>Ga0181597_10003121_pt1 | contig 17523 bp, 9 predicted proteins | sample 041ome_5_FD_148647 | JGI IMG/M metagenome (GOLD analysis project Ga0181597, IMG submission 148647) | Coastal salt marsh microbial communities from the Groves Creek Marsh, Skidaway Island, Georgia - 041403US metaG (spades assembly) | ecosystem: Environmental > Aquatic > Marine > Intertidal zone >... | reverse complement strand
GAAAGCGATTCAGATATCGTGTTTTCGGTCATCTCCATGAGTCTCAGCACCTTTTTTGACCGATCGCGCTTCCTTTACACAACGACATGCATCTTGATTGACGCGCTACGGAAGAGAACGACGACGACGCACGTACAACACGACGCGCAGACGAGAGATGGAGTTGTCAATCGCGCTTCCTTTACACAACTACATGCATCTTGATTGACGCGCTACGGGAATCGTCTACGGGCGCGATGTCACGCGAAACTATGGTGTTCTACTCAAGTACCGTTAACAACACGGGCAGAGTATTGTACAATTTAGCAACCGCAAGGGCGGTTACGACTAGTCGTCCGTCAGTCTAGATGCGTCATCAAGCTCACGTACTAATCGCGCCGACGACTCACACTCGTCTGCTCGCCAAATATACTCGCCCGCGCGGCTACGCTACCTGAGCCGTAATCGGGTTCAGAGACCTGAGCCGAAGATAGTTTTGACGCTGCCGCCGGCGGCCGCGCCGGCGGCACGACAGCCTTGGGTGGAGTAGATCCATTTTCAAACATTACCGCGCGCGTGGATACTGCGCCGCCGCCGCTGCCGCTACCATCACTAACAACAGTGAGAGTTGCGGATGTGTTCTTCGAGCTCGTTGACACAACATGAACAACCTTTGCGGGAGCGCGCGATGGCGCGTCGTCGTCAACATCGCTGGAGTCGCTGTCGTCCTCGTCTACTGATCGGTTGCGTCTAGCTACTGCCGCGGCCCAAGCGTCATTGGCATCAACTTCCTCTGGGGTCACCGCCACAACGCTCGGTTTCGGCGCCGCAGAAATGGACTTCACCACTTGCGGTGTTGCGCGTACGACTGGTGCGTGCGCCGCCGGTTGGGACGGCAGAGGAGGTGGGATTTCCGCCTCTACGACAGTTTTGATGGCCGTGATCTGTGCTCGAGTTGTGTTGTGTGACGCGCTGGTCTTGAAAATGTTCGCCGATACCGAAATTGCAGGTGGAACTTCAATGACGGGCACGTGCTGGACACGCTCGCGCACGGGAGCCGCGACGTTCCTCGCCGGCGATGCGTACGCAGCAACGACAGACGTCATTGACGGTGGAGATGACTTCGTCACCATCGGCAGAGATTTTGGCGTTTCGGTCGCTAACGTGGATAACGCACTAGCCGGTTCTTGCACCGGCGCAGCCTCATTCGTGTCGACGACCAACAAGTCTGGGACGAATTCACGAGTTTTCACCAAATCAGCTTCGAGAGCGCGCTCAGCTTCCTCAACAGTTGTGCCTGTGAGACGTTCCAATTCTGCAAGTTTGGCGCGAAGGGCGTCCAACTCGTCAATCGTGCCTCCAATGGTTGGCGTCGTCACCGCTCGCACGGGTTGTTCGCGAACGGGATCAAATCGGACATGCTCTGCGAACGCCGCTTCATCGTCGACGTCCTCGTCATGAAACACAGACTCGCGCGGGCGCGTTATCGGTGCCGGTACCGGTACCGGTGCCGGTGCCGGAGTGTGTGAGTGCCGATTATCCGCGCTCGGCACCCGCTCGGTAATTGAAGCACTCGCAGCCATCAAGGCACCACCTACAGTTTGCGCGAGCACTGGTTGCGCGTGCTGATGATGATACTGTTGTTGGTGTCGCTGGTACTGCTGCTGTTGCTGTTGCTGTTGCTGCTGCTGCGGCGGCTGCTGATAGTAAGTATCAGCCGTGCGCGTACTTTGTGCGTTTCTTTCGTGCTCATATGCATCGCGCTCGCGTCGCTGTTGTTCGTGTCGATCTTCCCGCCCGTACGCATTCGACGGCGCAAACGAAATCGGCGTCGTCGGCTGTGGATCATGCGCACTCGGAAGGTGTGGGGCTCGCAACACCACAGGCACTCTACTATCACCGTCTTCGTGCAAGTCATCCAACCCAAGCCACTCTAACCACCCTTCTTCTTTATACGGCGTCATGTTTGGTAGCACCTCGCCCGGACGCACGAAAGCCGCTGCGTACGCTGGATTCCCACCTCCACCGTGCGGAGAAAGCATGAGCAATTCGCAATCATAGTCGCCAACGGGCATGCGCTTACCCGGTGATAAACCAGGGGTGTACGCACAGTGTGCAAGTCTCGCTCCGTCGGGATGTGTGTGCAAAAGCATCACCGACGATTCTTTTGGAACAGTTAACAATCCTTCTTTCGATGCACCTTCACGCGAGCCGTCGGCTCGGCGACGGGCGTAGGACACCACCCAACACTGTGCTTTACTCGGCATTTCAACCGCACTCGCTTTCGTACGCGTGCGTACCTCGCTCACGGCGTCGACGTCTGTGGCCGCGTGTGGCCGTGCATGCAGTGTCCTGTTGGATTCCGTCCCAATCACTCAAATCAGCGCTAGCGCTCTCTCTTAGCCTCAGAGCGTGGCGTGCGTAGCCGGTCCGCATGGACCCTGGCGCACAACATTATAACATGTACGTCCCACATGGGGGCGTACCAGTGCCGCAGACTTCATCGCTGCTTCCAAGCTACCCTTTCGATGCGGCGACGACGTTGCAAGTCGAACTACTCGACGAGGGCCACTTACCGCCACCAATCACGTCGATCGCGTTTGACACGGCCGAGGAGTTGCTCTGGTGTGGCACTGAAGATGGCTGGCTCACAGCGATGTATGCCCCGACACTAGCACGGCACGTTAGTGTCGAAGCGCATGCACACGCAATACGACAGATTCTTCCTATCGGGTCGGGAGCGCTGAGCTTGTGTTCTTCTAGCGTTGCGTTTCATACATCGTCTGGCGTGAGAACTCTGACGTGTGGTGAGAACGATGGTGAGCGCAGCGCTTTGAGGTGCATGGCGTATCAACATCCGAGCGGCCGTATTGCAGGTAAGCTTTTCGTCGGGAGAACTACGGCTCTAGTGGAGCAATACGATATGACTCGAGGCGTGTTGGTGAAGAGCGCTGAAACAAACCAAGGGTGCGAGGTCATGGATTGGGGCACCGCCCGTTCATTATTAGCGATTGGAGGAGTCGAAGGAGAACTAAGTTTTAGAGATGTTAGGAATGGGTTGCGACAGGAGCTCGTGACGAGCGCACATGGCTCAGGCGCAGTGACTGGCCTGACTTGCAAAGGCGATCTCGTGGTGACGTGTGGCTTGACAAAGCGCGCCGGGCAAGTCGTGATTGATCAATTCATCAAAGTGTTTGATGTTCGTTATAACGCGCGGTTGCTTAATCAGCTACAATGCCCTGCTGGCCCGGTATCGGTTGCTTTCAATCACGGTTATGAATCGCCAACAGTTAGCATAGTCAGCGCTACGGGCTCAGTGCAAACGCTCGATTTGGTCAACCCGGCGGTGGCGCCGTTCAACTATCAAATTGATACGCACGGTGCGACGATTTTGGGTCAAAGTGTTTCATCCACGGGTGAACTTGTGGCATTCAACGACGATTCGGGTTGGGTGCACATGTATTGCTCCAACGAAGATCCGTACGTAAACGCCGAATCGTTTTCGACAGCGCCGGTCGATGAGGGCGTCCTCGCGCAACAAGCACCATTTGAGCTCCCAGAGGACTTGCTTGATTGTGGATTGACTGCGGAAGAAGTGAACCCTGCTAAACTCATGTACAAATCAAACTCGTCGTTGCATGGTGCCAAAGTTATTGAGACTAAAAAGAAGGGACTACCAGACATCTACTCTCGAGTGGAATGTAACCGCTCTGCAATGACCGCGGAGCGTCGTTACGAAGAGTTTGACTTTTCCACGTATAACAAAACCAGACTTCCAGGATTAACAAATGACTTGGCGAATTGTTACGTGAATCCAGTATTACAACTGTTGAATTTTGTTCCGGAATTACGATGCAAAATTGTCGGGCACACGTGTGAACGAGAGTTCTGCCTAACGTGCGAAACCTCCTTCTTATCACATATGCTCATGACTTGTCCTCCGGGATTGGCGACACAACCGTTGAACTTTTTGCGCACGTTGCGCCAAGTCCGCGAAGCGGCGGCGCTTGGACTTATTGAAGGAAAAGACGAGCTTGAGGCGCGCGCCGACCATTCACCGATTCGCCGAATCCAAGCATTTTTGCGCTTCATCCTCGAGCAGCTGAACAAAGAAGAGCTGTCGCGGCGCCAAGCTGTAGGCGCAAAAGACGAGTCGTGTGGTCCAACGGCATGTGAAGCTATTTTTGGAACGCGAATCAACGAAACACTCAAGTGCACGCAGTGTTCGGTGACAACCACAAAAGAGATGCGAAGTTTTCAGGTGGATTTGCAGTATCCGTCAACGCGCGAAATAGGTCATAGACCAACTTTTGTGGAGTTGCTCACAAAATCGCTTCATGTGTCGCAAGAAATGCGCGCGTGGTGTGAAGGCCACAAAGCGTACACGCGTATGAAGCAAAATCGGCTTCCGTTTTCTTTGCCAACAGTTCTTTCAGTGAATTTGGGTATGGCAGACTTTCTCAAAGATTTACATTGGTGGGGCATTGATACGTTGGCACACCCAACGAGTGATGCGTTCTCGGGCAAAGTCGCTGAGCGCTGGTTGCCGCATTTCATTCAAGTCATTCTCAATCCAGAAGCAAAGACGCTCGAGGCTCGGCACGCACTCGATGAATCGCAATTTCAACACGTTGCAAATTCAGAGATTTATGAGCTCACCGGCTTGGTCGTGTTCAGTAGAAATATTGAAGATGAAATCAAGAAGGGCTCGGACTTGCGAAACACAAAGTCCTCGAACATTTCTGGTCATTTAGTGAGTTTCATCAAGGTTCGCCCGCCGTACGTAGACATTGCGGGAGATTTCACCGCCACGCCGACAAAGCCAGGGAACACGCCTGGCGTCTCTCCGCTCGTGCGCAAGGCAACTGCATCGCTCCCATCAAAGGCCGCGATACCGAAAAATGCGTCGCCTACGAGTCCTGGTACACCAACAACGGCTCGCACGGCTGCGCCGGGCAATCCGAACGAGTGGCTGTTGTTCAATGATTTTGTAGTTAGCCAAGTGTCGAGCGACGAAGTCACGCAGTTGTACGGTCAGTTGAAGATTCCATGCTTGTGCATGTACACGAAAGTGAACAAGCCCGAACCGGCACCGCTCCCACCATCACCGATTACGTTCGACCTTTACAAGAAAATCACAAACGAAATGCAGATTCCGCGAAATGTTCCGTTTGTGCCGTTCACGTGCGTTGGCGACGACACGCCGGGCCCCGGCGTGTTATTGGGCATCGACGCCGAGTTCGTATCATTGGCGCCGCCGGTTATGGCCATGCGAGATGACGGGACAGAATACGAATCGGTTCCCGCACGACTTGGCTTGGCACGCGTATCCGTTGTTAGGGGACAGGGTGACAAAAAGTTAACACCGATTATTGACGACTACATTCGCGCCGTCGAGCCAGTGCACGACTACTTGACGAGATTCTCAGGCCTGGTACCGGGGGACTTGGATCCTTCGATGAGCCCGCATTTTATCACACAACTTAAGCACGCATACTTGAAGTTGCGATATTTGATTGATGCCGGGTGTATATTCGTTGGTCATGGCCTCAAGCAAGACTTCAAAATGATCAACATCGTCGTTCCTCCCGAACAAGTCATCGATACGGTGGAGTTGTTTCACTTCAAGCGTCAACGCAAGCTGTCGTTGAAATTTTTGGCAACGTATTTACTCGGAGAAGACATCCAAGCCGAAACACACGACTCCATCGAAGATGCCCGAACAGCTGTAAAGTTGTACGAAAAGTATCTCGATTTACAAGCGCGGGGAGAATTTGAGGAGGAGCTTTTGGAAATTTATAGATTTGGAAAGATCCATGGATTCAAAACAGAAACGAAAGATGACGAAGTGAACGCGCCGTCGCGTACGCAAACACCGTCGCACGTGCAACAAACGGGCATTAATGAGGGTTTGATGAGCGCTGAGTCCTGGAGCAATCTTCAATTGGATATGTCTGCGCTTGGGATGTCTGACGACGGAGGCGTTTCGCTCGAAGATTTCACGAGACCAACGCAGCAGCAGTTTCAGATTCAGCAGATTCAGCAGATTCAGCAGATTCAGCAGATTCAGCAGATTCAACAACAACAACAACAACAACAACAACAACAACAGCGTTCACGGTTTGCTGGCATAAACGAACCCCAAATCGGGGGCATGCCATTCATGCCGCATAATGCGCCGCCTCCGATGCTAGGAGGTATAGGAGGTATGCCGTTTCCTCCGATGATGCCACCGCCGCACATGGGCATGAACAACGCAAGACATGCACCCATGCCACCACCAGGTCAGCCCCACATGCCCATGTCCATGCAAGGCACCGCACCACCACCGCCAATGCCGAACACACAGCCACAACCTCCTTTGCCACCCATGCGGCCACCCAACGCGCAACCACCTCTACCGCCTGGGCCGCATAATCAAAATTGGCAATAATGCACACTCGCTCTTGTACACTAGTAATCTAGTTATCCTTACACGCTATGCTATCTTGTAGTACTAATCTTAACTACTGAAATGTCTTGCCTTCTTTTTCGCTCTAGCGATTTGAGTCTTTCGGCTTCGTGTAGCGCCGCAAATTTTTCTGCGAATCCAACTTTAGGACGTGCAGCGCCACTCAACAGCGGCGATGTTGACCAAACTTTACGGTACTCTGCACCAAGTTTTACAACGTCCACTTTACCAATCTCATCACCCTCGTGTGCTTTACGCCGCGGATACACGCGCGTTTGCTCCGTCGTCGCACGAAGCGAAAGCAACTCAAACGCGTCGCCGTTCCATGGAGGTCGTCGTCGTGGTCGTCGTGTCATTTTGTTTCGAGTACCGTCGTCGCGGTGACGACTATCATTCATGTGCGCGTGCTCAATTTCATATTCTTCATCACTCGTCGTAATCGCCGTCGTCGTCGTCGTCGTCGTCGTCGCCACACTCTCGTTATCGTCGTCTTCACGAGCAGCTCTTCTCGTTGGCCGTTGTTGCAAAAACTCTTCGATTCTCGCGTCGGATACGTCGTGTCGACCGAGTTTGACGAGCTGCGCGCGCACCGCATCGACAGTGATTGTTCCAAGAACCATCGCTGTGATTTGCCTTGTATCCGCGAACAAACGACAACGATGTTGGGCGTCGCGATATGGAATGTCTTGCGTCATTCCATATCGCGACGCCCAACATCGTTGTCGTTCAACACAAACAGGCGTGCGAGAAACGCACCACGTCACTCTTGTGTGTGTCGTCGTGGTGATGGTGAGAATATCGGCGACGACCGCAAGACTCTCGACATCGCAAGGCTCCACGCGAGTGCAACCTCGTGCGCGCGCGGTCGAACGTCGAGGTCGGTGCGCGCGCACGGTACGCGCTGCGGGTGGCGTGAGCGGTGGCGAAGGGAAAGACTTCATGAAGCGAGCGTTCGAACGCGCGCGAGGAATGTTGGAGAATGTGGGCGGGCGCACTGGTGTAGCGACGTCGGGAATGAAGTGTGATATCGACGCACCAACGTGGGGCGAGCTCGAACGCATGCTGTCCGAGTTGCCTCAAGAACCGGTTGACGACGACGCGAGCGATGCGAGCGCTTCAGAGCGGTTGTTCGGTACGACATCTACACCTCGCGTCAAGCTCTATCGTGATTCTGCATCATGGTGCCCTTATTCGCAAAAGATTTGGATGCAACTAGAAGAAAAGCGCATTCCGTACGTCAAGGAGAAGATCAACATGCGTTGCTACGGTCTGAAGCCAGAATCTTTCATGAAGATTGCCCCTTCGGGGGCGTTACCAGTCATTGAACTCGACGGACAGGTGATTTCTGAATCGTCCGTCATCGCGCGCGTCATTGAAGACGAGTTTCCAGAGCACAAGCCACTGTTACCGTATGCACCTGGGAGCGCTGAAGGAGAACGCGCGAGGTATTTGATGCAGATGGAACGCGCGCTCTTCGGCCGGTGGATGCAATGGATTACGTCATCTTGGTCCGATGGATCAGGGTACAGCGCGTACTCAGAGGTTTTGGATTCGGTCGATGCAGAACTCGGTAGCGGTGGCGGGCCGTATTTCATGGGGTCGGACTTTACTATGGTTGACATCGCGTTTGCGCCGTTTTTGGAGCGCATGGCGAGCTCAATATTGTATTACAAGGGAGTAAAAATCGAAGGGAATGGCGGCCGATGGCCACATTTGGACTCTTGGTTTGCCGCAATGGCGAATCGTAAAACGTATCGAGGTATCAAGAGTGACTACTACACCACCGCCCATGACTTGCCCCCCCAGCTGGGAGGTTGCGCAGAAAATGGCGATAACGTGTCGGCGCGCGACGCCATAGATGGAGTCGACGGCGTGAATTGGCGGCTTCCACTTGGCCCGTTGAACGAAAAGAGTTTAGAACCGTGGTGGGGTAGCGATGATCCAGTAGCAGCACGCATTGAAGCCGCGCGCAAAATTGTGAGCAATCACACAAACGTCGTCCGATTCGCCGCTCGAGGATGCGGAGAGCCGGGCAAACCAAGCTATTCTGCACCGTTATCGGATCCAAACGCTCGGCCTGGAGAAGCGCACATACCAGCAGTTGACGCCGCGCTAAGGTGTGTAGTTCATGCCATGTTACAGCCAGACGTTGCATCGGTTCAAGGTCCAGCCAAGAATGCTGGAATGTTTGACGCGGATGCGACGTCGTTGTCACTCGCCTACCTTCGTGACCGTGTGGGCGTGCCGCGCGACATGAGCTACCCAGCCGCGCGACAGTTTCGAGCATACCTGAATTGGGCAATCGAGCGACTGTAAATACCATGGGAAGAAACAAATAGAGCTGCAATTAATTAGTACTGTAGTATTTAAAAGAATCTGCTACTATATGCCGCCGAGCCGTTATTTTTGCGCGCTTCCAACTACGGGGCGCACCGGACGAGTTTCATCTGTAAAAATCACCCCCGTGTTCAACAAAAAGTCAGCAACACCACGAAGTAGTATCATGTCTTCGTTCGGATAATATTCGCCGCCTTTGGGATTATCGTCCGGACGCGAAGATGGAAGAAAGGAAAATGCAGAGAGAAACTCTCGCGGCCCGGCGCGAATCGGAGCGTCAAAATGACACGGAACGATTCTGTTAAAATCCCACCTGGCAATCTTCTTCGCCCACACGTTGACGGGTTCTGGTACGTTTTCGTACACAAGGGTCCCTACGACGGGAGCCACGATCAAGCGATTCGTAATATCACGCCAGCTTTGTTCTGGCGAGAGCAAATCGTTGGGGCCGAAATACAACGCTTGTAACGCATTTCGTTGCCAGCCAAGCCTCAACACTTCCGCGCGCGACATATCCTTCGATGTCACTGTGCGACTCTTAGCTTTTGTAGCTATATCAAATAAATTCAAGAATTTTAAAGCGCTGATGGTAAAATTCTCATCATCACCGCTTTCTTCTAAATCTCTGTCAGGAATGCAGTCTGGTATGTTTTCGCTCACGTACACGACGGCATCAGTCACAAGCAAAGTCTTCGATGGTTTATGCAAAAATGCCGCTTCTATGAAAGAAACATACGACGCAACACCAAGCGCTGGGGGACTCAACAGTTCGTAGTCGAATTCGTCGTCCCACGGCGTGGGATCCTTACCCAAGGTGCCCGTTTTATTAATGCCAAAGAATTGAGGCGGCAAGTTTACTGGCCAACTCCATTGCTGCGGAACAATCCAGCACTGCGCGTTCGGATACTTGCGCTGAAACGGCCCGACAAAAATTTTGTGTTCAAAGAGCGTTGTTGGTAAAACCACATGTTCCACTGGTGCATCGAGTTCATCGAGCAAAGATACCATTTCCGCCGTTGGCGCAACCGGCGCGTGCACCCACAAGCCACCAGTTTTTAGCTTGATGACCGTCATGCGGACGTTTACGCTGACATTTAATCCCAAACCAATGCCTTGCTTTTGTTCAAAGAACCACATCCGTCCCGGGTCAACTTCATATCGATACGTTTGCCGCGCGAACGCCGGAACGAGTGGGAAAAGCGGCGGCGGCGCGATTAGGTAGCGTCGACCCTTCGTATCGTTAGATTCGCCTGTGCCTCGCGTCATCGCCGTTCGCGCACCCAATTGCATCCTCGCACCCGATGTCGTCGGTTGACCGGATCTCGTCTTCGCTACAACCGCGGCTAGCGCTAATGCGGCGACGCCCGCGCCCGCCACAGCGTCGGGCGAGGATGTCAGCGCATGCAACACTTCCGCCACACCGGACGCGCGAATAAGACTCGTTTTACGCACTCGTTTTCTCGCCGGGGCCTTCGTGGACGTTGGTTTCGTCACCCTACTTAACATGGGCGTGGTAATCAGCGCGCTACACATCGTGCCCGTCGTCATCGCTCTTATCCGAGTCGAGCAAAACACGCTCGTTCGCGCTGTTCGCTCGTTCGCTTGTGTGCTCTAAGCGTGCAACGTTAACGTTCTTCCGTCGTCTTCGTCGTCTTCGTCGTCGGGGCTGATACGCGCGCACGCCACACCGTTCGCAGCTCGCAGTGCGGTCATCGACACCACCAGAGCGCACCACCTCGATTTCATGTTTGATGTTTGATGTTTGTGTTTGTGTTTCTTTGTGTTTCTTTGTGTTTCTTTGCGTTTGGCTACTAATCGTATCAATACAATACACAATTACTATCGCGATGATGTAAACAACTTCCGAGCGAGGGCGACGTTCTCGTCAATCCAATTACGAATTTCGTCATAATGAAGCGCAGCGATGCCGCACGCCGCGCCGCTGACGATTCCATATTTGAAGCCGACGCGATGGGTCACGAATTTGCGCGTCCCCGTGCGCACAGCGACTGATTGTAGCGCTGAGCACGGTTCGCATTGCGGATAAAACCGCTGCAAAGGCACCCCACGAATGTAATTAAAAAAGCGCCGAGGCAAGGATGCACGGCGGTTCGCCTTGGCTGCCGCGCCGCTTCCAAAAGCCTTCTTGTTTGGTGGCATGTGATCCCCGATCACACTCCCGCGCTTGCTTCCGCAGTGATGACAACCGTGTGTTTTCAACCACGTTGACAACAATCGTCGCTGGCCGTCAGTGGCGTATTCGCTCCCCTTTGCGGCAACACTCTTGTACGCATTCGCCCCGACGCGAGCGACGTCGCTTGGAAAGATGCGACTCAAGTTGCCCCGAGAAAGAAACAAAAACACCGACCCACCAATAAAAATATCCCGAATAACATCGACATCTGTGAATAGCTCGGGCGCTTTCCCTCTCGCGCGCTTCGATAGTTGTCTGTCATGCGCGACGAGTCGCGCGCTCTGACCGGCGAGAGCAGCCGACGCGCTCACGGCTCCCGCGCTCGCTAAACCACCAATCAGCGGCGTACCGCACCCGATGCCGATCACTAAACCTATGCGTTGCGCTGCCACAGCGCACGTCGCAAACGTCACCGATGATGCCATCATCGCCATCGCCGTCGTCGCACGTTCGGCATCGATGTCGTCGTTTCTGTGTCGTCCACCGTGTCCCATGGGTGTCGTTCGACAGCTCCCACAGCTTTGAACACACGTCGTCTTTACGTCGACAACACCGCGTGGTTCAGGGACGCGCGCAGTATCACGTCGAGTGGCGTGGCCTAGGAAGACCGCACGTCCGCACCCGCGCGTTCTGGCGATCGCGCGTGTCGCACTGTCGCAGGTACCTGCCCAAGCACCCGACGTGGTGCGTTTGCGTGTTCGGTCGCCACATCATCGCGTGCCCAATCGCGTCGCGATGGGGGCGTCGGGGTCAACGATATCAGGGAAAGTGGTGGCCGATGACGTCGAGCGTGGTGGCGCGCACCCGACGCACGCGACGGGTTGCGTTGACTTGGATGCGCTCGGTGAAGACGACGAGGACCGCGTTCGTCGCTCATTTTTCACATCGTCAAGCAAGTCAACCGCGAACTCACTTCTTCAACGCAAGGATTTCGTTCTCATGCGAGACGCGCTACGAACGTTATGCGGGTCGAATGCGGCACCTGAGGCTTCCGACGTCTTCTGGTTTGAGTTAGGGAACGCGTTCAGTGAACCGCTGACGTCTGTTGATGAACGCACGCTTGATGCGGCGTTGAGACCATTCAGTGAAGACTTGTATGCACACTATGCACATAGCGGAGGGTTGTACAAGTTGGTGAGGCACGCGTCTTTGCAGATTGCGGTAGCGGGCTCAAATTCCCACACTGTACCTGTGGGTGCGGTCAATGTCACTGTGCTCGTGAGCGTGTTCTTCAAGCATTTTATAGAGTTTGCTGCCTCAATGAAACATGGAAAAGATGCGCGTGCGGCGCGCGTCGACGAGTTTCGTGCGCTCTGTCGGTTCAACGCCAACTGGGAATCAGGTAGTATCCGAGCAAGCTCTTCCTTGTTGTCGTCTGCGTCTCCGTTTAGCGATATTTTGAAAGCGTGCGTGGACGTTTTATCAAAGAGACGCGTGACGCCATCGTCGATGGCGCTTCATTTGTCATGCGTCAGGCTACTACTCGTCGCACTTTCGTCTCAACTGGTATATGACGTGAACGACGAGGATATGCGACGCATGGGGCATCCTCTTGCGTCATTGTTACGGGTGTTGGGCGACGAGGACGACGCTGTTTCAGGCAATTTAGTATGCGCTCTGTTGAATCAAATCGCTGCGCGAGAAGCGAATAGTGGCGACATATACGATCGCAGCGTTCATGGGGCTAGCGATGGCTCAAGAAATGGGGCGCGCGGATTGATTTCGTCGCTGCTGTCGTTCAACAAATCGTCGAGCAAGTCATCTTTGACGGCGCGTAGTGATTATAAAGACGACGCGACGTCCATCAAAGCGGCCCTGCGCATCGAACCCTCCCCATTGGCTGACGAGTGCGCAAATCTTCTACTGGCTTTGTGTACGCATAGCGCTCTCGGTACGATTGAATCGAACCCATTTAGAAGTGCACTGGGTTGTGTGAAAGACGTCTCAGCTCGCGCGTCTGTGGTGTCTTCCCACCGCGAGTCGACGCTTGTGGATTTTGAAGAGCTCACAAAAGTTTTGTGTAGCTTAGTGTCAACTGACAAAGGCTTGTTAGTGCTGTACACCGTTCTGGTGTCGACTCCGAGATTTATTGCGCACTTGGCCAGTACCGTGGAGTACGCAGCTGACTTACTTTTGCAAAACGTCCTGCGAGAGTTATATGACGCGACGACGGCGTCGCACGAAGACGTGGAGCAAAAGCTTCAAATTACAACTGCGATAGTCTTGCTGTTGACCTCAGATGTCGCTTTTATGCGTCGCGTTCAGTCGATGTACAACTCGAATGCTGGTTCGGTTGATTATTACAAGGATCGAATCCTTCGTCAAACGTCTCTTGCGAGTTTACTCATAATTGTGTGTTCGCGTGCGATTGATTATCGCGTTTCGCGGCAGAGCTCTGCCGCGACATCGTTGAATGCTCTGGGTGCTATGGCGAATGTATCGCGCGTCTTACAAGGAATTTCAGTCTACGCCGCGCAAAGGCTTGTGAATGTGTTAGCGCTGTTTACGCGACGTTATTCAAGGCTCTTGTTGAAATTGCGCGACGATGGTGATTCAACTGCTTTAACAGCAGAGGCAAATGTTTTAGAGGACTTCATTCGCATCGTTTTTGAAACGCTGAATGGACTCGTCGTCGACGCTGAATCATTGCGATTAAATCCAGAAATCGTGTACGCGTTGATGCATCGAGAGGACTTGTTTTCGGCGTATAGAACGCATGAGACGTTTGCGGAATACGTTCAGAACATCGAGGGCGTTTTACGCACATATCACGAAGCAATCGACGACGCTCAGGAGAACGACTGTTCAAGCCCGATATCCGTACAATCGCTCAAGCGTATCATCGCGGACATCAATCGGCCATCCAGTGAAGTGATAGTGAAGCACGAGTTTCATCCGATGCGGTTTGCCTACGCCGAAGACGACGAGCGCACGCTTGTATTTTTGGCGGTTTATTCTTGGTGCTGTATATCAATCACTAGTGGCGTGCTCTGGCATCCGCCCGTGCTCGCGCTGTTTCACTTTGCATCGTAAATCATCTGCGATAGCATTTAGTAAGAAATACTACTAGTACTTTAGGATGCTGTAGATATACATAATACACAAGTGCTACGATACTCTTACAAAGCGCATGTTCGGCATCGTTGTCGCCGTCGTCCCTAAAACTACACACGCGGCCATGCACCCTCAACTGTCAACGCCCAGTTCCCTTGTCTCCTCCCCCTTTGTCGTCTGTATCGCGTGCACGTGGGCCAATGGCTAACGACGCTCCATACGCTACGGCGCATGCCACCGCTCCCGCGCCGTATACGTATCCGCTCCACTTGGAAGTCAACGTCATCGCGTGTTTCCACAGCACAGCGAGTGACGGTTGCGGTTGCGCAGGATTGGCGCCGACGCGCGACGCCCCACCGACGCCGCCAGGCGACGACCCGACGCCATATGAGTGATCTTTCACCTTTGAAGATACCGGAGGTTGGTCTCCCATGCGAGCATCGTCCTCAGAGTGACGTCGTTCACCTTCACACAGCTCTTTATGTGGTTGGTGGCCACGAACGCGCACGCGACGTGCTATGTGCTTGTCAAATTACATTAGGTACCATTACATGCCGTTACCGGTAGAACGTGCGATTAATAACTTGGCGGATCGAGCGCTGCATTTTCTTCAGCTGGGTCATACAACACGACCCGCTCTTCGATGCAATCGTGCGTGCGCGGAGTCAATTTGATGACTGTGTTGAGCGGAATCGACAACGTCGCCGCCTCCTGGCGATCCAAGCCGGCAAAATAGGCATAAATCAGGCGCAACACTCCTTGATGACCGACAATAAGAACGTCTTCTCGATAACTTTCAAGCTCTTGTACGAGCGGATCGAGTCGAGCAATGACATCCAAGTACGATTCGCCGCGAGGATAGCGATAACCGAGCTTGTTCTGACGTCGAAGCTCGTATTCAACTGGATAAGCCCCACGGATCTCTTCGTAAGTCATCCCATCGCACACACCGGCATATATCTCGTCCAAGTTCCTTAACACGCGCGGTGCCATTTGAATCCAATCGTTGCCGTTGACTGTAATTTTGTCGTGCTTGATGTGCCGCGCCGTGTGCTTGGTACGCTGCAACGAGCTCGTCCAGAGTCGAACTGGTCGCGGTTCTCCAGTCGCTGGATCGCACGTGATCACGTTGTCGGCGAACTCCGCTAATTTACTAGCATAAGCTTCGCCCATTGGGCTAAGTCCACTGTCACCACCAATTTTCCCGATGGCGTTGTATTCGCTCTGACCGTGTCTAGACAAATAGATGGAGCACGTGGTCGCATGCATGTTTGCCAAAAACTGCGTCACTCGTCCGAGAAGAAATCCGTGCACACGATTAATTTCGACGCGGCGACCGCAATCGATTAGTTTGATAAAGCTCAGCTCTTCCTCGTCCATAGGTTGGTATTCCTTCTCGTAATATTTGATTCGCTGCATGAAATCTTCAAACGCCAGTTCAGGCGTCATATTTCCACTGTAGTCGCAGTTGCTCACCTTGGCGAGTCGAACATTCTTCTCAACCACAGCCTGATCGGTACAGATGGACTCGATGAACAGCAACTTCAACGGTAACGATCCGATTTGCTCAACCAACCACCGTCTGCGCTCGCGTGTGGAGTTTGTCGCGTCAAAAATCGCCACTCGACCAGAGTCAACCACGCGCTGTTCAAGAAAGCTCGTCGCGTCCTCCTGGAAAAGAAAATCCACCATGTCCTTTAAAGCGGCTGAAGCAAATTTAAGGCGCGTCTCTTTATTTTCAGAGCAAAAGAAATCAGCCTTCTGTCCCGCACCCGCGAATTTCCGGCGATAATCTCCGACGTTGAATACTCGCGTATTCGCACCGTGGAAAAACCTCAAATATTGACATAACCGCTTCGCCATATGCGTCTTGCCGCGCGCTGGCAAGCCAACCATGACTAAGACGTGTTTTTCACCAATAATCCCTTGTTCTCCATACTTTGGCGGAGGAAAACTTTGCGGCATTGGATTTTCCACACATTTTTCCATGAAACCGGCGAGGGAGTCTGGAAAGCTCGAACTCGCAATCTTCATCGCCGCGCTTCGTTCGTCAGGTGCGCTCGTACTCAACACCTCCGCTGGGGCCGCGCGATGTGCAACGCGCGATGGGCTCGATCCAGGCTGCGCCGCGGGCGCAACGTCGCCAAATCTGTGTACTTTTGGAGGCGACACCGAACTGGGAGAAAACGACGCCAGCGACACTGTTTTCCGCCCCATCTTCCCCAGGCCCTTCGCGAGCGCGCCAGCAGTGGCGCTATCGATCGCACCACTCGTTGAGCTAAGTTCACCGTGAGCGCAAATGCTGTGGTTGTCGCCGTCACCAAACATGGTGGGAGTTTCTGGTTCTTCCCCGCTTCTCGGAGATACCGCCTCGAGCATCGTCGAGAGCACTGAATTGCGCCTTAACGGCGGCGGTGGCGGTCGTCCCGCGTGATCCGCGATTGCTCCTACTGCACGCACATCCATGATCGCCTCGGATGTTTCTACGGACGTACGAACCGGGCGTAACGCGGCGGGAGTTAGATGCGCAGTGCTCGCGTCCTGGTCGGCGTCGTCAAACGACATGCGCCGCACGGCGTCTTCGACGACGGTTGGCGACGGATCGGGATTATCCGTCATGACGATATGCGGTACAATATTATACACGTACCAAACACGGCCGCACGATATTTAATGTGTGGCGCGCGCGCGATTGTGACGTTGCTACCTACTCAAAATATATTGACACAAGCTGCGCGCTACGAAACTGGTTACCCACCGTCGTCGAGCGCGGTTCCATCACTCCGCAACCCCAACTCATCGCACGCCACCATGGCATCACGCATCCAATCGTGTTTACATCGCCGCCACGCCTCGCTCGGGGACAACCAATACCTCGCGCGTTCGCCCTCCTCTGGCCAGTGGTCGAGTACCTCGGTAACTTGCATCGTGAATACGTGCGCGACGCACGTCGCTTCTATTGGATCACAGCCCGCTTTAAGCTTTGAACGAGACGTAAATTCATACGCAGGCATGGGTGCCGTTGTCGATGCAATCGTTCCTCGCACGCCTCCCTCTTCCAAGCACTCTCTCGCCGCCGCCTCCGCTGCGCTTTCGTCATTCTCCCATCCACCTTTAGGAAAAATCAAATCCCGCCCATCGCCGTTCCCTCTAGGTCCCTTCTTTGAGTTTATCATCAACACCTTGGTTGACGTAGACGACGACGTGGACGTTGTCGTCGTCGTCGTCGGCGGCGGCGTCGTTCCCGATGTCGTGCCTCGTTCGTCCTCCTCATCATTTCGTTCTCGTCGCCGCACGCAGATGCATCCCGCCACCAGTCGCTGTCGCGCGTCATTGTATCGCTGCTTGTGCCGCCCCGTGCGCGCGGTGATGGCGCCACCACCGTCGACGTCGTCATCGATGTCGTCCATGCCCTCGTGCCTTCGCGCCTCCGCGTCCTCGTGCGTGCGTGTGCGGCGACTCCACACGCGCTCGTGTGTGTCAGCTGTGCGTACGCACACACACACGC
>Ga0181597_10003108_pt1 | contig 17572 bp, 21 predicted proteins | sample 041ome_5_FD_148647 | JGI IMG/M metagenome (GOLD analysis project Ga0181597, IMG submission 148647) | Coastal salt marsh microbial communities from the Groves Creek Marsh, Skidaway Island, Georgia - 041403US metaG (spades assembly) | ecosystem: Environmental > Aquatic > Marine > Intertidal zone... | reverse complement strand
AGCATGACAATCGTATGATTCAGCGGTTCGACCTTACACCTATGGCGGCGCGTAAACATGAGGGGGGAGTGACCGACGGGGGGGTGGGGGGCCACCAGCCCTTAGGTGTTCCGTATACCGCAACCCAAATTTTGACCCTTTTTAACCACACAACATCTTATTCATTTAAACTACAGATTATTGACTTGTATGTGTTCACGAGTTAGCATCTGAAGCCATGAGCAAACAACTGTACAAAGCTATAGACCCCACGCAGGTCGACAAACCGATTTTGTCTCCGGCAGATATGCTGGCGATTGAGGAAGACCCGTCCAAAATGGAGACGGTAGCCCGTATGTTGGGTGCAGTTAACCTCGATAATCTGTTTCGCCATATGCAAAACCCCACGATCAACCCGATGGCCCGGATTGAGTTCCAAAAAATGCTGAATAAGCTCGGCAAACTGGAACCGGACACCAAGGCGGACAATCAAAGCGGTGGACCACAGGTGGTCATCAACATCACACGCGCTAAGGACCGTGACGACGCCATCACAATTGAAGGTCAGGCGCTCGACGATGCTACATGAAGTCAATTTTGAGGTAATTCGGAGCCTAGACGAGTTCTTTTACTCGGAAAAGTTCATTTCTTTGGCCGTTGGGCCGGTCGGATCGACCAAAACTACCGCTGGGATCATGAAAATTGTGCACCATGCGGCGATGATGGCCCCGTGCAAGGACGGAATACGCCGTTCTAGGTGCATTTGGGTGCGAAATACGCGTGAGCAGCTTCGAGATACGTCAATTCCGGACTTTTTGAAGTGGATTCCGGACGGAATCATGGGTGCTTTCCTCAAAACTGAGTACAAATTCGTCATAAAAATGGGCGATGTGGAGTGCGAAGTACTGTTTCGCGGCCTAGATGACGCGAATGACGTGCGTAGATTGCTGTCTTTACAGGCTAGTTTCATCATATTTGACGAATTTAGAGAGATTCACCCCGACATATACAACGCCGCACAAGGCCGTGTAGGACGCTACCCGGACAAAATGATGAACGGTGTGGGGTGTAAAACCGACGATGGGCGTGCAAATGCCCATTTGTGGGGGATGACGAACCCTCCCGACATGGATACTTTCTGGGAAACCCTCCTCATTGAACCTCCAGACAATGTCCATGTCACCATCCAGCCGTCGGGGTTAAGCCCTGAGGCCGATTGGACGCAGTTCCTGCCTGATGATTACTATGACAATCTTGCTCAGGGTAAGACAGAAGACTGGATAGACGTCTATATCAACGCTCAGTTCGGGAAATCGTTGAGTGGCTTACCGGTATTTCGCTCCTTTGACCGGACAGTCCATGTCGCTGACACGACGATTAAACCCCTCTACTCGGACGACCCGTTGATAATCGGCGTAGATGCAGGGCTGACCCCGGCGGCTGTGATCGGCCAAGTTGCCTACGACGGCAGGCTGATCGTGTATGATGCGAAAATATCTGATGGCATGGGCGCGTTGCGGTTCGTGCGTGAGGTCATAAAACCTCTACTGGTTAACAAGTTCCCCGGTAGGCGCTCGGTTATTATTATCGACCCGGCGGCGTTTCAGCGTGCTCAGACAGATGAGCGCACGGTTGCAGATATATGGCGGAACGAGGGGTTCATGGTGAAAGGTGCCAAGACGAACTCGGTGGCTGCGCGGATCGCAGCGGTCGATAGATTCATGACGCGTGTCGTCGACGGTAAGCACGGTGTTGTCATAGACCCTGAGAGCGCACTGCCACTTGTGCAGGCGTTAGCAGGGAAGTACCGTTACAAAATAAACACGAAAGGTGTTAGGGACGAGAGTCCTGAGAAGTCACACCCGTGGTCAGATGTCGCTGATGCGTTCCAGTATATGTGCCTCCACGCTGATGGGGGAGAGACGTTTGGGGCGATGTCGATGATGGATGAGAGACGTGAGGTAGTGAAAGTCTCCTCAAGAGGTTGGACGTAATGTGTTGACCTGTTAACAGATAAACGCTATCGTGTACATAGATCGCATATATGAGATGTAATGAATGGCACTAGGTTCGCAACTTATTCCTGTTGCACGTGCCTCTGACCTAGAGGCCGCTGCACAGCGTGAGTCTGCCGAAAAGCAGATGACGCCCATGATACAGGGTTTAGCAGCGCATGTCCGCCATCGGTGGGAAGTGATGCGAGACCATAAGCGCGACACGGTCGAGGACCGTTTGTCGGCGTGTGTGCGTGCAAGGAATATGGAATATGACCCAAGTAAAATGGCTGAAATCCGCGAGCAAGGCGGTTCCGAAATTTTTATGGGCATCGTCAGTACTAAGTGCCGCACTGCTACTGCTTGGTTGCGAGATACGCTTCTAGGCACCGGCGCAGACAAGCCTTGGTCACTGAACGCGACACCAGTACCAGAGGTTCCGCCCGAAGTTGCGGCTAACCTACAACGAATTATGGCGGCTAACCTTCAGCAGTATTACTCTGCTGGCAATCAGCCGTTAGACCCCATGGAACTCCGCCAACTAGCCGCCGGTATGAAAGATACTGCTACGCGAGCTATGAAGCACGAAGCTGCGAAGCGCGTGGATCGCATGGAGTTGAAGATGGAAGACCAACTCGCCGAAGGCGGGTGGGTTAAGGCTCTCTACGAATTTACAAATGATCTAGCTACTTTCCCGTTCGCGATCCTGAAAGGCCCGATACCCCGTAAGCGTAAGGCTATGAAATACGTTAAGGGCGGTCTAGCCGCTGTGGACGTACTGCGGGATGAGTGGGAACGCGTTGACCCGTACAAGTTCTATTACGCTCCTTGGGGCGATGACATCCAGAACATGCCTGTCATGGAGCTTCACCACTTAACTCGTGAAGATGTTGAGGCGATGTTAGGTGTCGAAGGTTACGATGAAGCATCTATTCGTTCGCTCCTCACTGACTTTGGGTCAGGCGGGTTTGGTTGGTTAGACCACGACGACAGCGAGATGGAGTCCGTAACAGGAAAGGATTTTGACGAAGCACACAGCGATGTCGTTGCCGCGTTGCAGTTATGGGATTCTATTCCCGGCGACATGCTCCTCGAGTGGGGCTTGTCCGAAGAAGATATTGAAGACCCCCAGAAGTCGTACCCTTGCGAAGTCTGGATGGTGAATAACACAGTCATTAAGGCTGTTTTGAATTACGACCCGCTAGGGCGTAAACCGTACTACCTCACTTCTTTCGAGAAAGTCCCCGGACGTATCGACGGAAATGGGGTAGCCGACCTTTGTATTGACGCGCAGAATATGTGTAACGCCGCTGCGAGAGCACTGGCGAACAATATGGGCATCTCATCTGGCCCACAGGTCGGCGTTAACGTTAGTCGTTTGCCAGCAGGCGAGGACATAACGCAGATGTACCCTTGGAAGATTTGGCAGTTTAAGTCTTCTGAGTACGGAGATGCCTCTGCCCCCATGCAGTTTTTCCAACCAAACTCTAACGCAGGCGAGCTTATGGCCGTGTTTGAGAAGTTTATGGAACTAGCTGATGAGGTATCAGGCATACCCCGCTACATGACGGGGCAGCATGTGCCGGGCGCAGGACGTACGTCGTCCGGTCTGTCTATGCTTATTTCTAACGCAGGCAAAAGCATTAAGCAGGTTATCGGCAACGTAGACCATGACGTGCTTACCCCAATGCTTGAGCGCCAGTACCAGCGTAACCTACGGTACTCGGATGATCCGGATTTAATTGGTGATGTACAAATTGTTGCACGAGGCGCGATGTCGCTTGTCGTCAAAGAGGCTGAGGCTGTACGTAAAAATGAGTTCCTCCGCCTTGTATTGGAAAGTCCGGTTGCGCAAGAAATTGTTGGACCTGCGGGTACGGCTGAACTCATGCGCGATCTCGCCGGTAATCTTGACACCAATGTTGACCGTCTTGTCCCTAGCCGAGAAGATATTGAGAAAAAGCAAGCCCAGCAGCAGCAGCAAATGATGATGATGCAACAACAGCAGGCTGCTACGGAAGCTGCTAACTTGCAGGAAGACGGAACCCCGAAAGGAGGTAGACAAGACAACTTTATCAGTCCGCGTCCAAACGGACGTTAATGTGTCTATTTGTTGACACGTTAACACATATGATATAAGTTTTGAGTTATGATTGACTTGAACAATGCCGATATACAAGCCGTATCAGCCCTAAACAGGCTGAGAGAGCCGGGTAACGAGGCATTCTTGAGGTTAGTCGAGGCGGAGAGAGAATCCGCCAAGCAGAAGCTCGTTCACGCATCCGACATGGTACAAATCCACCGGTTGCAAGGAAGAGCGGAAGCCTTTGCAGATTTACTGGACGCAGTCAAAGACTCGCAGAAGGTAGAGAACCGCGCATTTGCGCACAATACGAGAAGCACACCATAACGGGAACAGCATACCCACGGGACGCTAGGAACAGAGTTGGTGCTTTAAGGAGAGAACCATGGCATTGCCAAAACAGGTGCAAGCTCAGCTTGCCGAAGTGGAAGAACTAGAGAAAACGCTTACAGCCCAAAAGGACGAACCGAAGAAAAAGAAGGCAAAAGAGCCTGAAGTTTTAGAGGGAAAGCCTGAGGATACAGAGGCAGAAGTACCAGTCGAAGCGGAAGCAGCAGTTGAACCTGAGGAAGCAGAGCCAGCTAACACGTCACCGACGGACGTAGCGGATGAATTTGAGCAAAAGTACAAAACCCTAAGGGGTAAGTACGATGCTGAAGTCCCACGCTTGCATTCGCAAGTTAAGGACTTAACGGCTAAACTAACTAAACTCACTGAGAGTTTGGCAGCGAAGCCCAAAGAGCCGACAAAGCCGAAGGAGAAAGTTAGTTATGTGACCGATGAAGATCGAGCCGAATTTGGTGAAGAACTGATTGAGGTCCAACGTCGTGTTGCTAAGGAAGTTTCTCAAGATTACGAGGAACGTTTCGAGCAACAAAACGAAGTTATCGCGCAGCTTCAAAATCAACTGAAGCAAACCGGTAATCAAGTAGGCGAGATGAGCTTTGCGCAGAGACTGTCTCAGATGGTTCCTGACTTCGCTGAGATCGACCAAGACGAGCGTTGGATTGCGTGGCTAAACGAGCATGACCCCATGCTTCGTGGACCTCGCAGAGATCAGGCGGCACAGGCTTTTAACACAGGGGACGCAGACGCAGTCGCACATTACGTGAAGCTGTGGAGGCAAACCTTAGAGCCGGAAGTACCGCAGGAGCGTCAGACTCGCCAAGCCGAACTTGAGAAACAGGTCGCGCCAAATCGTTCTGCTAACTCCGCGAACACAAAGAGCGTGGGAAAAGATGTTAAGGTTTACTCTGAAAGAGAAATCGCCGCAGCTTGGAACCGGATACGCAATTTGAATACGCGGCATCAGTACGATGAGGCCACTAAACTTGAAGCAGAAATAACTGCCGCCTATCTTGAAGGCCGTGTTCGATAGTAAACCTGTTAACGCGTGTACAGAAAGAAAAGCAGCAGTTAGTAACCAACTAATCTAAGGAGGCCAACAATGGCTGCTGTATTCCCCGTCGTCGGATCAGGATCATTCGACACTAACCCGTCTTACTCAGGCGGATTTATTCCACAACTGTGGTCTAACAAACTGAACGCTAAGTTCTACGCGAACACCATGATGACCGAAATCGCCAATACCGATTGGGAAGGCGAGATTGCGAACCAAGGTGACACCATTCGCATCCGTACTGCACCTTCAATCACTATCAACGATTACGCTGGTGCTGGCACTACACTGACTTCTGAAGTTCCTACTCCGATCTACTCAGACATGCAGATCGACAAGGGTAAGTACTTTAGCGTTCAGGTAAACGACGTTCTTGCTCACCAAGCCGATATGGACTTGATGAACATGTTCACCGATGACGCTGCTAAGCAGTTGAAGATCAACATCGAAAACGAGTGTTTCTTTAACTGGTTCGTAACTGAAGGTGCTCACGCTGATAACGCAGGCGGCACAGCCGGTGCTTTGTCTGGCGAGTACAACCTCGGTACTGACGTTGCTCCAATCGACCAAGCTACTCCTAAGAACGTACTGGATGCGATCCTTCGTATGTCAGCCGCTCTCGACGAGCAAAACGTTCCTGAAGATGGTCGCTGGTTGATCCTTTCGCCATTCGACCGCCAGTTGCTCATGCAAACTGACATCGCTCAGGCGTACTTCACAGGTGATGCTTCAAGCACCATCCGTACCGGTAAGATCGGTATGTTGGATCGCTTCGAGGTTTACGTTTCTAACCTTCTACCTAAGGGCGCTGCTGGTAAAGCATTGGTCGCCGGTCTTGCTGCTACTTCTGGCGGTGCTTCCGTGTCTAACGCTAAGGCTCGTCGTATGATGGTTGCAGGAACGAAAGCATCTTGTGCGTTCGCTTCGCAGATCAGCAAAACTGAGCCACTGCGCAATCAGACTGACTTCGGTGACATCGTTCGCGGCCTAGCCGTGTATGGTCGCAAGGTCATTAAGCCTGAGGCACTGATTACAACTATTGTTGGCGCAGCATCTTAATAGCCCATTTGAGGGGGGTTCGCCCCCCTCTCTTACCATAGGAGGTTATTATGGATGTTTTTCAGGTAATTAACGCCGTAGGTGCTGAAGTTGTTGCTAATAAAGCAGTCGCTAAAGTCGACGGTTCCCGCGTGGTTGTAGCCCAAGTAATCGGCGACAAGATGGTTCTAACTGCCGAAGGCGAAGAGATGGCTAAGACTGTTAAGCCTGCTCCCGCACCTAAAGCGAAGAGTACTAAGTCGAAGACGACTAAAGCTGCCGCTGCACCCAAATCTAGCGAATAGGGGGTAACGGATGTCTACCGTAAAAGTCACGGACATTATTAGACGAGTAGAGGATGTCCTACAGGACACCAATATTCGATGGCCGCGTACGGAATTGCAAAACTGGATGAACGAGTCTTACCTCGCCATTACTCTTGCACGTCCTGACGCTAACGCCAAAACAGGCTCATTCACTTGCGCCGCAGGCACACGTCAAACGCTAACGAAAGCAACTAGCGACGGAGGTTTTCCCTCTGGGCTGCGATTGTTGGATGTGACACGAAACTTAGCCACCGACTCAGGTTACAAGGTTATTCGCCTTGTTGCTCGTAGTGTTCTGGACGATCAGCGACCTGCATGGCACGCTGAAACAGGTACGACGTCTATCCAGCACTTCACGTTTGACCCACGTCAACCGAAAGAGTTCTTTGTCTATCCACCGGCTACAACAGCCGCTGAAATTGAAGTTGTTTACACGGATTCTCCGGGTGCAACTGCTCTGACAGAAGCTCAACTCGATCCGGCAGGCTCAGACACAACAGTTATTCTATTGGACGACATATACATGTCCCCAATGATCGACTGGATTCTGTACAGAGCGTACTCGAAAGATGCTGAATACGGAGCTAACGAAGCCCGTGCGCAAGCAGCTTACAACGCGTTCAACGCAGCACTGAGCACGAAGAACCAAGTAGACGCGGCAGTATCACCCTCTAACATGAGTTCGGTGACTTAATATGGCAGTAGCATGGGCTAGTTTTCTTCCGTACGTCCAGCCCTTGCTTCCGGGCTGTCCGGAAATAATAATCGAAACTCACCTGCAAGAAGCCGCAGCGGAGTTTTGTGCTGTCAGTCAGATATGGCGGTACGACATCGACAAGGACTACACGAGTAAAAATACTTCTGAGTACGAAATCGAGGTGCCGACACGCGCTGTACTGGAGGACATTCTTGTTCTCTACGTAGATGGACAGCCCATCAAACGCGTGTCTGACCGTCACTATGATTTGCCAAGCGGCGTGTCTGCTGGGCGACCCATGTCTTTTAGTATCTACCAAGACTCTCAAATCAGGTTTTACCCTACACCCGACCGCAAGTACGAGTTTGAGGGCGCTGGCGTCATCAAGCCTTCGTTATCTGCGACAGGGGTAGAGGACTTTATCTTTGAGACGCACGGGCGGTCTATTGCGTGCGGCGCTATCTTCCGACTGGCTATCATACCGGGCAAGGAGTGGACCAACCCTGACCTCGCCGCCTACTACAAATCAGAATTTTACAAGCACGCCACAGACGCGAAAGGGCGTGACACCCGTCGTGCAAGCCTCCGCGCCAAACTGGTTGGGTTTGATAAAGCCACCGTTCGTAGGGGGATTTAATGGCTCAGATATTCAAATATGTACAAGGTGATACCGGGCCACAAATTCGGGTCACACTTACAAACGAAGACGACAACGCTCCCGTAGACCTTACCGGCGCGACAGTTACGCTTCACTTCCGTGAGGCCGGTGCGGAAAGTGTTTTGTTTTCTCGACAGTTTTTCATCAACCCAGAGACCGCTGACGGAGGCGTCGCCGTTCTCCAATGGACCGTAGGCGACCTCGAAGTCGAAGCGGGTACGTACGAAGGCGAAATCGAAGTTATTCGCGGCAGTGGCGTACGAGAGACGTTGTTTGACAAGCTGAAGTTCAAAATCCGGGAGGACTTCGCGTGAGATTAAAGTCTGCCGAACTTGTTAATGCGTTATCTGCCACGTTTGAGCAGCTAAACGTACTTACGCAAACTTCGGTAAACATCAATCAGAACGTGGTTAAAGCTGAGCAGGGAAACTTCCTGCTTTTTGCTGCATTCCTAGATACATTTTACATTGAAGACGGCTCGCGTCCGTCTGACCAACTTGTTTTTGACTTACTAAAACCTCTTGTGGACGACGCCGCTATTGCGGAACTTGCGTCAAAAGGGGTGATTAAAGCGTTCAACGACGCTGGATACCTGACAGACAGCGAGCGTCTTCAGTTTGCCAAAAACGTTTTTGAGACGATAACTACCAGCGACCCTTACTACTTTGAGTTTGCTAAAGCCCTGAACGACATTGTTGCAGGGGTGGGCGACCAAGCGTTTCTGTTTACGAAGAAGGTTGAGGGCGAAACCGTCGGCGCAGCCGAGGCGATTAGCCTTGGAGCCGGATTGGGTAAGTCGGATACGTCTACGGCGCTCGATGAGCCAGCGTTTACGCTCGGCAAACCACTGCTAGACGATTATTTAGTCGCAGACGCTCACACACTGGCGGTTGCTAAAGTACTCGCCGACCAAGTGGCAAGCACCGAAGACAACGTGGTTATCTTTACGAAGAAGGCCGCAGACGAGGTTGTTGCCTCGATAGACTTATTGCAAAAGAACTTCGGCACAGCGTTTGACGACGTGTCCTCTCTCGCTGATGCTCATGCTATTGCAACCAGTAAACCCATTGCTGAGATAATAGCGAGCGCGGGGGACCAAACATTCCTTTTCGCTAAGAAAGTATCTACCGACCCTGTGGGATTAGTCGACGATGACGTCTTAGCCTTCGCTAAAGCGCTCTCAGACCACGGGTTTATTTCCGAGGCCATTGACACCTTAACCATCGGAAAAGCGCTCTCAGACGCTCCTGCGGCCTCTGACGCGATCAATACCGTAGGCACAACAAAACTCCTGACCGATGGCGTTAGCTTTACAGACGATGTTGACGGCACTGCTTCCCTTCTTGACGACCAAGAAATGCAGTTCCGCAAGAACACGACAGATAGTGTCGGGGTTGCAGAGACATTTTTTAGGCAGGTCAACTACGACCGCGCTTTTTCAGACTCCAGCGGAGCCACTGATAACGACGAATTAACGGTTGGAAAGCCGCTGTCGGATGCTCTAAGTGCGTCTGAAAGTATAAATATGGTTACAGGTAAACAGATTTATGATATACCTGTAGCAAGCGAAACTCTAGCGAAGGGGATTACCAAATCACCTTTTCTGGACAGCGCCCTTTTAGGAGACGCGACAGTAGTAGCACCCGGCAAGGTGCTACTGGATTTGGCCTCGAGCACCGACGCGGGGTCATTGAGGAGTCAGGGATATGCTGACTTCACCTACTTTGCGGAAGACTTTGTCGGGGCTTCCACTACGTTCTGAAGGAGATCGTTATGATTAACGAAAACTTGAAGCTCTCCGGCCAGCTTAATATCGTCCTGAAGGACAAGGCCGGAAACGTCAAAGACACGCGAGAGGTGAAAAACCTCGTAGTAAATGCTGGGCTTGCGTACATTGCGTCACGCATGACGGGCACTGCTAAAAACGTAATGTCGCACATGGCACTAGGCTCTGGCACAACTGCTGCGGCGGCTGGTCAGACTGACTTGGTGTCTATCTTAGGTTCTCGCGAAGCGTTGGACTCTACAACCATCAGCGGAACCAACAACGAAAAAGTTGAGTACGAGGCTTCGTTTGAAGCTGGTGACGCAACAGGTGCGGTTACTGAGGCAGGTATCTTCAACGCCGCCAGTTCTGGCGACATGTTGTGCCGCACCAAATTTAACGTGGTCAACAAGGCCGCAGACGACACGATGTCCGTGACTTGGACCATCACTTTGTCTGCTTCTTAAACGAGTTAGGGGTGTAATCAATGGCAACGATAACTACACGCGCTGGTAAGGGTTCGCCCCTAACTAATACTGAAGTCGACGACAATTTCTCGAACCTCAATAGCGCAAAATACGAGAGCGGGGCTAATCCTGTTTTTGGCAACGTTAGCCTAGCGTCTACCGCCGGTATTGCGGAGCGATATATTTCGATTGGCTCAAGCTCAATAGATACGAACGCGTATGCGTACATCGACTTTGTAGGGGATGATACACACACCGACTACGGCCTTCGCTTGATGCGTGGAAATAGCGGACCGAATACTAACTCATCCATCCAACACCGAGGCACGGGAAACTTTTTTTTCGACCTCCAAAACGGCAGTAACGCAGTTATTTTCAACGAGAACAGCCACGATACCGATTTTCGCGTTGAGTCTAACAGCAACGCCAATCAGTTATTTGTAGATGCTGGAAACAGTCTGACTTATGTTGGATCAAACACCACTACAACCACACCTTCCGCTAACGGCTTTGGTGTTAAAGCAGGTGGAGAAAAAACGGTAGTTTTAGAAAGCACCGCCGCAGACACGCTACTACTTTTCAGAGATAGCGGTACAACAACCCCGCCATACATCGGCTCCTTTGGTGATGATCTTGCAATTAGCGGCTATGGTGGCGGCACACCAAATGTAGGTATAGGCATAACCGCCCCGCAAAGTGCATTTCATATCAACGAAAATGGTGGCCCACAATCAAGTGGGGATATGACCACTGGCCTAATTGTCTCAAACGGAAGCGCAGGCACCGCCATGCAGATGGGCACGAACGACGCAAGCGGCTTTGGTTTTATCAAGTCTGCTTACGTTAATAGCGCTCAAACTGGACGACCTTTATTGCTTTACACAGGCACAACAAAAGCTGTCAGCGTTGAGTCTGGTGAGACAGTTCTAAATGACGATAGCCTTGACCGTGACTTCCGCGTTGAGTCTGACAGCAATACTCATATGTTGTTTGTTGACGCTAGTACTAATCGGGTTGGTATCGGAATGTCAGCCCCTGAAAGTCTTTTGCACCTTTACGAAACATCTTCGGCCACAGGTCAAATAACTTTATCGACACTATTTAACGGTGCCGAGCATAATGCAGGACGCATCGGGTGGACACACGCTTCTGGGTGGGACACCACGATAAGTCTAGGGACTGCGAGTAACCACACAGACTCCTATCGTGATGAGTTAATAATTAACAAAAACTATGTGGTTATTAACGAAGACAGCAACGACATGGACTTCCGCGTTGAGTCTGACAGCAACGCCAACATGTTTTTTGTGGATGCGGGAAATAATCGCGTTGCCGTGGGAACAGCTACTCCTGATGTCCCTTTCCATGTTTCAAGCAGTTTAACAGACATTGTAAAATTAACCACTGAGTCTACTACAGTTGGACCAAATCTTCTGTTTGCAAATACCGATGGTACACTTGCTCGTCTTGCTTCCGCAGAAACGAATACACTTCGTATTGAAACAGGCACAAGTAATACAGAAATAGCACGTTTCGTTGAGGCCAGCGGGGCGGTATTTAATGAGGATGGCAACGACCTAGACTTCCGCGTTGAGTCAAACGACAACACTCACATGCTGTTTGTTGACGCTGGAAATAATAGGGTAGGTGTAGGAAGCATGTCGACCCCCGAATACACTTTGGACGTCGGTGCTGATCTTGGTAGCGGAGCTACTCTGTTTCGCTTAGGTAATACTAATGGCACCTACAGCCAGTCGATAGAAGTCGACTTCGCGAGTAATAAAGATGTTGGGTTTACTACCGCCTCTGGTAACGGAGGTCTGAGTTTTGACACCGGCTCACGCGGGTTTCTGTTTAACGATCAACAAACCGATACAGACTTCAAAATTGCGACGGTGGATCGTGCAACTGCGTTTCACGTCGACGCTGCCACTGACACAATTTACCTAAACTCCAAGGAGTCCGAAGCCGGGTCTCGGTTTACGGTAAACAACGACGGGAGTGGCACAGGACACCTCCAGTTCCAAACGGCCCTGAACAACCAAACAAACGGTTACGTTCGGGCAAACATTGTCATGTCCCGAGACAAAAACCAAATTACGTGGGATACCACTACTAGCAAGTGGAACCACGCGGGGGGATCGTCTACAGATTGGTCGATGCTCAGCCATGTATCTGGAGGGTTTAGAGCGTACACAGGGGCGTCTGTAACATCGTCGACTCAGTTCACAAACACAGATTTCAATGACAATTACCTAAATTACTACGTGTCCCCGACAGGGGGGCATACTTGGGAAGCTCCCGGCGGCGGAGATTTTGTATTTAACGAGCGCGGGCTAGACCGCGACTTCCGCGTCGAGTCTGACGACTATGCGCACATGCTGTTTGTTGACGCTGGTGGCGATTGTGTTCATATCAACCGGACAAGTTTTGCAGAAAATTCATCCGGTATTTCGTTACGCTATGACGGTTTGCTGCAAGCTACGCGTAGCGCCGGAGACCCCCTGTCACTAAGACGCATCACAAATTACGGTCAGATGATCGCAATGCGCTACGGTACTAGCAGTACCGTCGTTGGTTCTGTCGACGTAGGCGCGTCTGGTATCACGTACAACACCACCTCAGATCGCCGCCTAAAGAAAGACATCAAGACCATCACTGACGGCACAGACAAGCTGATGGCGATGAACCCTGTCACGCATACTTGGATTGAGCGCCCAGAAGCAGACGCAGTTCACGGCTTCATTGCTCAAGAGATGATGGACATCGTCCCTGAAGCGGTATCAGGCGATCCCGAAGGCGACGAGATGATGTCTATGGACTACGGGCGTATCACGCCGGTCCTTGTAGCGGCGCTGCAAGATGCGCACAAAAAAATTGCGGAACTAGAAACCCGCCTTAACGAACTGGAGGGCGAATAATGGCTTTATGGGCAGACAGCTTAAATCCTCAAGCAAACGGAATGATTAGGACATCGACCGAAAGCAGAAGTCTTGCGGCGGCGGGGAACAACGTACTAAACCTTGAAACCCTTTCCGGCCTACCTACTTGCGGACTTTTAATGATTAGAGGTAACGAAAATAACGTAAACAACACTATCCGGATTTATATGTACAATACGGCGGTATACGGGCCAACAGGTGTGCGGTATGGGCAATTAAAGATATTGGGTGAAAAACAACATTCTAATAATTACGGCAATGTTTACGCCTACTTTTCCAATTATGCGTCTTCTTGGGCGACCGGAGAGCAAACAATTTCAGGTACTGCCAGTAGCACGTTAGATGTCTATTTCCGAAACCTACAGGGTGCGGGTTGTACCTGTGAATATACTTTATGGAGAATTGGATAATGGCTTTTGTTTATTTTCATAAATCATCGGGTCAGTTTCAGTTTGTGACGCCTACACAAGAAGATTTTCCGTGGAATGATGTATATGAAGTTGAAGGTGCAACCTCATCTGAAGTGTACGCTATGGAAAATGGTGTACCGGTAAAAGTCGGTGATATCGACACCTCAAACCCCCCACCGACTGAGGCAGAGATTTCTTTAAACAATTTGCGAAATTTAAGAAATGAAAAATTAGTTGAAACCGACTGGTGGGCGGTTGCTGACAGAACAATGACTCAAGAACAAACTGATTACCGTCAGGCTTTACGAGACATTACAAACACTTATTCCTCGCTAGACGATGTCGTCTGGCCGGATCAACCAGCCTGATAGGAGGACAAACCGATGGCTATAACTGTAACTTGGTCCGTTTCGGACATGATACGAGACGCTGCTACAGGCGGCGTCAAACTGGTGTATTGGCAGTGTGTTGCTGCTGACGACACCCATGCAGAGTGCTCTGCCGTTGAAGGCGGAAAGCTGCGACTAGAGCCAGATGCTACTGCTGATGGTTTCGTAGCGTACGACGATCTTACTGAAGAAACCGTTTTAGGATGGGTATACGATAGTTTGATCGAAGGTGAAGAAACAGCCGACGAAGCAAAAGCGCGTATCGCTGCAAACCGCACCGGCAAAGTGGAAGCGCAAGTGGCACGTAAAACTGCCGAAGCAAATGGCACCCCTTGGGCGGCTGAGTAACTTTTAAAATAGGAGAAGCATAATGGCTAAAGACGAAAAGAAAACCATTACTGTTAACGACCAAGCACATAATCTTGAAGACCTTAACGATCAGCAGGTGGCTATGGTCAACCACTTGCAGGACTTAGAGCGAAAACTATCGAATGCTCGGTTTAACGTGGACCAACTTACCGTTGGCCGGGAAGCGTTTATCCGCCTGCTCGAAGAGTCGCTTAGTCAGGTTGAAGTAGCAGCGGAATAGTGACGGATGGAAATGGACATGTTGTGGAGTGGAGGGCTAACTGCCCTGATCGGAGTCCTCGGATTTATCCTACGCAACTATGTTGCTGAGCTTCAGCGTATCCAAATCCTTGTCAACCGCACACGTGAGGAGATGGCAAAAGAGTACGTCACAAAGACAGAAGTACACGCCGACATTAACCGTGTTCTCGACCGCCTTGAACGGTTGGACGAGAAGCTCGACCGATTGGTGGAGTTAAGAAAATGAAACGCTTACTTCTGGCTTGTACTCTTTTACTTCTCACAGGCACTGCGTTCGCGCAGGAAGAAGGTGATGATGTTATCTACACAGATAGCACGTCTAATAGTAATGTTAACACCACAGGAGAAGTGACAACCAACGTCAACTCTCCGCCACCCTCTGCTATCGCACCCCAGTTTAACGGCGGTGTAAACTCAGACCTGTGTACCATTGGTGTCGCAGGGGCTGTCCAAACTCAAATTCTCGGTCTTTCGATGGGTTCTACCGTCAGAGACATGAACTGCGAAAAGTTAAAGAATGCAAAAACTCTATACGACATGGGCATGAAAGTCGCCGCTGTGTCTGTCATGTGTCAGGACAAACGTGTCTTCGACGCTATGATGGATGCCGGAACTCCTTGCCCATATGAAGGCTTAATTGGCGCTACTGCCAAGGCCGCATGGGAAGCCGACCCCGATAGACAACCGGGAGCGGAAACTAAGGAGGTGCTCGATGACGACACGAAGACCCTTATGGGCGCTGGTGGCGTGCTTAGCGTTTTGGCCTTTCTCCTCCTACTGTGAACCTTTCACATACGGGACGACAGGCAACGCTGCTGTAAACGGCTTCACATGGAGCATGGGCACCCTTGTGCCTTCGTCGCCCGGATTATCTATTAACGGAGTTATCTACCGTTATACCACGGTCAAAGACCCAGACGCTGCCATGTTGGTGCACCTTCAAAACGAAGACGCCGACGGCGACGGCTACATCTTCCGAGAAACGGACGACTGGACAGGGTTGCCCGGAAACACGATCAACAAACTTATCGCGATCAATAATATCCCCATAAGTCGTTGGGGAGATGGTTCTATCGAGGTGGAAGGCGAAGGACAAGTTGTCGAGCCGACGCTTGTGTACACCTATAAAATCGACGAGTGCTTTAACCCGCAGTCGAACCCTATCTGCCCCGGCTATGTTGACCCTGCTACATTTCTTAGCGCGGAGAGCATTATAGACCCGTACGACCCGATGGCAGACGACGCCGTTTTGGGCACCTTGGAAGCCACGAACCCTGAGCTTTATGAGGAAGAGGAGGTGGATGAGACCATCGAGTCCGACAAAGAGAAAGCGACAAGAGACAATTTCGAGAAAGGACTAGCCGCATCGCAGAACGCGTTGACACTGGCTAATACTATTTCTCAGGACACTGTAATCAGTGCTATGAATACACCTGTTAACATGTATTCATATTACGCAACAAGTATCAGCGGAGGAGCCTATAGAGAGACCACACAACTCGTAGACGCAAAATTGCCCGAGAATCCACGTGGACTCCTTAATGGGCTGGCTCAGCAACTGCTGCACGAAGAGATGGTCGACGCGCAGTACGAAAAACTAGAGTTCTAAGAGAGGACAGCCATGGGTAAGAAATCAATAATCGCAGCATCTATATTATTAGCGTCCGCAGCAAGCGCGGAAGAAACAGTCATCGAAGGCAACGTACAGTCTAAGTGCATCATTAATACTGATGTAGCTGGAGTTTACGGAAACCCTTCTCCGGACAAATTAAGTACGCTCGGTACAGATGGAGGCGTGAAGCCTGTCATTAGGTTTGATGTAGCGATAGCCAACTACTACTTGGCTAGAATTATAACGCCAACGTCGTTTTCAACCGCTCCCAGCTTACCTGACGTTGTTAATTGGACCGGCTCTGTAGCAACGGGTGAAGTTTCGGACGCCGGTATGTCCGCTTACGACGCGGCCAAAGTTACCTACGATGCGACGTCGGAGTTTGACCTGACTATCGCGGGCAGCACTTGGTTCGATGTAACCTCCACGGCTGAGTATGGTTACGGGCGTGCGTTTCCCGGTGGCACCTACCGAGCCGTAGTGCAAGCGGAGTGTATAGCCCAATGAGGATTTTGTATTTCATACTAAGCGCCATTCTAACGACTAACTCTGTCGCTGCGCATGAGATGACGCCCACGTACCCGAACCTTGTTCCGTCGTACGTTGATGGGCTTTTTTCTGCGAAGCTGACGATGTTTAACGCCCGGAAGGATGTCGATTACTATGAAATAGGTGTGTTTGACACTGCGTGGGAGCCTGTGCCTTTTGCTTCCTCTTCCAAAATCTTGAAGGTTCCTTACGGTTCCAAGAAAACATTTGAGGTGTTTGTTCGCCGCGAAGATAGAAGTAGAGCGGTGTTCATATGCTCGCTCTCGAAGCTGCGCACTAACGAGTCAGCCCAAGCAATTATTTCGTCCAAGATATGCTCTCGCACGGATGGGGAGTTACCATGATGAAAAGGGTTGCTCTGGCGTTATGTATCACCGCGCCAGCGTGGGCCGATAATAGTTCGCTTAATTTGCAGCTACCAACCGGCCCCACCAGTTACCAGTCTGACTCTATTCGGGCGGGTGACTTAGATTGTAAGAACGCAATCGGCGGTGGCACAAACCTAGAGTTCGGCGTAACCGGCGTACTAAACAACGTCGGTAGCCCCTACGATTTAAACCACTCATTTAATGAGCGGCGCGACGTTGGCGTGTATGCGCGGATTGTTATTCCCTTGGACAAGCCCAAGGAGCGGATCAACTGTAATACTCTTTAC
>Ga0181597_10003100_pt1 | contig 17589 bp, 20 predicted proteins | sample 041ome_5_FD_148647 | JGI IMG/M metagenome (GOLD analysis project Ga0181597, IMG submission 148647) | Coastal salt marsh microbial communities from the Groves Creek Marsh, Skidaway Island, Georgia - 041403US metaG (spades assembly) | ecosystem: Environmental > Aquatic > Marine > Intertidal zone... | reverse complement strand
GTGCTGCAGGGAGCTGGCGCGATTTCTGCGGCGGTGATGGCGTTGCTCTCCGACCTTACCCGCGAGCAGCACAGGACTAAGGCCATGGCGATGATCGGCATGAGCATCGGCCTGTCCTTTGCCGTGGCGATGGTGGTGGGGCCGCTGCTAACCCGCGCCTTTGGTTTGTCGGGGTTGTTTCTTGCCACCGCCGCCATGGCGCTGCTGGGTATTGTTATTGTCGCGGGGCTCGTGCCTTCTTCCGCCGGGCCGTTGCAGCATCGCGAGTCCGGGGTGAATAAGCGGGCGTTAGTGCCGACCCTTAAAAATGCGGACTTGTTGCGCCTGGACTTCGGCATTCTGGTGCTGCATGCAATCTTGATGGCTAGTTTTATCGCCTTGCCCTTGGCATTGGTGGAGCAGGGCGGGTTGGCCAAGGAAGAGCACTGGTGGGTCTATCTGACGGCGCTGCTGGTGGGTTTCTTCGGCATGGTGCCGTTTATCATTTATGGCGAGAAAAAACGCCGGATGAAGCATGTGCTACTCGGTGCGGTGATGGTGCTGCTGCTGTGTGAGCTGTTCTTCTGGTGGTTCGGCACCAGTCTGCGCGCGCTGGTGCTCGGTACGGTGGTGTTCTTCACGGCATTCAACCTGCTGGAAGCTTCGTTGCCGTCGCTGATCAGCAAGGTTGCACCGGCTGGCGGCAAAGGGACGGCGATGGGCGTGTATTCCACTAGCCAGTTCCTTGGCGCGGCTATCGGCGGCATCCTTGGTGGTTGGCTGTATCAGCACTACAGTCTGTCGGGCGTGTTTGCGGGCTGTGCCTTACTGGCTCTTTTTTGGCTAGCCTTTGCTGTTACTATGCGCGAACCGCCGTATGTAACCAGCCTGCGCCTGCCGCTTTCAGCGGCAGCGTTGCAAGAAGCTGGACTGGCCGAGCGTTTACAGGCAGTGCCCGGAGTGGCGGATGCCGTAGTGGCGCGCGATGAAGCGGCCATCTATATCAAAGTGGATACCCAACAATTGGATCGTACGTCCCTCGAGCGCCTCCTAGAGCCGGCGCCGGCGACGTGCTGAAAGCTTAGGAGAACGTTATGGCCCGTGGGGTTAACAAAGTCATTCTGGTCGGCACCTGCGGACAGGACCCGGAAACCCGCTACCTGCCAAACGGCAACGCGGTTACCAACCTGAGCCTGGCCACCAGCGAGCAGTGGACCGACAAGCAAACCGGGCAGAAGGTCGAAAAGACCGAATGGCACCGCGTTTCGATGTTCGGCAAGGTCGCGGAGATCGCCGGCGAATACCTGCGCAAAGGTTCGCAGGTCTATATCGAAGGCAAACTGCAAACCCGCGAGTGGGAAAAAGACGGCATCAAGCGTTACACCACTGAAATCGTTGTGGATATGCAGGGCACCATGCAGCTGCTGGGCGGCCGTCCAGACAACACCGGTGGTGATTCTGCTTCGCGTCAGCAGCGTCCTGCTGCGCCGCAGCGCGCACCACAGCAAGCCGCTCCGCGTCCGGCACCACAACCGGCGGCTCAGCCTGCGCCGGATTTCGACAGCTTTGATGACGATATTCCGTTCTGATTAGCTGAGTCAGCGCTCAATTATGCGTATGCGGCTGATGCTGCTAGGTGGCGGTAATGCGCTGGGGCAGGCGTTAATCCGTCTCGGCGCCGAAGAAGACATTAGTTTTCTCGCGCCCAAACCGCCTGAGTCAGGCTGGGATCCTGCCAGCCTGACTCAGTTGCTGGACGAGACCCGGCCCGATGCCCTGATCAACCTTGCTTACTACTTCGACTGGTTCCAGGCCGAAGCCGTAAGCGAGGCGCAGTTTTCTGCCCAAGAGCGCTCCGTGGAGCGCCTTGCCGAGCTGTGTCAGCACCACCAGATACGCTTGCTGCAACCGTCCAGTTACCGCGTTTTCGATGGTGTACGCGCGACGGCCTACAGCGAGAAGGAGGAGCCGCAGCCGCTTGGCGTGCGTGGGCAGGCACTGTGGCGTTTCGAGCAGCACGTGCGCGCCATCTGTCCGCGCCATGTGTTGTTGCGTTTTGGCTGGCTGCTCGACGACAGCGCCAATGGTTTGCTGGGGCGCTTCCTGGTTCGTGCTGCCGAGGATTCGCCGCTGTTGTTGGCGGATGACCGGCGGGGCAATCCGACGCCGGTTGATGATGCCGCTCGCGTGATTATTGCCGTGCTGAAACAACTGGATTGCCAAACGCCCTTGTGGGGTACTTACCACTATGGTGGGCATGAGGCGACGACATCGTTGGCGCTCGGGCAGGCGGTGCTCAGCGAGGCGCGCAACTTCCGTAGCAATCTCATCGAAGAGTTGAGCCCCCAGGCCCACAGCGCGCGTGTGGATGCCGCTGAAGAGCCGCAACATGCGGTGCTGTCGTGTAAGAAAATTCTGCACACCTTCGGTATTAAACCGCGCGCTTGGCGCTCGGGCTTGCCGAGCCTGCTGGATCGTTATTATCGCCATGTCTGATTCCCGACCTATTTTGATTACAGGTGGCGCCGGCTTTATCGGTTCGCACTTGGTTGATGCCTTGTTGGCACAAGGACGCTGCGTACGCGTGCTGGACAACCTGTCGATGGGCAGGTTGGCCAACCTGCCGCTGGATAATCCCCGGTTGCAGTTTATCCAGGGCGATGTAGCCGACGCGGCTATCGTGGCCCAGGCGGTGGCGGGTTGCGCTGCGGTGGCGCACTTAGCGGCGGTTGCTTCAGTGCAAGCCTCGGTGGACGACCCAGTGAGCACTCACCAGAGCAATTTTGTCGGCACCCTAAATGTCTGCGAGGCGATGCGCTTGCATGGCGTTAAGCGCGTGCTGTTCGCCTCCAGTGCGGCGGTCTATGGCAATAATGGCGAAGGCCAGGCTATTGATGAAAATACGGCCAAGGCCCCGCTGACGCCCTATGCGGCTGATAAGTTGGCCAGTGAGCATTACTTGGATTTCTATCGTCGCCAGCATGGTTTGGAGCCAGCGATCTTTCGCTTCTTCAATATCTTCGGGCCGCGCCAGGATCCGTCTTCGCCGTACTCGGGCGTCATCAGCATCTTCACTCAGCGCGCCCAGCAGGGTTTGCCGATTAGTGTGTTTGGTGATGGCGAGCAGACCCGTGATTTCTTCTTTGTCGCCGATCTGGTGATACTGCTGATGCAGGCGCTGAATGCACCGCACGTGGTGGCGGGGGCGGTAAATGTCGGCTGGAACCAGGCCGTTAGCTTGAACCAGTTGCTGGCCGAAATTGGCGAGCTGTGCGGTGGCTTGCCTGCCGTTAGTTACCAGGCGGCGCGTGCGGGCGATATTCGTCATTCGCGGGCTGATAATCAGCGTTTGCAAGCGCACTATCAGCTGCCGTCAGCTACTTCGATACGCGAGGGTTTACGTCGATTGTTGGCGCAGCCTTGACGCCTCGCTAAACGAAAAAAACCGGCCATCAAGGCCGGTTTTTTTATGGTGCTCAGGCTTAGAACTTATAGCCCAGGCCGACCATGTAGACCCAGGGATCAATATCAACATCGACTTTAACTTTGCCGAGCGCCGAGTCTGCTGTTGCAGTGGTGTCAATATCGATATAGCGAACTTGAGCGTTAAGCATCAGGTTGTCGCTGAGCATGTAGTCCATACCCACTTGCGCGGCCAAGCCCCAAGAGTCTTTTAGCTTCAGGTTCGAGAAGGTGGCGGATTTTGCTTCACCACTGAGGTCTTCATCAAAAAAAGTGGTGTAGTTGATCCCGATACCCACATAAGGATTGAACGCTGAGTTGCCATCCATTGGGTAGTAAATTGCACTCAGGGTTGGTGGTAAGTGCTTGATGTCTGCAAGTTTGCCACTAGGCACAAGGTTTTCTACCACAGTGCCCTTGACGCCTACTGTATGGCTGAAGGGTGTTGCAGCCAGCAGTTCAATACCAATCTGGTTGGTGACCATATAAGCGAAGTTCAGGCCCAGCTGTGTGTCGCTATCCAGTGTGGCTTTATTTCCAGCCAGCGAGCCAGTAGCTGCAGTGCTGATATTGCTGCTGCTTTCGTTAGGAGCAACAGTAATCGCGCCGGCACGCACGATGATATCGCCAGCCTGGTGCGCATGCGCCAGTGGGGCGGCAATAGCCAGGGCCAGCAGTGAGGCGGTAAAGAGTGAAGTGCGCATGGTGTGCTCCCATAAAGCGTCGGTTCGTATTCGCTGGGTGTGATTTTAAGGCGCGAGAAAAAGCGGCTGTTGATCCAGCTCAATAAAGTAGTTAGCTACCTAAATTTGCCGACAGTTATTCAGGTGCGTCGCTTACGCTTTGCGGATGAGCGTGCGATTGGCCTCAACGCGGCTTGCTTGAAGATGGAGATGCAGTTGATAATGCTTCTCTTTGTGTTCAGTCTCTTCACAAGGAATGCCTTCATGACCCCTCTGCCGAAGCGCCTGCTGGCAGCCGCTCTGGTTCTGGCCAGCGCGCCACTTGCGGCGACACCTCTGGATGCCGCCTTGGATGAAAGCCAGCAGCTAGCTGTCGAAGCCAAGGCCTCGCAGGCGCGTGTTGAGCAGCTTGATGACGCCAGTCGGGAAATGCTGACCGAGTACCGCAATGCGTTGCAGCAAGCTGAAGCCTTGCAGGGCTATAACGCCCAGCTGCGTGAGTTAGTGGCGGCGCAGCGCAAAGAATTGGCGGGTTATCAGCAGCAGTTGGATGGCATTGAGCGCACTCAGGAGGCGGTAACGCCGCAGATGCGCCGTATGGTCGAGGTATTGGAGGAGTTCATCGCCGCCGATCTGCCGTTCTTGCCGGACGAGCGCAGTGATCGCCTGGCGCAGTTACAAGACCTGCTGCCGCGGGCGGATGTCAGCTTGGCCGAGAAATACCGCCGTATTCTTGAGGCCTACCAAGTGGAAAGCGATTACGGTCGCACCCTCGAAGCCTGGCGCGGTGAGCTGCCAAGCGACGGCACCTCGCGCAGCGTTGAGTTCCTCCGCCTAGGCCGGGTCATGTTGTATTTCCAAACCCTCGATGGCCATGAAAGTGGTTGGTGGAACCCGCAAGCGCGCAGCTGGCAAATCCTTGATGGCAGTGCCCGCCGTCCGTTGCGCCAGGCCATTGCCATTGCCCGCCAGGAGCAGGCGCCTGCCCTGCTTGACCTGCCCGTGAAGACTCTGGCGCTGGAGGCCAAGCCATGAATCGTCGTGTTCTCGCTTTCACCTTGGCTCTTTTGCCCGCTCTGGCGGGTGCGGCCGAGCCGTTGAGCCCTGACCAATTGTTGCAGCGCATCCGCAGTGAGCGTGCCGCTGAAGTCAGTGCCATGCACAGCCGCGAACAGGCGTTTATTGCTGAGCGCAGCGAGCGTGCCCAGTTGCTGGCCAGCGCGCGCCGTGCCCTGGCCACGCAGAAAGCCGAAGCCGAACAGCTGAAAGCCGAGTTTGACCGCCAGGAGAGCCAGTTGGCCGAGCAGGAAAAACTACTGACTCAGCGCGTCGGTCATCTTGGCGAGCTATTTGGCGTGGTGCGTCAGAGTGCTGGTGATGTCGCCGGCCAGTGGCAGGACAGCCTGCTCAATGCTCAATACCCCGAGCGTCTGGCGCGTCTCAAGGCATTGGCTGAAAGCCGCACGCTGCCGTCGGCCGCTGACCTCGATGGCTACTGGATGCTGCTGCTCGAAGACCTGACCGCCAGTGGCCGTGTAGAGCAGCTGCAGCTACCGGTGGTGGCCGCAGATGGTACGCGCACGCCACAAAACGTGCTGCGTGTAGGCGCGTTCTCGGCCTATGGCGACGATGCCTTCCTGCGTTATGACGCCGACGCTGCTGAGCTGCTGGCGCCCCCGCGTCAGCCGTCCGGGCTGGGCCAGGTGGCGGATTACCTGGCTAGCAGTGAGGCGGTTGCCAGCCTGCCGATCGACCCGAGCCGTGGCACCTTGCTGGCGCAGTTACAGCGTCAGCCGGGGCTGTGGGATCGTGTACAGCAAGGTGGTTTGGTCGGCGGGGTGATTCTCGCTCTGGGTCTGTTTGGTCTGTTGCTGGCAATCTGGCGCATGGTTTATCTGACCCGTGTGGGCCGTGGCGTCAACGCGCAGATGCATGACCTCAGCGCGCCGCGGGCGGATAACCCACTGGGGCGGATTATCGGCGTGCTGGGGCCTAAGCCGCAGTTATCGGATCTGGAAACCCTGGAGCTGAAACTCGACGAGGCGATCCTGCAGGAAACCCCGCCGCTGGAAAAAGGCCAGGGCCTGCTCAAACTGGTGAGCGCCGTGGCACCGCTGCTCGGCCTGCTCGGAACCGTGACCGGGATGATCGTCACCTTCCAGGCCATCACCCAAGGCGGTGGCGGTGATTCGCGACTGATGGCCGATGGTATCTCGCAAGCGCTGGTGACCACGGTGTTGGGCCTGGTGGTGGCGATTCCGCTGCTGTTCCTGCACACCCTGCTGGCCAGCCGCAGCAAGGGCCTGATTCAGCTGCTGGAGCAGCAAAGCGCCGGGCTGATTGCCCTGCACCTGTCCGGGGCGCCGCGTCGTGACTGATTGGCTGGCGCTGTGGTTGCGCCTGGTGGATAGCGGCCACGCCTTGCTCGACTTCATGAGCGCCGGCGGCGTGGTGATGTGGGCGCTGGCGGGCTTGTGCGTGGTGTTCTGGACCCTGGTCTTCGAGCGCTTCTGGTACATGCGTCGGGTGTTTCCGCAGTGGGTGCGTGAACGCCGCCAGGCCTGGCAGCAAGTGCTCGGTGATGACACCGGCAACTGGCAGCGCGCGGTGCGCAGTGCCTGGCTGGCTCAGGCGCAGCAGCATTTGCTCGGGCCACTGCGCCTGAGCAAGACCCTGGTGGCAATGTACCCGCTGCTGGGTTTGCTCGGCACGGTCAGCGGCATGGTCGCGGTGTTCGACGTGCTGGCCATCAATGGCACCGGCAACCCGCGCGGCATGGCGGCGGGCGTCTGGCAGGCGACCCTGCCGACCATGGCCGGCATGGTGCTGGCGATTACTGGATTGTTCAGCTTGGCGCGTCTCGAACGTGATGCGCGCCGGGCCCTAGAGCGGCTGGCTGACCAGCTGCGACACGACTGAGATTCAACACATGAGAATGCGCCGTCATCACCAGCAAGACGAAGACACCGGCATCGACCTGACGCCGATGCTCGACGTGGTTTTTATCATGCTGATCTTCTTTATCGTCACCAGCTCCTTTATCAAAGAGGCCGGCGTCGAAGTGCAGCGGCCGCAGGCGGAGACCGCCAGCCCGCAGGACAAAGGCAATATTCTCATCGCCATTACTGCCGATGGGCAGGTGTGGATGGATAAGAAAGTGGTCGATGTGCGCAGCGTGCGCGCTCATGTTGAGCGTATGCGCGTTGACCAGCCGGATGGCGCCGTGGTGGTGCAGGCCGATCAAGATGCACGTACCGGCTTGGTGGTGCAGGTGATGGATCAAGCGCGCCTGGCCGGCGTGCAGGACGTGGCCTTGGCCGCTACGGCGGGAGCGCATTGATGCGTTTGCCACTGTCCTTTGCCGCCGCCTGTGTGATGGCATTTGCGCTGTTCGGCCTGATGCTTTACATGGTCGCGCCGCCGGCGAGTAAGCCGAGTGACGAGCCGCTGACGGTGGCCAATTTTGTGCGTTTGGACGGTAAGGCGAGCGATACGGCGACGCGCACCCGCCAGCAGGCGCCGCAGCCCCCGCAAGCACAAACGCCGCAGCCGCCAACCCCGCAGGCGCCGATGACGGCCACCCCGAGTGCCAACCTGCCGGCGCTGGATTTGCCGGTGCCGAGCCTGAGCGCGGGAATTGCGGTGAACAGCGCGCCGACGCCGAGTTTGACTGGCCTGGCAGCAGGCGCGGCAGCACCAAGCGTGGCGACGCCAGGCCCTACCGCCCCCAGCGATGCGGGCGGGCAGCCGGGTGGCCCGGAAAGTGAAGTCATGCCGCTTAATGATGTCAGCCCTAATTACCCGCGCTATGCCTTGCAGCGCGGCATCGAAGGTCACGTGAAGCTGGCATTCACCATCAACCGCCAAGGCGCAGTGGAGAACCTGCGCGTTCTCGAAGCCAGTCCGCAGAATGTGTTCGAGCGTGAAGCGCGCCGCGCTGCGCTGCGCTGGCGGTTTGCGCCACGCACCGAGGGTGGCCTCGCGGTGCCGCGCGAAGCGGTGAAGACCCTGTACTTCCGCCTGGAAGGAGGTCGCTGATATGTATCGCTTACTGTTGCTGATCGCACTGTGCGGTGCGGGTGTCGCACAGGCTGCCGGGCAAAGCGTCGACCCGAGTGTGTTTCGCGCCCTGGATACTGCGCAGACGGCGCAGAAGAACGGCGACTACGCCGCCGCACGACGTGCTCTGGAGGCTGCTAACGCTCAGCCGGGTAGCTTGGAGGAAGCGCTGCTGTGGCGCAGTCAGGGTTACCTGGCCTGGGCCGAAGGCAACAATGCCCAGGCCATCATGCTGCTCGATAAAGTGCTGAAAAGCGCCAAGCTGGACGCCGAGCTGCAGGCTGCTGAAGTGCTCAATCTTGCCCGCCTCAACCTTGTTGAGCGGCGTTATGCCCAGGTTATAAACCTGCTTGCGCCAGGACAGGCGAAGGCCAATGAAGAGGTGCTGCAGATGCTGGTGCAGGCCTATCAGGGGCTCGGCCAGCCGACTAAGGCGCTGCCCCTGGCCGAGCGTTATGTGCAGGCCAATCCTCAGGCGGCCGACAGCTGGTTGCAGTTTTTAGTCGCAATAAATGCGGACGTTAAACGCTACCCAGCCGCCGAGCGCTGGCAGCGTCAACTGCTGGCGCGCCAGCCGAATAATGCCCAGGGCTGGCGTCAGCTGGCGGCGTTGCAGCAGCTTAGCGGTAATTACGCCAAGTCCCTGGCAACCTTGCGCGCGGCGTTCCAGAAGGGGTTGCGCTTCAGTGAAAGCGAACTGGACAATCTGGTGCTGCTGGCCGGTGCGGCTGAGCAGCCCTGGCAAGGTGCCACGCTGCTGGCCGGCATGCTCGATCAAGGCTTATTGCCGCGTAGCGCCGCTCGTGAAGAACGCCTGGCGCTGCTCTGGTGGCAGGCGCGCGAGCGCAGTCAGGCTGCGCAGATTTTTCGTGAGCTCGCCGAGCGTTCGGGCAGTGCCAAGCACTGGATGAATCTGGCCCAGTTGGAGATGGAGCAGGCGCGCTGGCAGGCGGGGCTGGATGCCCTAGCCAGGGCCGAGCGAGCTGGCGCCGAGCGCAGCAAAGTGCGCAGCTGGCGGAACTGGGCGGAAAGTGAGTTGAGCTTCGAGCGGGAAAAGCGTGTGGCCAGCGCCGGCTAATCGACTGCCGGTTGTTGCCCAATAAAAAGCCAGACCTAGGTCTGGCTTTTTATTGGCGGGTCGCCGCGAAATGTCTTAGTCGATCGCGTGGTGGGTTACGCGCCATGATCGTGTTCGGTTGATCGGCCGGCATGCTGCGTCGCTAACCCACCCTACGGGGCAAGCGCTTAGCTGTCCGGCAGCTCGTAGGCGTAAATCTTCTGGGCCTGCATCTGATAGCCGGCTTCGGCCAGCTCGCTGCTGGTCTGCTCGACCTTGAGCGGGCCTTCGATCCAGAACGGCTGATACAGCGCATCAAGCAGCACACCCAGTTCGCTGGTGACGTGAACGACCTGATTCGACGGCGGTGGCGGCACGTGGATGCACGCGCCGAAGTACGGCACTAGCAGGAATTCAGTTACTCGGCCTTCCTCGGTGACATCCAGCGGCACGATATAGCCGGGCAGTTTTACCGCTTGGCCATCCAGCGCCTGCACCACCGGGGCGGCCGGCGATTGCTGCATGGCCGCCGGGCCTGCTTCATTCTGTGAGCCGGCGAGGGCGTCGGCCAGCTGCGACAGGTCGTGGATCGGTGCTGGCTCAACCACCTGCGGCGGCGCATCGGCGGGGACCATTTCCGACCAGGTCAGCTCGCGCACCTCGGCAGCCACCAGCGGCAGGGCAAGGGTGAACAGCAGGGTGGCGAGCAGGGAGCGGTGCATGCAAAAAAAGCCTCATAAGCGGATCGATAAGCCATCGGTCAGGGATTGGCGATACGCACGCCAGGCCGGTACACAGCCCATCAACAGGGCGGCGCTCAGGATAGCGCCGAGCAGCGTCCACTCATAGCGGGTTGGCAGATTCAGCGGCAGGTAAAGGCCGTAATTCGCCTGCACATAGCCCTGCGCGCCCGCGATACCCAGGTACAACAACAGCACGCCGAGCAGCACACCGGCCAGGGCCAGGGCAAAGGCTTCGACGATCAGCAGGCTGGCGATATGCCAAGGGCGCGCGCCGACCGAGCGCAGAATCGCCATTTCCCGACGGCGCTCGTTAAGGCTGGTCAGAATCGCCGTGAGCATGCCGATCAGCCCCGTCAGCACCACGAACAGCGAGACCACAAACAGCGCTTTCTCGGCGGTGCCCATCAGGCTCCACAGTTCCTGCAGCGCCACGCCGGGCAAGATCGCCAGCAGTGGCTCGCCGCGAAATTCGTTGATCTCCCGTTGCAGGCTGAAAGTGGCGATCTTGCTGTTCAGGCCGAGCATGACTGCGGTGATCTGCTTGGGCTGCAGGTCCATAGTCCGTGCTTGTTCTACGCTGACCTTGGCCGCGCCGCGTGCCGGCATGCCGTTTTGCCAGTCGACGTGCAGGGCTTCCATGCCGGCCAGCGAGATGTGCAGGGTGCGGTCAACCGGGGTGCCGGTGCGTTTGAGTATGCCGACCACCTTGAATGGTTTGTCGTCATGTTTGACCAGGCTGATGGTGGCCACACCGTGTGCCAGTACCAGCTCCTGATCGAGCTGGTAGTTGAGGGCCTTTGCCACTTCTGCACCGAGCACCACTTCAAACGGGTCATCGGCAAAGGCGCGGCCACTGCTCAGTTGCAGCGGCTGGCTGCGGGCGTAGCGGTAGTGCTCGAAGTACGCCGGGCTGGTGCCCATCACCCGGTAGCCGCGGTGTGAGTCGCCGAGGGAGATCGGGATGGCCCACTTGACCTGACGATGGTCGGCGAAGTGCTCGAAGCTGTCCCAGCGAATATTGTTGGTGGCGTTACCGATGCGAAATACCGAATACAGCAGCAGGTTCACACTGCCTGAGCGCGCACCGACAATCAGGTCAGTGCCGCTGATGGTGTTGGCAAAGCTGGCGCGGGCTTCGGTACGCACCCGCTCGACCGCGAGCAACAAGCACACAGAAAGCGCGATGGCGAACACCGTTAGCCAGGCGGTAAAGCGGCGGTTGCCCAGGCTGGCCAGGGCGAGACGCAGTAGGTACATCGTTAAATCTCCGCCAAACGGGTGGCTTTGTTCAGTTCGGCCAACGACAGGCTGCGGTCGAATAGGCGCGCAAGGCTTTGGTCGTGGCTGACAAATAGCAGGCTGGAGCCGGCCTCGCGGCACTCGGCGAACAGCAGCTCGAGAAAGGCTTCGCGGGCGTCGGCATCCAGTGCCGAGGTGGGCTCGTCGGCGATTACCAGCTCCGGTTGGCCAATCAGTGCGCGGGCGGCGGCGACGCGTTGTTGCTGGCCGATCGACAGGTCGCCGGCGCGGCGTTGCAGCAGTTCCGGCTGGTGCAAACCGAGGTGGGCGAGCAGGGCGTTGGTTGCCTTGCTCACGCTGCCGTGGCGCTGCACCGCGCGGCTGGCGCGTAGTTTAGAAAAGTGACAGGGCAGCTCGACGTTCTCGCGCACCGAGAGAAACGGCAGCAGGTTGAACTGCTGGAAGATATAGCCGGTGTGATCGACGCGGAAGCGATCGCGGGCGCCTGCGGACAGTGTGCTCAGATCCTGGTCGAGCAAACGGATGCTGCCACGGTTAGGCTTCTGCACCCCGCCGAGCAAACCCAGCAAGGTGGTTTTGCCGCTGCCGCTGGGGCCTTTGAGAAACAGGCTTTCGCCGCGTTGCAGGGTGAAGCTGTCGATGTCCAGCAGCTCGGGCTGGCCGGGCCAGGCAAAGCCGAGGTTGGACAGTTGGATCAGGGCTGTGCTCATAAAATAAGCGGCCGGGTTGCCCCGGCCGTTCTGCTGCAAATAAGTGATTAGAAGCTCAGAGTCGGCTGCGCGGGGGTAAGTTCTAAGCCTTGCTGACCATTTGGGCCGATCAGTTGTACCTGAATTTTCTCGGTGACGGGGAAGCGCTTGAACAGCTCAGCCAGATCAAGTTGCTTCAGCTGGTCGGGCGCCTGGCAGTCGAGGGTGTAGTGCGCGTCGATGTCACTGTGAGCGTTGTCATGCTCGTGGGATTCAGCCTGCCCAGCAAACAGTGGGCTGTGTAATTCCGTCTGGCTGAGGCTGCAGTCGCCGGCATGCACACCGAACAGCAGCGTTGGCTGTTCCAACAGGCTGCGCGCTGCGGCGACCTTGGCTTTGTCCGCATCTGTCTCAGCGTTATGTTCGAAACCCACCAGGTTCATGGCCGGGCTCTCTAGTTGTAGTTCCAGCACCTTGCCGTCGAGCACCACGTTGAGTTGCGCGGCGCCGTGCGCATGGGCATCCAGGCTGCCGTGTTCGGCATGTTCGTGCTGATGTTCAGCGTGTTCATGATTGTGTTCGGCAGCACTGGCGGCAAGCGGCAGCAGGACAAAAGGCAGGACAAGTAGCAGGTGGCGCATGGTGGTCTCCAGTTCGAAATAATTACTTGTTACGTTATAACAACTTTGTGGGGCGCGTGACCAGTCTTCCTTGGCGTCCTCGTTGTGGCGTGGGAGCATGGCGGCTGATTTTTAGAGGGACTGGGTGATGGTACGAATTCGTGGGCAGATCGGCGCCTGGCCGGTGGACCTGACGGTTGAACTGGATGCGCAGGATTGGGCGCAGCTGGCACAACATGTGACCCTGGAAGTGCCTGCTGCGCCGGTAGCGACTGCCGCACCTGTGGCCAACGACGCGCTGTGGCAGACCACGCTGGCGTTATTGCGTGAGGCTGGGCAGCTCGATGGGCCGCATTTGCTTGGGCAACTGGCGGGACTGGCAGGCGGGGAGGCAGCAGGCAAGCGCCTGTTGGTGCGCTTGCGTCATTGCGCGCAGGTGCGAGTGGAGGCGGGGGCCGATGCGCCCATTTATCACTGGGTGGATTAATGGGCGGCGCAGGGGCGTTGCTGCGCGGCGTTATCTTGCGATTAATCTGTCGCGGCTAAAGCCTCTCCCACGGAGTTCACTGTGCGCGTGGGCGGGGCTTTAGTCGCGAGATTCGCACCGAGCAGCGCCGAGGGTTTAGTAAATCGCCTGATACAGCTTGCGCCGGTAGGCCGTGACCAGTGGGTGGTCATTGCCGAGTAGGTCGAAGACTTGCAGCAGCGTTTTATGCGGCAGGCCATCGGCGTAGTTACGATTGCGGATAAACAGTGCGAGCAGGGCATCTAAAGCGGGCTCGTAATGCTGGCGCGCCAACTGCTGTACGGCTAGCTGATAGCAGGCTTCATCATCTTCCGCGTTTTGCCCCAGACGGGTTTTCAGGCTGGCAACGTCGGGCAGTGCGCTGGCCTGGCGCAGAAAGGTCAGCTGCGCGCGGGCGCCGGCCAGGGCTTGTTTGTGCTCATCGCCTTTGACGGCGCCTAACACCGCTTCGGCTTCGTCCAGTTCGCCGCGTTCGGCCAGGCAGCGCGCGTAGAGAATCAGCGCCGCAGCGTGTTCATTGTTCTCCGTCAGCAACACCTTGAGTACGGCTTCGGCATCGGCAAAACGCCCTTCGCTGAACAGCGCTTGCGCGGCTTCCATCGGGTCGGCCCCTGCTGGGGCAGGCTCGGCCACGTGGGGCTTAAGCATCTCGCGAATCGCTGATTCGGGCTGCGCCCCGGTAAAGCCATCGACCGGTTTACCCTCTTTGAACAACACCACCGTCGGCAGGCTGCGAATGCCAAAGCGGGCGACGATATCTTGCTCGATGTCGCAGTTGACCTTGGCCAGCAGCAACTCGCCCTGATACTCCTCGGTGATCTTCGCCAGCAGCGGCATCAATGCTTTGCAGGGCGCGCACCATTCAGCCCAAAAATCCACCAGGACGGGTTGCTGAAAGGAGTTTTCGATGACCAGCTGTTCGAAGCTGGCGCTGCCTGCGATATCAACAATATAAGGGGAGTCGCTCATGGTCGGTCTCGGCTGAAATGCAATGGACTATAAATGCGGGCACGGCGCGCTGGATGCAAGGGGCGATTTAATCACGCTGCGCGTGGTACAGGCTGACGTGGCGAAACTCAGCCGGCTCGGCCAGGTCTGGCCAGGTGCACGCCTCGAGTATGCCAAGGCGCTGATACAGCGGGTGCTGGAAGTCGCGCACCCGTGAGTCGGCCACCAGCGCCTGACGGCCGCGACTGAGGAACTGGTCGAGCAGCGGCAGGTTGGCGCGGTCATACAACACGTCGGCGACGATGATCAGGTCGAAACGATCAGCCTCTGCGAAGAAGTCGGCTGAATAACTCAGCACCACATCATTCAGTGCAGCGTTGGCCTTGCAGGACGCAATCGCCAGCGGATCGAGATCGCAAGCTACCACTTCCAGCGCACCGGCCTTGGCGGCGGCAATGGCCGCCACGCCGGAGCCGGTGCCGAAATCCAGTACGCGCTTGCCGCGCACCCACTCGGGGTGTTCAGCCAGCCAACGTGCCAGCACCAGGCCGCTTGCCCAGCAGAAGCACCAGTAGGGCGGTTCTTCGAGGATCAGGCGAGTCTCTTCCGGGCTAAAACAGCGGTCCATGTTCGCCGGGTCGATCAGCCAGAGCTTGATCGCGGTGCCGGGCAGGGTTTGCGCGCTGAGCTGGGCGTCACCCAGCCGTTCGCTGAGCGCGGCTTGCAGGGCTGCTGGTGGAGTCATGGTGCGGGCGCCAGGCGTAATTGGCCGAGGGTTTGGGTTTCGGCTTGGGTAATCGGCTGCGCGGGCAGGCGCAGAATCAGCCGGCCAGCCTGATTGGCGCGGCCGTGCAACTCGATGCGCGAGTGCTTGCTGAAGGTATCTGGGTTGAACGGCAGGCGAAATGCCAACGGCTTACCGGTGCCGCGTAGCTGGATATTGCCCAGCAGCGCCTGCGGACGGCCGCGTTGATCGACGGCCAGCAGGGCGAGCTCGACATCTGCACCGCTTGGCACATTCAGCAGGCTGCCACTCAGCTCGCGCTGATAGGCGGGTAGCGGTGCTGTTGCTGCCTGGGCTTGAGGCCGCGTTGTCGTCGCTGCGGGTGGACCATCGCGGGTGCAGGCCGTCAGGAGCGCGATCAGGCTCAATAAGATCAGCGATTGCAGCGGCGTAGGGTTTTTCATCGAGGGCATCAACTCCGCTGGTTTGGGTGGGCGCCTATATACCGCAAAGCCCTCGGTTTGTCTTGCCAGAGGGATGCGCTACCATGGTGCTTTCGTTCTAAGGCTGGCTTTATTTATGCACTGCCCTTTTTGCGCTGCCAATGACACCAAGGTGATCGACTCACGGCTGGTTGCCGAGGGCGGGCAGGTACGTCGTCGGCGCGAATGCGTGGCCTGTGAAGAGCGCTTTACCACCTTTGAAACCGCCGAACTGGTGATGCCGCGCTTGATCAAGCAGGACGGTAGTCGTCAGCCATTCGATGAGGACAAGCTGCGTGCTGGCATGCAGCGTGCGCTGGAGAAACGTCCGGTGAGCATCGAGCGTTTGGAAGCGGCCATCGCCCACATCAAACACAAGCTGCGTGCTACCGGTGAGCGTGAGATCAAGTCGCTGGTGCTCGGTGAGTTGGTCATGGGCGAGCTGCAGAAGCTCGATGAAGTGGCCTACATCCGCTTCGCCTCGGTGTACAAACGCTTTCAAGACCTCAACGAATTCCGCGAGGAAATCGACCGTCTATCCCGCGAGCCCATCAAAGGTTGATGATGAATTCCGATCACGCCTTTATGGCCCGTGCACTGGAGCTGGCCCGTAAAGGCCTGTACTCCACCCACCCCAATCCCCGTGTTGGCTGTGTAATCGTCCAGGATGGGCGCATCGTCGGTGAAGGTTGGCATGCCCGTGCGGGCGAGCCTCACGCTGAAGTGCATGCGCTGCGCCAGGCCGGTGACAAGGCCCGTGGTGCAACGGCCTACGTCACGCTGGAACCCTGCAGCCATCACGGGCGCACGCCGCCCTGTGCTGATGCGCTGGTCAATGCCGGTATCGCTCGTGTAGTGACGGCCATGCAAGACCCCAATCCACAAGTCGGCGGCAATGGTCTGCTGCGGCTGATGCATGCGGGTATCGCGGTGCAGAGCGGCGTGCTGGAGGTTGAGGCGCGCGCGCTAAATGCCGGCTTTATCAAGCGTATGGAGACCGGCCTGCCGTTTGTGCGGGTCAAGCTGGCAATGAGCCTGGACGGGCGTACTGCCATGGCCAGTGGCGAGAGCCAGTGGATTACCGGCCCTGCGGCGCGGGCGGCGGTACAGCGATTACGCGCCCGCTCCAGCGTGGTGCTGACGGGTGCCGACACGGTGCTGGCTGATGAGGCCCGCTTGACCGTACGCCCCGATGAGTTGGGCCTCGGCGCTGAGCTAAGCGCTTTGGCGCAGGCGCGGCCGCCGTTGCGCGTGCTGGTTGATGGCCGTTTGCGGGTTCCGCTGAGTGTGCCGTTCTTCCAGGCAGGCGCGGCCATGGTGGCGACCTGTGCGGCGGCGTCTGCGCGAGATCGCTATCTCGACGATGGACACGAACTATTGGCCGTGCCGGGCAGCAACGGGCATGTTGACCTGCGCAAGCTACTTGTTGAATTGGCTGCGCGTGGTGCTAACGAGGTGTTGGTTGAAGCCGGTCCGCGTTTGGCCGGGGCGTTTGCCCGCTTGGGGCTGGTGGATGAGTATCAACTGTTCGTCGCGCCCAAACTGCTCGGCTCCAGCGCGCGGCCGCTACTTGACCTGCCGTTAGCGCGGATGGCCGATGCGGCTGCGCTGAAAATTGTCGAGATGCGTGCCGTCGGTGATGACTGGCGAATTATCGCGGTGCCGCAGCCGGCAGCGTGATGAGTGGCCCTTGATGATGGCCCGTGATTAGCCATGGCACGCCATTCAGGCTGTCGCTTAGCCATGCAGGGTGGCGGCAATTGTGGTAAAACGCGTCTCGGCTACGCAGGTGGTCGTAACGTTCTCAGGGCGGGGTGTAATTCCCCACCGGCGGTAATGACGCGCAAAGTGTCTAGCCCGCGAGCGCTTGTCCAAGGCGGTATAAGCCCCGGGACAAGGTCAGCAGACCCGGTGTGATTCCGGGGCCGACGGTTAAAGTCCGGATAAAGAGAGAGCGGGATTGCCTCAATAAGGCGCATTTAGGTGCGCCTTGAAATCCCTATCGATCAAACACGCCCTGTTTTTTATAAAACAGGAGTTGGTCTAGATGTCTGATTTATTTTCCGTGCCACGCGCATCTGGCGTTTTCCGCCAGTGCTGTGCCGTGGGCGCTAAACAGGGGGTGGCATGTTTACCGGCATAATCGAAGCCATTGGCAGTATTCGCGCATTGACGCCCAAGGGCGGCGATGTGCGGGTGTATGTAGAAACCGGGAAGCTTGACCTCGGCGACGTCAAACTGGGCGACAGCATTGCGGTTAACGGCGTATGCCTGACCGCTGTTGAGTTGCCAGGCGATGGTTTCTGGGCTGATGTCAGCCGCGAAACCCTAGCGCGTACCGCGTTTATCGATTTCAA
>Ga0181597_10003088_pt1 | contig 17643 bp, 16 predicted proteins | sample 041ome_5_FD_148647 | JGI IMG/M metagenome (GOLD analysis project Ga0181597, IMG submission 148647) | Coastal salt marsh microbial communities from the Groves Creek Marsh, Skidaway Island, Georgia - 041403US metaG (spades assembly) | ecosystem: Environmental > Aquatic > Marine > Intertidal zone... | reverse complement strand
TTGATACTTTTCATGAGTAAATAATAAAACTTTTCTGATCTTTTTCATTATATCCCCTATATCTTACTAAATAATTGTTTAATATATTATACTTTAACTTATCATAGTATATACATGATTAATATCACAGAGAAACTAAAAGACATAAAGATTATTGCTAAAAAGAAAAATTTGATTCTATCGACGGCTGAATCATGTACTGGGGGCTTAATCGCAAAATATTTAACAGACTTACCTGGTTCTTCTGAATTTTTTGACTCATCTCTAATTACATACTCAAATATTTCAAAAACTCTTCTACTTAATGTTAAACATGAGTCAATTCAAACTTATGGTGCGGTTTCAAGAGAGGTTGTAATAGAAATGTCTAGCGGTTTATTATCAAAAAATACTGCTAACTTAGGTATAGCAGTTTCTGGAATAATGGGGCCTGAATCTGATGATACACTTAAGGAAGTTGGTTCTGTTTGGTCATGTTATAAATACAAAGAACACACAAAGACTGCAAACTTCAAAGTTGCTGGGTCTAGATCTGAAAATAGAGAGGAAACTGCTAAAACTGTAATAATAAACTTATATGATTTCATTAATGAGCTTTAGTTTGATATTATATTAACTTAATATTTTAAATAACGAGGCAGCACCCCCTATGGATGATAATAAGCAAAAAGCACTTGAGATGGCTATAGGCCAAATAGAAAAAGATCATGGAAAAGGAGCTTTAATGAAGCTCGGTGAAGGATCCCTTTACCCGGATATTGAAGCCGTATCAACTGGATCATTAACATTGGATGCTGCACTTGGCATTGGTGGTCTACCCAAAGGAAGAGTTGTTGAAATATATGGTCCTGAATCATCAGGAAAAACAACAATGACGCTACAGGTTATTGCAGAAACTCAAAAACAAGGTGGAACGGCGGCATTTATTGATGCCGAGCATGCTCTTGATCCTAAATATGCTGAAAATTTAGGTGTGAATATTGATGATTTGCTTTTATCACAACCAGATTCTGGTGAACAGGCTTTGGAAATAACTGATACTCTCGTGAGATCAGGGGCAGTAAACACTATAGTGGTTGATTCTGTTGCTGCACTGACACCAAAGGCAGAAATTGATGGTGATATGGGAGATTCTCATATGGGGTTACAAGCAAGGCTAATGTCTCAAGCTCTCAGAAAATTATCTGCTAATATCAAAAAATCAAACACCCTAGTAATATTTATTAATCAAATCCGTATGAAAATTGGTGTGATGTTTGGTAGCCCAGAAACTACTACAGGCGGTAACGCCCTAAAATTTTATTCGTCTGTCAGATTAGATATCAGAAGAATAGGCGCTATTAAAAAGGGTGATGAGATTGTAGGTAACGAAACTAGGGTTAAAATTGTCAAAAATAAAGTTGCGCCACCATTTAGGATTGCTGAATTTGATATATTGTATGGCGAGGGTGTTTCAAAAGAATCTGAGCTAATTGATTTAGGTGTAAAATATGACATCTTGGATAAATCTGGGGCATGGTATAGCTATGGCAAAGATAGAATTGGTCAAGGAAAAGATAACTCAAGAATTTTTCTAAAAGATAACCCTGAAGTTGCAACAGAGATAGAAAATAAGATTAAGGGATTTATCTCAGGTACCGTTGATGAAGATGCGGGTGAGGGTAAAGATAGTTCCAGTGCCAAAAGTGATGAGCAAAAATGATCTTGAGGGGATAAAAAACTCGATCTCTCGATACCTAAGTATGAGAGAACACTCAAAATCGGAATTAACAGAAAAACTCTTGAAGAAAAATTACGAGAGTGACCTTGTCATAAGGTGTATAAATGAATTTTCTGAAAAGGGCCTGCAGTCTGACTATAGATACGCGGAATCTTATATTAGATCAAAATTCAATGACCATAAAGGTGAAAACTTTATCAGGATGTCTCTGAGAAATAAGGGTATTAGTTCGGACTTAATTAATGAAATAATGCAGGGATATGATGATCAAGCATGGTTAAAGCAAGCTATATCAGCACTAGAAAAAAAAGTATTCAAAAGCGACCTCGATAAATCGGACCAGAAAAAAAAACAGAATGCATTCTTAAGCAATCGAGGTTTTTCTTTTAAAGTTATAGAAAAGGCAATTAATAGTTATTGGAAGTTATGAATATTAGACAGAAGTTTACTAGTTACTTTGAGAAGAATGATCATAAGCTGATTCAATCAAGCTCATTAATTCCTGCATCAGATAAAACACTTCTTTTTACTAATTCTGGAATGGTGCAATTTAAGGATATATTTCTTGGAATAAAAAACTCTAAGTTCAATAGAGTTGTCACTTGCCAGAAATGTGTTAGAGCAGGGGGTAAGCATAATGATTTAGATAATATAGGTTACACAAATAGACACCATTCTTTTTTTGAAATGCTGGGTAATTTTAGCTTTGGCGATTACTTTAAAGAAGAAGCTATTTTTTTTGCTTGGGAGTTTTTAACGAAAGAGTTGGGTTTAGATGAGAATAAGTTATATATTTCTGTACATAAGGACGATCATGAAGCCGCTAAAATTTGGTTAAATGATATTAAAATAAAAAAAGACCATATCTGGTACTTAAATGATGTTGATAACTTCTGGCAAATGGGTTCTACAGGACCTTGTGGTCCATGTTCTGAAATTTATTATGACTTAGGAGATAACCTTAGAGGGTCAATTCCATCTAAAGGTGACCCTGGTGATAGATACATAGAAATATGGAATCTTGTTTTTACACAGTATGATAGAGACTCAAAAGGCTCTTTGAATGATTTGCCAAAAAAATGTGTTGATACTGGAATGGGTCTTGAGCGGATTCATGCTGTAGTAGAAGGAGTCACGGATAACTTTAAAACAAGTCTTTTTAAAGAATTGGAAGAGCATTTAGATGCCTCTTTGAATTCAAAAAAAACAAACTATGTTATTAAAAAAATTATAATGGACCATTGTCGATCAGCATGTTTTCTAATTTCAGATGGGATCATTCCATCTAACGAAGGCAGAGGATATGTATTAAGAAGGATTATTAGAAGAGCTACGAGGTATTTATACAATGCTGGGGTAAAAGAACCTTTTTTGTATACATGTGGAACTATTCTCAAGAATACTATGGGCAGCACATATAATGATTTGATTGTGAAAGAGTCTGCTATCAAAGATACATTAAAAAATGAGGAAAATAATTACCTGAACACTCTTAGTAACGGTTTAGATCTTATTAATAAATTAACTAAAAGTAAAAAACATTTAACTGGCGAGAATATCTTTCAATTATATGATACTTATGGTTTTCCCTCTGAGATTGTTGAAGAGATTGCTGCTGAAAATGATATAAAATTGGATCTTAAGGGTTTTAAAAAACTCATGGAGAAACAAAGAGTACAAAGTAGAAAAAATAGTAATTTTCAGATTGAAGATACATCTTTTATAAATAAAAAAACAACTTCTGATTTCTCAGGGTATGACAAATCTACATTAACATCTAAGGTTATCGAGATATATTCAGATAATCAGAGTGCTAATGCTTTTAAAATGTTAAATACTTCATTCATGTTGGTTACAAAAGAGACTCCATTTTATCCTGAAGGAGGAGGCCAGATCTCTGATACTGGTAGAATCTATAATGATAATATGAAAATAAGAGTATTAAATACACAAAGAGTTAATAATCTAATTTTACATCATGTAATTCTTGAGTGTGGTGAAATTAAATTAAACGATAATGTTAAGATGGAGATTGACACTGATAGAAGAAAGAGAATAGCGATTAATCATTCATCTACACATTTATTAAATCATGCACTTCGACATGTCTTAGGTAAGCATGTTGAACAGAAAGGGTCTTTGGTTACAGACCAATCTCTTCGTTTTGATTTTTCTCACAACAAAGCACTATCAAATGATGAAATTTTCTCTATTGAAAAAATTATATCAAATGAAATTGAATCAAACATACAATCAAAGCAGAAAGTAACATCATATAAAAAAGCAATAGATAATGGCGCGCTTGCTTTTTTTGATGAGAAGTATGATGATGAGGTTAGAGTGGTAAATATTGGATCTAAATCAATTGAGCTTTGCGGAGGTACCCATATTGCTAACACTTCATCGATAAGACTATTCAAGATTATAAGTGAGTCTAGCGTTTCAACTGGTATACGACGAGTAGAAGCTGTAACAGGCGAAGAAGCTTATAAGTTATATCAAAATTTATATTCTGATATAAAAGACTTGTCTAAAACACTAAACACAAACCCAAGTGACTTAAAAACTAAAATAGATTCAATAAAAACTTCAGAAGAGTCTAACAATTCTCTTATAAATGCTTTAAATAAAAAAGTTGCGAATCTTTATTATTATAAATTAAGCTCAAAGGAGGAGATAACTTCCAAAACATTAATCTTTATAGAAAACTGCTCCGATCTATCTGCTGATCAAATCAAACTATTAGGTGACAGTATAAAGAGTAAAAATAATAATTCTTTATCAGTTTTAATAAGAGAAGAGAATAATATAATTAATTGTTACGTAAGTGTTTCAAAAGAATGCAAACATAGATATAATGCCAAACAAATTATTAGCGAACTCGTATCTGAGTTTTCAGCTAAAGGTGGGGGCAGTCCAACGTTTGGCACGTCTGTGATAACAGATCAAAAAGCCTCTGTGATAATGCAACATATTGAAGAATTTTTAAAGGCTTAATAAAATGACTGTCATTGTTAAAAAATTTGGTGGAACATCTGTTTCCAGTATTACCAAACTTAAAAAAATTGCTATCAATATTGCTAATGAGATTTCTCCTAAAAAAAATATTCTTATAGTCTTATCTGCGATGGGTAAAAGCACTGATAAATTGGTAGAAATGTCTAATAAAATATCGAAATCTCCAAATCCAAGAGACTATGACATGCTATTGTCATCTGGAGAACAAGTTAGTGTTTCGCTGCTATCTATGATTTTAAATAATTTAGACATACCAGCTATCTCGCTAACCGGCTGGCAAGCTGGCATTCATACAGATGCTTGTTCAATGTCAGCTAGAATTAATAAAATTGATATAAAAAAGGTTAAATCTGAGTTTAAAAAAAACAAGATCGTCATAGTTGCTGGTTTTCAAGGCATTGACTCAAAAGGAAATATTACAACTTTGGGTAGGGGAGGATCTGATACTACAGCTGTTGCACTGGCAGCTGCATTGAAAGCTGATGAATGTCAGATTTATACTGATGTCGAGGGCGTTTATACCACTGATCCTAGAGTTTGTGATAAAGCACGAAAACTAGATTCGCTAACATATGAAGAAATGCTGGAGATGTCAGGCTTAGGTTCAAAGGTTTTGCAACTAAGATCTGTAGAATTTGCAAGTAAATATAACGTTCCCTTGAGAGTATTGCATGCTCATATTAGAGGGTCCGGCACATTAATCAAAAAAGAGGAGAAGAAGATGGAAGGCGCATTAATATCTGGTATCGCATTCACTAAAGACGAAGCCGAGGTAATGATTAAAGGAGTTAAAGATACTCCTGGGGTTGCAGCTAAAATACTAGGACCCATCGGTGAGGCAAATATTGAAGTTGATATGATTGTACAGAATGTTGGCTCAAATGGTTTAGCTGATTTTACATTTACAGTTAGTAGAAATACATTAAAAAAAGCTATACAAGTTATTGAAAATAATAAGAAAACTATGATGTTTGATAGTGTTACTTCTCAGAAAAATATTGTTAAAGTTTCAATTGTGGGCGTTGGAATGAGGTCTCATGCTGGCATAGCTGGCAGAATGTTTAAATGTTTAGCTAAAAACAAGGTGAATATTAGAATGATCTCAACTTCTGAAATTAAGATTTCTGTAGTAATTGAGCAAAAAAGCCTAGAAATAGCCGTGCAAGCGTTACATAATGAATTTAAGTTAGATAAAAAATAATAATTTAGAACTAACTTAACTTATGGAGGGGGATGTCATGCTAATACTCACGAGGAGAGTCGGTGAGGCTTTAATGGTTGGCGATGAGACTAAGATCGTGGTTTTGGGGGTAAAAGGAAGCCAAATCAGACTTGGTATTAATGCGCCTAAGGATATAGAAGTTCACAGGGAAGAAATTTTTGATAAGATCAACACGAAAGATGATTCTATCAAGATTAAATCCAGCAAATAATGTTAGGAGAAGTGGCTGAGTGGTTGAAAGCGGCACCCTGCTAAGGTGTTATAGGGTTTAAATTCTATCGAGGGTTCGAATCCCTCCTTCTCCATTCTATTGTTTCCTATTTTTTGTTAGCAATGACATATAATCCATGGCCATACGATCAGGTTTAAACAACTCGTTGACTCTTTTTATACCATTTTCACCCATTTTCTTTGCTAAAGTCTCATCTTCGATTAAGCGAATTATATTCTTTGAGAATCCAGGAATATCTTTAATATCAGTATGAAACCCACAATACCCGTTATCCCCAATAGTTTCCGGTAGTCCACCGACACTAGTGGCTACAATTGGAACGCCATATGACATAGCTTCAATTGCAGTCAAGCCAAATGACTCATATTCTTGGCTTGGAATGACTACGATGTCTGCAATAGACATATATTCTGAAATATCTGAGACGAAACCTGTGAAATGGACTTTATAACCCCATTTGAATCGTGCTACTAGGGACTTCAGATATGCAGTCTCTGCTTCTGTACCTGAGCCTATGATGAATAAGTTCAGATATTTATGCTTTGTGAATACATCATTGATTGCGTTTATTAGATATTCATGACCTTTCCTTGGTTCGAAAGTACCGATCATCAATATGATCTTGCTATTATGTGTAATCTTATACTTTTGTTTAACATATGACTTAATGTTACTAATAGGACTATCATATAAGCCATTGTAAATGAATGATATTTTATCAGAATTCTTAAAAATATATCTTTGCTTGATACTATTTGCGCAATCATTTGAGACACTGATAATATCACTACATGAGCGATTTAGCTTACTATCAATTAATATCTCATATGGTGCAAATATCGTCCTATACTTCACTGAGTAATTATGAAAATTATGGATTGATTGCTTCTTAAAAAGAGAATACCAAGCAATATTGGCTAACCTGCACGTTTCGCCACCAGGGTATCCACCATTGACCGACATAAGTTGGTCTCCTCCTGCATTTTTTAACATTTTTTTGATTTTCAAAAATTGATAGGGCGCTAATAATACTCTAAATACTTGTCTGACTGCTCTTTGTAAGATATTTGGAAGATAGTTTAAGAAATTCGATAAAAATGACCAGTTTAATGGTAATGAGTGATACATGGTTTCAACATCTTTTGGCAAGATACTTTCTAAATAAGTCAACCCAGGATGATTCTTATTGCATATAACGATAAATTTGTCATCATTTGGCCAATTCTTTATCAATGAGGCTATAAAGGTATCCATGCCGCCGCCCCTATAATTTTCTGTAAAGATAATGATTTTCATTTATTAGGACAATTTAAGTCATGGTATTATAAGAAACAAGGAATATATTTATGATGCTTCAGATAATTACAGTTCTACTCGCGATAACGATTATTTTACTACTTGCATATATTTTACTACAAAAGCAGCCTGACAAAAAAAATAATCCTATTGATGAGCATACGATTTCACTAAATAAGTTGAAAGAGAGCATTGAGGTCTTGAAAAGCTCATATGGGGATAGCTCTACTGAATTAAATAAAAATATATCCCAAATGTATACTCTGTTAACCGGAAGTTCAAAAGCACAAGGCCAATTTGGAGAAATATCATTAAAAATGATCTTAGAGCATGCTGGTTTTATTGAAAATATTGGGTATCAGGAACAAAAAAAAATTGGATCTGAAAAGCCAGATATAGTAATTAATCTCCCAGAAAATCGAAAAGTTATTATAGACTCTAAAGTCTCCTTAACCGATTATAGCTCTTATCTAAACTCAGATTCTGAAAGTGATAAGTTGGTATTCAAAAAAAATCATATTATGTCAGTCAAAAGACATATTAAAACATTATCATCTACAGAATATAGAGCGCTTTATGGTAAAGATACCCTAGATCTAGTAATTATGTTTATGAATGTAGAGGGAGCTTATATTATGGCATGTGATGATGAGCTCATAAAAGAGGCTTTAAAGGCAAAAATTGCTATAGTGGGACCGACTACACTAATAGCTGTCTTGCAAATAATTAATCGTGCTTGGAGTAATAAAAAACAATCTGAGGATACTGGTAGAGTGATTGATTTGGCTACATCTATATATGACTCTGCTGTACTAGTTTCCGAATCATTTCTTGATTTTGAGGACTTATTTGAAAAATCACGCATAAAAGTTGATCAAGGAAAGAAAAGAGCTCAAAATCTTGTTAACAAAACTGAAAAAATGCGTACAATGGGTGGCTTGGAGCCAAAGAAAGAGGTTCCAACTAAACTAAGAAGTATAAATAAAGATCAATAATAAATGCGCCAATAGCTCAGCTGGATAGAGCACAAGCCTTCTAAGCTTGGGGTCGGGAGTTCGAATCTCTCTTGGCGTATTTAAGAGTCAGATCTTTTTAACGGCTTTATTAAAGAAATTAAAGAAACTGCCGCTCGCTAAATTCCAATATTTCATATCATAATCTCTATATAACTTTATGATTTCTATAGATTCTTTTTTAAGTTCATGTTTTAAAATATTAATAAAATCTCTGACATGACCGCATGGGCAGGCCAATGTAACGATATTTTTTATATTATTTTGCTTAGCCCAAGTAACAATCTGTTCAATTTGATCTAAATCCATTGATTGCATCTGAATATCACTAACATGTTGCGATAATAGCTTCATGTTTGACATAGATATATCATGCTTAAATTTAGATACATTTTTAGAGTAATTGGTTTTCTCAGTGTCTGTAAGCGCTAATATATAAGCATTTTGTATTGGAAAGTCTATTCTGTCGCTACTCAAAACATGTATATCTTCAGTTGTTATTAGCAGGCCTGATTGATCCCATGCAAATTCTCTCGTTTCATGAAATTTAATCGAATTCATTTTATAGTCAATAAAACTTATTTCAGCTGGCATAGAAGAGAAGTCGCATTCTTTTGGGTTAAAACGATTTTTTGTAAATTTTTCAATATTCCAGTCTTTGGCTAAATAAGCTTTTCCCTTTGTTTGAATGCCTGCAACCCACCGCCAACTTAACGTGTTAGATGCTGGATCACCATCTAGCAGATTATTTAGAAATAGTTCGGCTCCTAAATACCATGGCATCTTTAGAGTGTGAATCCAGATGCTTGCGTACCACATTCTTGCATGATTATGAAGGTAATTGGTTTGTAATAATTCTTCCGTCCAGGCATCAAAGCAATCTATTCCAGTATTTAATGAGATAACTTTCTCATATAATTGATTTTTATCATTTTTTTTTATCAATAATTTATAATCAGTCCATACTCGAGGCCTTAGTTCTAGCCATGCTTTCCAATATGTTCTCCAGAAAACTTCTTGAATAAACTTTTCAATTTTTGGTAACGGGAACTTGCTCATTGCCTGGATCATTACCTCTTCTTCTGTGATGATTCGATGCCTTATATATGGCGATAATTGACTAACATTATCGTGTTTAGAAGGTCCAAGATCGTAATTTCTTTTACTGTCATAGTTATGAAGTTTGGTATTAATGAAATTTTCTAGAATATTTAAGGCAGATTCCCTGTCTGCTCCATTTTCCATAATAGATTTAAACATAATCAATTATAAGCATAATGCACTCTGTTGTATAATAAAGTATATGAAAGACATTGGAGGTCACTATGAGTATATATGGAATAACAGTTTTAATAAGTATATGGGTTGGTGTAATTGTATTCTTTTCAGCAATAATTGCGCCAACAGTATTTAAAACTCTTGACGAAAAGAGCGCAGGTGTGTTTTTGAGAGCATTTTTTCCAAAATACTACCTATTTGCAATTGTGATTGGTTTGGCTGCACTTGCTCTAATAATGATTTTTAACATTGAGATGAGTAATATTTTATATATAGCTATAGTTTCGATGACTATATTGAGTATAATTAGCAGATTCATGATACCTATAATTAATAATGCTAGGGACATGGGGGAAAAGGGGAAACAAAAATTTAACAGACTTCACGCTTTGAGTGTTTCGCTAAATGTCATTACTTTAGTGATTGGTCTATTTTTTATCTATAAAGTTTAATTATGTCATATAAAACAATAATATCTGCTAAAGACTTAATAAAAAACTTAAATAATGAAAATTTTATTATTTTTGATTGTAGATGTGATATCAGTGACTCGTCTTACGGTATAGACGCATACAATGAGGGGCACATTGAAAACTCTATTTTTGTTGATATCGACCATGATTTGGCTAGTGAAAAGACCGTAGATAGCGGCAGGCATCCTTTGCCAGATCCTGAATTATTCTCCGAAAAGCTCTCACAATGGGGCATGAATAATAATAAGCAGGCAGTTATCTATGATGATGCGGGTGGAGCATTTGCTGGAAGAATGTGGTGGATACTTAAATGGCTGGGCCATACGGACGTAGCTGTTCTAGATGGAGCCTTGGGAGCATGGATGTCAGCTGGTGGTAAATTGACATCTAAGAATACTATATTTGAGAGAGCAGTTTTTGAGCCTAATCTAAATGATAGTTTGCATGTTTCCATCAAAGATGTAGAAGATGCGCAGTATAAAATGAATAAGCTTATTATAGATGCGCGTTCCAAAGAGAGATACTTAGGTATCAAAGACCCTGTTGATCCAATTGCAGGGCATATCCCTGGCGCTATATCTCACCCCCTAGGTAAAAATTTAGATAAAAATGGACATTTTAAAAGCCCCGAGGAGTTACGACATAATTTTATTAGATTAATTGGAGATACGGCTAGTTCCGACATAATATCTATGTGTGGGTCAGGAATAACAGCTTGCCATAATATTTTGGCGCTTGAAATAAGCGGCATAAAGAATGTTTCGCTTTTTGTTGGGTCATGGAGTGAATGGATTACTGATAAATCTCGCCCAATAGCAAAAATTGATGAATAGTTATTTATAGGTTTCTTCTATATATGATTGTAATATATCAATAAATTGCTTTTCAATATCATCGCCTTGCAAAGTTTTATACTTTTTACCATCTATATAAACTGGGGCAGAGGGGTCCTCATTATTTCCAGGTAGGCTTATGCCTATATTTGCATGCTTGGATTCTCCTGGGCCATTTACTATACAGCCCATGACAGCTATATTCATATTCTCTACACCAGGGTGTGATTTTTTCCATCCAGGCATTTTATCATTAATATATCCTTTTATAGATTTAGATAATTCAACGAAGTAATTATTGCTAGTTCTCCCACAACCAGGACATGATATAACTCTGGGCGTATAATTTCTTATGCCTAAGGATGACAAAACTTGTTGGCAGACTTTAACTTCCTCAGTTCTAGAGCTAGCTTTATCAGGGGTCAATGATACTCGGATTGTATCTCCAATGCCTTGATTAATGAGGATAGATAGAGCAGCTACAGATGATATTACTGCATCCCTGCCTAAACCAGCCTCTGTTAGACCCAAGTGGAGAGGATATCTACATTTATTTGATAAATCTGTGTATACATCAACCAAGTCATTAACATTGCTTGTTTTACATGAAATTATGATTTTATCTTCTGGCAGACCAAGAGAAATAGCTTGGGCAGCTGAATCGATCACTGATTTAACTAAAGCATTTCTTATTAATAATGAATAACTTATATCTCTTTTATCATCCTTTTTCTGTCTTATAAGTTCATCCATAGTTTCTTTATTTAAGCTGCCCCAATTTGCTCCAATTCTAACTGGTTTGTTATTTTTGATGGCAATATTTATAATTTCCTCAAAATTATCATCATATTTAGATTTTCCTCCTATATTCCCAGGATTTATACGATATTTGTCCAAAGCAGCAGCAGCTCCAGGATACGACGAGAGAAGCAAATGTCCATTAAAATGGAAGTCCCCAACTATGGGAACATTACAATTATTTTGAATTAATTTACTCTTAATATCTTCTACGCTTTTAGCAGAATCTTGGTCATTTACAGTTATACGGACTATCTCTGAGCCCGCATCATGTAATTCAAGAATTTGATCAACGGTTTTTTTTACATCAGATGTATTTGTATTAGTCATAGACTGAACTCTTATTGGATGATTTGACCCAATAAGAACATTGCCGACTTTGACAGTGTGTGTCTCGATACGTTTATTCATGAATATATTATATTGCATAATCAATCTTTATATATAAAATAATGTTGAGTAATAATTATAGAGAGTATCTTATGACATCAATAGAAGATGATGATAACAAAATTAATGATCCTGATGTATCAGTTAATACCGAATCTGAAAATATCGAAGATTCTGAGAAAGAGTTGAGTGAAATTGAAATTCTACAAAAAAAATATGATGAAAATTATGATGCTTTACTTCGTGCCACTGCAGAAATAGAAAATATCAAGAAACGAAGTCAAAAAGAAGTAGAAAATGCTTACAAATACTCAACCGAATCTATACTGCAGGAGATTATCCCTATTTATGACAGTCTAAGTCTCAGTTGCAACCTGAGAGATGATAAAATAACAAAGGAACAACTAGACGAGGGTAACAAGTTATTGCTTTCTATGTTCCAAAAAATTTTTGAAAAAAATAATATCGAAGAAATTAACCCTCAAGGAGAGTCTTTTAACCCTGAATTACATCAGGCCATAAGTACCATTGAAAACAATAATGACGAAAATGATAAGATAACAGAGGTTGTTCAAAAAGGTTATCTTTTGAATAACAGAGTAATTAAGCCAGCCCTCGTTATAGTTATAAAAAATAAAGAATAAGACTTGAAAAAAAAGATATCGTCTACATCTTTCAGTCAGAAACAATTTTAGGAGTTAATAATGGGAAGAATAATTGGAATTGACTTGGGTACTACTAATTCATGTGTATCTGTTATGGATGGCGATACACCAAAAGTTATTGAAAATAGTGAAGGCGATAGAACAACGCCGTCATTTGTAGCTTATACTGACGATAGTTCATTAGTTGGACAACCAGCTAAACGTCAAGCAGTCATGAACCCCAAAGATACTTTATATGCGATTAAAAGGTTAATAGGTAGAAAATTTGAAGAAGATGCTGTTAAACAGGATCAAGATATAGTCCCTTATAAAATTGTTAAAGCTGAAAATGGTGACGCTTGGGTGGAAGCCAAAGGAAAAAAAATATCCCCACCAGAGGTTTCAGCAAAGATACTTCAAAAAATGAAAACTACTGCCGAGGATTTTCTTGGATCAGAGGTTACTGAAGCTGTAATCACTGTCCCAGCTTATTTTAATGATGCTCAAAGACAAGCAACAAAAGATGCTGGAAAAATTGCCGGCTTAGATGTAAAACGAATCATTAGTGAACCAACAGCTGCTGCTTTGGCATATGGACTTGATAAAAAACAAGCTGAACAAAAAATTGTTGTATATGATCTAGGCGGAGGAACATTTGATGTTTCAATAATAGAGATTTCGAATCTAGATGGTGAGCAATCATTCGACGTACTGTCTACTAGTGGAGACACATTCCTTGGTGGAGAAGATTTTGACTTAAGATTAATTGATCATCTAGTAGATGAATTCAAAAAAGAACAAGGTGTAGATCTAAGAAACGATCCTTCAGCAATTCAAAGATTAAAAGAAGCTGCAGAAAAAGCTAAAATTGAATTATCATCTAGTACTCAAACTGATATTAATTTACCTTATGTTACTGCTGATGCCTCTGGACCTAAGCACTTAAACATGAAGCTAACAAGAGCTAAGCTTGAGTCATTAGTATCAGATTTGGTAGAAAAAACTATAGAGCCTTGTAAAATTGCTCTTAAAGAAGCTGGGTTAAGCACAAGTGACATTAATGAAGTAATACTTGTAGGCGGACAAACTAGAATGCCCAAGGTACAAGAAGCGGTTCAACAGTTCTTTAAAAAAGAGCCAAAAAAAGAAGTTAATCCAGATGAAGCTGTAGCTATGGGTGCTGCAATTCAAGCTGGTGTTTTAGGTGGTGATGTTAAAGATGTTTTATTGCTAGACGTTACTCCGCTAACATTAGGAATAGAAACTATGGGCGGTGTTAGAACTCCTCTTATAGAAAAAAACACTACAATACCAACCAAGAAATCTCAAACGTTCTCAACTGCTGAAGATAACCAGCCTGCAGTAACCGTTCATGTCCTTCAAGGTGAAAGGGAGATGGCTTCAGGAAACAAATCTTTAGGTAGGTTTGATCTAACAGATATACCTCCAGCTCCGAGAGGAACTCCTCAAATTGAAGTAACATTTGATATTGATGCTAACGGTATTTTGAATGTTTCAGCTAAAGATAAGGCAACTGGAAAAGAACAGTCAATCGTGATTAAAGACTCTAGTGGATTATCTGATGATGAAATTAATCAAATGGTTAAGGATGCTGAAACTCATGCTGAAGAAGACAAAAAAGCAAAAGCTTTGGTTGATGCAAAAAACCAAGCAGAAGCTATGATTCTAGGATCTGAGAAATCTATCAAAGATCTGGGAGATAAAGCTGACAAGTCTGAGGTTGAAAAAGTGAATGCTGCAATCAAAGATCTCCAAGAGGAGTTGAAAAGCGATGATGCAGAAAAAATAACTGAAAAAACAATGAAGTTAACCGAAGCTGCTGGTAAGATTGCTGAACAAGCTTACAAAGAAGAAGCTGCTAAACAACAAGGCGCAGAAACTTCAACTGAAGATGCAAAAACTAAACCGAATGACAATGTCGTCGATGCAGATTTTACAGAAGTTAAAGAAGAAAGCGAAGATTCAAAGGCTGAAAATAAATAATAATGGCTAAAACTGATTATTACCAATCACTTGGCGTGAGCCGAGACGCATCTGCTGCTGAAATTAAAAAGGCATATAAAAAGCTTGCCATGAAACATCATCCTGATCGTAATCAGGGTAACAAAGAGTCTGAGGAGAAATTTAAAGAGTTATCAGAAGCATATGAAGTTTTGAGTGACTCAAATAAAAGACAAACTTATGATCAATTTGGTCATGAAGGAATGGATTCTAGATTTGGCGGCGGCGCGGGCGGTTTTTCTGGCAGTGGATCGTTTAATGATATATTTGGTGACGTATTTGGCGACATTTTTGGTGGTAGCGGAAGGGGTCAACAAAGAAGAGGTGCAGACTTAGAATATCAAATTGAACTTTCCCTTGAAGAAGCCATAAGCGGTAAAGAAGTCAAAATGAAAGTGCCAACCAGTATAAACTGTGTAGATTGTGATGCTACTGGTGCAAAAAATGGAACTGCCTTTAGCACATGTTCTCAATGTAATGGAGCCGGACAAGTTAGAATGAGTCAAGGATTCTTCTCAGTTCAACAACCTTGTCCACGATGTGGTGGAAGAGGTCAAATGATAGATCAACCATGTAATACATGTTCTGGTGTTGGTAAAATTAAAAAAACTAAAAACTTATCTGTAAATATACCAAGTGGCGTCGACACTGGTGATCAAATTCGATTATCTGGTGAAGGAGAAGCTGGGGGACAAGGTGTTCAGTCGGGAGATTTATATGTATCTGTTAGAGTTAAGCCACACTCAATTTTCCAAAGACAACAAGATGATCTCTTATGTGAATTGCCGATAAACTTTACAACTGCAACACTTGGAGATAAGGTAATTATTCCCACTCTTAACGGGAAAGTAGAGCTCAAGATACCTAATGGCACACAGTCAGGTAAACAATTTAGAATTAAAGGCAAAGGTGTTAAATCAGTCAGATCTAATTCAACTGGAGATTTATATTGCAGGGTTCATGTCGAAACACCCGTCAATCTAACAAAAGAACAAAAAGATCTTTTGTCTCAACTTGACAACTCTTTTAGAAAAAGCAAATCTAAACACATACCTAAAGAAAATAGCTGGGTAGATAAGATAAAGGATTTTTTTGAGTAAAATATGATTTGTAAAATAGCTATGAATGGTTTTCTTGGTAGAATGGGTCAATCCATCTTCCATGAGTCAAATAATCACCAAGATGTAGAAATATCCCTCGGTTGCGATTCTGATAAGAAAATAAATTCTATTGAAAATAATTTTAATTTAACCTTAACTTCGAATATAACTGAATTCACCGAATTATTTGATGTCGTTATCGATTTTTCTCTTCCAATTCCATCGATTGCGACTATAAATAAGTGTGTTGAACTAAGAAAAGCTATAACGATTGGAACGACAGGTTTTGATAACGATCAATTAGATATCATTTCTAAAGCTTCAAAAACTATCCCGATTTTATTAGCTCCAAATATGAGCCAAGGTGTTAATGTGACTTTAAAGTCACTTGCTTCAATGTCTAAAGCGCTAAAAGGTTATAAGATTTTGATCAAAGAGATACATCATATAAATAAGGTAGACTCTCCATCAGGAACCGCTATTAAAATGGCACAGGTAATTTGTGACAGCCAAAATATATCCCTAGGTGATATAAAATCATCTAAATGCCCAATCAAATTTGAGTCATTAAGGCAGGATACTGAAATAGGAACACATGAGGTGATATTTACCGATAAAAATGACGAGATTCGTCTGATTCACATTGCAAATGATAGAAGTATTTTTGCAAAAGGCGCTATTCTGACAGCAAAATGGATCAAAGATCAATCGCCTGGTTTGTACTCATATAATGACTTCATGGAAGACATACTATGACTAGATATGCTGTATTATTCCCAGGCCAGGGGTCTCAGAACAAAAATATGTTTGAGAGTTATGAAAAAAATACAATATTCAATGAATGCATAACTAAATCGTCACAAATACTTGGTTATGATATTAGAAAAGTCATACAAGATGACTCAAAATTAAATAATACAATATATACTCAGCCGATCATGGTAGCGACATCTATAGCCATGTGGAATGTTTGGATTAATAAGATAACTGTTATGCCCCTGTTTGCTGCAGGTCACAGTCTAGGGGAGTATTCAGCTTTAGTAGCCAATCAGACTTTATCCCTAGAAGATTGTCTTAATCTAGTTACAGAACGCGCTAAGTTTATGGTTGATGCTATGACTGGGGTACAAGGTGGAATGGCTGCAATAATGACAAATAATCCTGAAATGAATTTATCTGAGACTGTAGAGAAAGTCTGCAAGCAACTATCAACTGATAAAGAGATTATTCAGCCTGTTAATTATAATTCAAAAAATCAGATTGTGATTGCTGGACACAAAAATCTTATCGACTTATGTGAGTCTGAATTCAAAGCGCAAGGAGTAAAGAGAGTTATTATTTTGCCGGTCAGTGTCGCTGCGCACTCATCAATCATGAAATCATGTTCAGATAAGCTATTTAAATTATTGAATAACATAGATATTTTAAAAAAAGAAAGTTTATTCCCAGTTATACATAATTCAGATGCATCGATAAAAGACAGTAAAGTTGATATAATTAAGTCTTTGTGTGACCAAGTTTGTAATCCTGTATTATGGGAAAAAACCATTGAAAAGGTATTCAGTGAAAATATAGGCAATTATATTGAGATAGGGCCAGGAAAG
>Ga0181597_10003084_pt1 | contig 17659 bp, 16 predicted proteins | sample 041ome_5_FD_148647 | JGI IMG/M metagenome (GOLD analysis project Ga0181597, IMG submission 148647) | Coastal salt marsh microbial communities from the Groves Creek Marsh, Skidaway Island, Georgia - 041403US metaG (spades assembly) | ecosystem: Environmental > Aquatic > Marine > Intertidal zone... | reverse complement strand
GCGCAGCCGGATTATGGATACCGACTACGCACATGCGACGTCTGAGCTCGCCAAGGCGCAAATCATTCAGCAGGCGGGTACCGCGATGCTGGCTCAAGCGAACCAGTTGCCAGCGTCAGTATTAGATTTATTGCAGTAAGAGAACCAGGGTTTTTGTAGAAGCATTTTTACGCGTCGAGAAAACCTTTTTATTAACTAGAGAAGCTAAAAAAGGTAATACAGGGAGGCCGTCATGGCAGTCGTTAACACCAACGCAAACGCTACCATTGCCCAGAATGCTCTGGCTCGCAATGAGCGCGCAATGAACACCGCCATGGAACGCCTGTCTACAGGCAATCGAATCAATGGCGCAAAGGATGACGCAGCAGGGCTCGCGATCTCATCTCGGATGACATCACAGATCCGCGGTCTGGAAACAGGCATTCGCAACGCGAATGACGCAATCAGCATGATCAACACAGCTGATGGTGCTTTGATTGAGGTCACCAATATGCTGCAGCGGATGCGGGAGCTGGCGATTCAGGCCTCAAACGGCACCACGACCGAAGCCGATCGCGATTACTTAAATTCCGAGTACCAGAATCTATTAACCGAAATTGACCGCATCGCGCAGAACACGCAGTGGAACGGTATGAATATCCTCAACCACACGACCACGGCAAGCAGCACATTTGCTTATACGGTGGGCGCAAACGCGGGCCAGACGATTGCTGTGAATTTTGGTGACTTCAATAACACGGGTGCATCTGGTGTTATGCAGTCTCTCAACTCTGCCCATGGAAGTATTGCTGCAGGAACCACCGCTTCGGCGATCACAACAGCAACCTCAGCCGTCGTGGCAATTGACTCGGCGATTACCTCGGTTAACTCACAACGCGCAACATTTGGTGCCGCAATCAACCAGTTAACCTATGCTGTCGACAATCTGGCTAACGTTAAAGTCAATGCTGAAGCATCTCGCAGTCGCATCCTCGACGCTGACTACGCCAAAGAGACTTCTGAGTTAGCGAGGACGCAAATAATCCAGCAAGCGGGCACAGCGATGTTGGCGCAGGCCAACCAGCTGCCGCAGACCGTACTGTCTTTGCTTCAGTAACATCGACAGACTTAATAAAAAAACGCCCTTCGGGGCGTTTTTTTTGCCGTAACCACTGCTGGCATGTGGCATACATACTGCCACAAGTGTTAGGTGGCTAGACTAGGACAACAGGGCTGCTTCAAAGGGTCTCGTCAAACAGAATACCCTTCAGCTCCTCCAGGTTCCGTGCAAACTTCAGTAGCGCCTCCGGGGGCACTTCACGAACAATCTCCCCCGATTCCTTATCCTTAATGGTGACCAGAAACCGATTCAATTGCTCATCACGGCGGATTTGGGCACTCGTGTGTTTTCTACTCAATGCTTCATTCAGCACTTCTACCGCGTCTTGAATTGACTCAGTGACGGATGCGAGCGTACTTAAGCTCTTAACTTTATCTTGCGCAGCGTCGGCGGCTACTTCAGCCGCCGAGACCTTTGGCATACTCGGTTGGGGTGCTTCAAGCTTCGGTTTTACATCAGCATTGGTCTTGGCCTGAGCGGGGCGCGCGGCCTTGTTAGCAGTCGCCTCGGCCGACGGCATTACGTTACTAGAAGCAATACTGTCCATTTCTCACTCTCACATGAAGGCTCTTAAGCCAACCCGCCCTCAATTATATGTAGGTTAATCGAATTGCCATTATTTCAGAAGCGCCAGTACGGTCGCCGTTACCTGATTCGCTTGCGCTAACATGGCGAGTCCCGCCTGATGAATAATCGCCGTTCTCGCTAACTCGGAAGTCTCTTTGGCGTAATCGGTGTCTTCAATGCGAGAACGGGCGGCCTCAGAATTCACTTTGACAGATGCCAAGTTATCAATTGCATAAGTCAGCTGATTAATCGCGGCGCCAAAAGTTGCCCGGTTCTCGTTGAGTTCAGTGATTGCGGCATCAATTTTAGTAATAGCCTCAGTGCCAGTAGTAATTGCCGATCCCGTTGTACCAGCCGCGATGGATACAGCGGATGCTCCAGCTGCAAACGATGTAAAAGCGGAGCCATTAGTTTGATCGACAGCTGCAAAATTTACAGCAATTGTCTGCCCACCATTTGCACCCACCTGATATTTCACGGAGTTACTCGCGACATTCAAAATGTCTGACCCATTCCACTGAGTATTTTGAGCGACACGCTCAATTTCCGTAATTAAGTTTGAGTATTCTGTATCGAGGTAATCCCTGTCAGCGGACGTTGTAGTGCCATTGGATGCCTGCAAGGCCAGCTCACGCATGCGCTGCAACATATTACCAATTTCAACCATGGCACCATCTGCGACGCTGATCATACTAATCGCGTCATTGGCATTTTTCATGCCGGCGGCCAGGCCGCGGATTTGTGATGTCATCCGGGATGAAATCGCCAGCCCTGCTGCATCGTCCTTGGCGCCATTGATCCGCTTGCCGGTAGAGAGGCGCTCCATCGCGGTGTTCATTGAACGCTCATTTTTACTCAATGCATCTTGAGCAATTGACGCGCCAATATTGGTGTTTACTGATGCCATAGTGAGCTCCCGTTAAGACAACCGCCTATCAGTAGATGTAAATTTCAGTATTAGTAAGTATCGACAGATTTACCTAGAACTTTAGAGTCCAAATTGTCGCCACGGAGCTACACCAGCTTCGTATGAATATTTATAGCTTTGGAATTCACGACAAAATAGGCAAAAAAAAGCGCCCTCGCGGGCGCTTTCTGCTCGGAGCCACTGTCTGCTTTATTGCAGCAGTGAGAGAACTGTTTGAGGTAGCTGATTAGCCTGAGCCAACATCGCCGTACCCGCCTGCTGGATAATCTGAGTACGCGCCAGTTCAGAGGTTTCCGTCGCGTAATCGGTATCCAGGATACGACTTCGTGATGCCTCTGCGTTGACTTTCACACTCGACAAGTTATCGATGGCATACGTCAGCTGATTGATCGCTCCGCCAAATGTTGCGCGTTGAGAGTTGACTGAGCTGATCGCAGAGTCAATTGCCACTACTGCGGTCGATGCGGTTGTGATAGCCGATGCCGTCGTCTGTGCCGAGATGAAACCTCCCGTTGCAGCGCCCGCGCTCAGTGCTGTAAACGCGGCGTTACCGGAAGCTGAGATGTCGCCGAAGTCGACGGCAATAGTCTGCCCCCCATTCGCACCTACCTGAAACTTGACGCTAGAATCGCCGGCGGCGGCGGCATCACCATGCAAAATCACTTTTCCGTTAAATTCAGTTGCATCAGCAATACGCTCAATCTCACTTTGCAGATTCGCATACTCGGTATTGAGGTAGTCGCGATCTGACTCAGTCGTGGTGCCGTTGGCCGACTGCAACGCCAACTCACGCATTCGCTGCAGCATGTTGGAGACTTCGATCAAGGCACCATCCGCCGTCTGAATCATGCTAATAGCATCATTTGCGTTGCGCACGCCCACTTCTAACCCTCGGATTTGCGAGGTCATTCTTGATGAAATGGCCAAACCTGCAGCATCATCTTTGGCGCCATTGATACGCTGACCGGTCGATAAGCGCTCCATGGCTGTGTTCATTTGCCTATCGTTGCGAACCAGTGCGTTTTGCGCAACGGTGGCGTTCACATTGGTATTTACAACAGCCATGTTGGCCTCCTGTCGTCTAACTTATTTACCTTGCTATTGCCCCGCCATTACTTACACGGCGACCCATAATGAAAGTATCGGCAGGCTTGAGCATTACTTTAATTTTTTTTAAGAAACTCGGACGTGCGGTATGCGCGGACCTACCGCATGAAATCGGTGACTGATAACATCATCTTTGAGATATAAAGAGACTCCTCACCGATGTGCGGTATTGCAGGCATCATTACTTTTTTAACGGCGGGGGCAGCGGCCAACGAATCGTCGAATACGGCCACTAAAGCGGCCGTACAGCAAATGTGCCAGCTTCAAGCGCATCGCGGACCCGACATGGAGGGAGTGTGGCAGAGTAGCGACGGTGCCTGCACATTTGGCCACCGACGCCTTAGCATCATCGACCTTTCTGACGCGGGTCAGCAACCCATGGCAAGCCATGACGGGCGCTATCACATTACATTTAATGGTGAAATTTATAATTACAAGACCCTGAGACAGGAAATTGAACAGCAGGGCGTTCAGTTTCGCACCCAAACCGACACAGAAGTCCTGCTAGAGGGCTTTGCGCTCCATGGCCTGAAGATCTTAGAGCGTCTCGATGGCATGTTTGCCGCTGCAATTTTTGATTCGCAGACCGGTGAGACGACCCTGTTCAGGGACCGTGTGGGCGAGAAACCCCTTTATTTCCTGCAGTCTAGCCAGCGACTGATATTTGCCTCAGAACTTCATGCCATAGCGGCGGTCACCGACAGCCAACTCGATATTAGCCCTCTGGGGCTCGGCCTCTATCTCACGCTAAGATACGTGCCGCCGCCGCATACGCTAATTCAGGGCATCAATAAGCTCGAACCCGGTCAGGCGATGGTTTTCGATGCTGCCGGAACCTCCATATTGCGGCGATATTTCTCTTTGGAGCTGGAACCCATCCATACTTACAGTCAGGACGATTTTGAAGCTAAGTCCGAGGCGCTAGAGAGATTACTCATCACGTCGATCTCAAAACGACTTGAAAGCGATGTGCCACTCGGTTTATTCCTGTCGTCAGGCATTGATTCTTCGTTGGTCTGCGCACTGACAAGGCACAAATTGGGCGTAACACCAAAAACCTTCAGCATTGGTTTTGAGGGAGACGACAGTAGCGAACATTTCATTGCCGAACAGATTGCACACCACTTGGGAACGGAGCATCAGACTTTCATGCTGTCACCCAATGAATTGCAGCGACTGGGCAGCGACATTGGCGCTATGATGGATGAGCCAAATGGTGATCGATCGTGCTTACCGACGCTGCTTTTGTCCCGAGAAGTCAGGCAGCACGTCACGGTGGCGTTATCTGGTGACGGAGCAGACGAGTTGTTTGGTGGCTACGGCCGTTACAGTTTGCCAATTGGCCCCAACCCCGCGCATACCCATCCAGAGTCAGCTCTGAGAGACTACTTCAACAAAGCTTTACCCGTATTTGGCATTGATCGTGTTGACGCGCTGTGTGACGGCGTCGCTGACGTATCGGGGGAACTCTTGAGTCAGTTTCGAGGCGTTTTTATTCACACTGAAAGGGCGGCACTGCATTTTTGGCGGATGCTGGATTTCTATAGCTACTTGCCAGGGGCCGTGTTAGCCAAAGTTGACAGAATGAGTATGCGCCATGGACTTGAAGTACGAACCCCATTTTTAGAACCGCAGGTGATGACTATGGCTGCAACAATGCCTCAAGCCTACCTGGAACAAGGAGATGAAAGGAAAATCATCCTAAGGCAAATTCTGTCTCAGTATTTGCCGAGAAACATTACCTCGCTACCTAAACGCGGCTTTGGTATGCCGCAGAGTGTATTTATGAATAACGCCGAAATGATCCAGCAAATGCTTGGTGAGGCGATAGAGAGCTTGAGAGAGACTCGCTTTTTTTCAGAACACGCAGGACTTCTGCAGAGTATTGGGCAAGTGGCCCTGGGTAATATCAATTCGGCATGGGCGATGATTGTTTTAGGACAATGGGTTCGATCGTTCCCTAAAAAACTCTGAAGCTGGATAACTATGAAATCGCCTGAATTAATCGATTACTGCCGACAGTTTGTGAATCCAGATGCAAAGCTGGCTCTTGACGCCATGCCAATGCAGTACGTAGAGATTTTCGACTCTCACTTCTCTGATCTAAATAACGACCACAAACTCAACATTTTTACTTTTCATTCCAGTGTGCCAGAGTCGGCATCGAAGATTTCGTTACCCGACGTAGCAGTAGATCATGGCTCGATCGATTATGACGTGATCGTTGAGGAGATGATTCGCTCTGCGCTTGCGTTTCAGCCTGATGCGCACGTTTTTTTCGTAACGGATATGCTCACAATGCCAACACTTGAGCATCCCAGAGTCAGTGTGATCAGGCTCCCCCTGGAACGTGATTTCCCCATGTACGAACGTGTCCAGGCAATGTGGGCGTACGCCCATTCTTCGCTGTACCAGAAGCCTACGGCATTTTTGGATAGTGACGCCTTCATTAACAAGGATATCAGTTGGGTCTTTCATAAGGATATGGATCTTGCTGTGACCTATCGCGGTGGTGGCTTGATGCCAATTAATGAAGGGGTGTTCTTTGCTAACGTCAGAGATATCGGGGCCGTCGCAAGCTTTTTTGACCATTACCTATTGATTTACCGAGGTTTACTAGGCGACCCGGTCGTGAGAAAAATGTATGGGGACGTGCGTCGCTGGCGAGGCGGGCAACTTAGCCTCAATGCCATCGCTTGCCCGTTAGGACTACCCAGCTCAATGGATAAGGCGTTCTTCCTGAACGCGCAGATTGACTACCATCCTTGCAGCGAACTGAATTTTTCCTTCGACTATGACCTCAAGGAGCTTTCAAAAGCCGAGTTGATCGCAAAATCAATTATTCATTTAAAAGGTGGCAGGAAGATTTTGCTAGATCACCTATGTGAACTCCAAAATAAGTGCGATGTCGCCAGACTAAATATTAAACTTTCGGCTTGAAAACAGGGATTTAGTCATTTTTTCAAACTACTCAACATCTCTTCCATCGAGATAGCTGTGTTACCAAGCCGACCCACCTGAACTGCTGCCGCAATGGACCCCAAGCACGCTGCCTCCCAGATGGTGGCTCCGCAAGCCAAGGCCATTCCCGATACGGTTAACATTGAATCGCCGGCCCCAGCGACATCTTTAGGATCTGTGTTCAAAGCATCAATTTGATCAGGAGCCCAAATTTTATCCGTCTCGCCGGATGGACACACCAGCGCTCCTTCCTGCCCCAGCTTTAAAATAACGTGGCGCGCATTAGCCAATGACCGCAACGACTCCCCCAATACATTCAGTCCATCACCAGTATTCCTGACGCTGAGTCGCGCCTCTCGCTCCGTTGGAGTCAGCAGGTCCATGCCTTTAAAGCGAGCCACGTCGCCAAACTGCGATGAAGACTGGCTATCTGCGCACATTGTTACGTTGGTCGATTGTAAAATACTGAATAGCTCTTCAAATACCTCTTGGAGCAATACGCCATAGTTGAAGTCTGAAAAAATCACTAAATCAACTTTGCCTTTTTGCTTCTGCACCGCACTAAGTATTTGCTCGCTGATTTCAGGCACTGTTGCCGTCTGGTTGAGGCGACTCACCCTCAGCAGTGTTTTACCCTGACATCGGTAACGAGTCTTCAGCGTCGTTGGTCGCGTAGCGTCCTCAAAAAGCTCCGCCCGCACGTTGCAATGCTCCAAAGAGGTCCGTGCAAAATCTGCCTCCGCGTCCGCACCCACTACTGAGAGCAACACTGACTTACCGCTTAGCCCTGAGGCATGCGCAGCGACAATACCTGCACCGCCAATGAAGCGTTTGCTATCTACAGGCCTTACCACCAGAGTGGGATCCTCTTGAGACATTCCCAGAGGTTCACACGAAATATATTCATCAACGATGAGATCGCCAATGACCAGGACACTGAGTTTTTCAAATTTGAGTAGCAGGTCCTCAAGCCTTGCAGTGGAAATGCCATGTCGCGCCATAAAGGCCAACGGGGGGCTCCAATTTCGAGTGCTAACGGCAGAAAACTCTCGACTCACTAGGTCTCGGGAGGTAAACGATACCTCTCCTGAGCAAAATATTAGCTTGCCGCCATATGATTTAACCGCACTACGCTCTTCGTTATAACGGTATTGGTGCTCTTTGCCCTTAACCACTATCTGCGGCCGAAGCTCCAATATGGTATCTACAACGGCGCCATCTAGAAGAAACGCCTCATCAACGTAAGAGCAACTCCGGACACCTTCGAGACGCAAGTCTTCAGGCACTAACACCTCATGGGAACTTGAATTATCAGGCTCTACTCCGACAACGAGCCTGTCCCCGCTCTCGCGCGCGAATTTAAGGAGTCGGACGTGGCCGGGATGCAGAACATTAAATCGCCCAGATACGAAGACCGTATTCATAGAGTTATCAGGTTCTAAAGAATTAGCTTTCGCTGTCACAACGGTGAGTCCACTCCGGTCATAATTCGGGTCGACTGCGCGATCACATATTAACGGGAATCAGATATACCGCGCGACGAAGCACCAAAGATGCCTAGAATGATAACAGTGCAGCAGCAAAAGAGTCTGCATCATTTGACAATGACAAACGGGCATTACCGTAATTGCGGCGCTCTTTCTTCATGCCACCCAAATAGACAGCGGTTAGGAGGTGCATTCAGCTCTGCAGCCGACGCATAGAGCAAGGAGATAGTGCGCCATTGGTAAAAAGCCCGTATGCACCACCTCATCATTCATAGAGAACATGAAGACTTGCTCAAAGTGTCGCGCCATGAGCTCACGCAGTAATTCACCGCTTTTGCAGTTAACGTGCCCGATCTTGCTCTGTGGCGAGGCGTGAACCTGAGACTCTGAGGAGGGCGCACCGACTATGAAAACTCCGTTTGGAATCAACGAACGCTTAATATTATCAAGGAACATATCCTCATCCGCGGCCGGAATGTGCTCCAGCACATCAAGAGCAAAAGCGGACTCAAATGCGCCATCTCCGTATGGACCCTTGAGAATATCGTGGGTTCGAAACTCCATAGGCCAATTCGGATTGTATCGTTCCCGAATATCATCAATGAAGACTTGATCTATATCGACAGCAGAGACCTCATCCACAGTTTGCTGTACCAGCCGCGTGCCAAATGCATCTGCACAGCCTATTTCTAAAACATTTCTCTTACCGGATAACATCTTGGCAACAAACTTGTATCTTGCGAGCGTAAAGAGGGTGCGCTTCGGATCATTATTCCATGACTCATTCGCCATTAGCCCAAATTTACTTATTCCGTGGCGATGCTCTGTTGTTAACAGAACGGAGTATTGCGGCTCTACCGTTGCCTGCCTATCTGAGTCAGTCATTATTTCTTTACGCCAGCCGACTCCTTCCGATTTTTCATCATGGAAGTATCGCCAATCCCGAAAAATTCAGCCTCGCCAATCCCATTTCTCACCTTTCCAGTCAGCTCAGTAAAAGCCACGTGCGCCTGCACTATCGTCTGTTCGATTGTTGAGTATTTGTAGGTACCCAGCCGACCAATGCTCAAAACCTTTTCCGGCAGGTCATCCATATACTGGCCCACCAAACGCATATTTTCTTTCGTCAAGTACGGATAAAGCTTGTTGCTCCTTGAGGGCTTTTCCAAAACAAAAAGACTGTCCTCAGAATCATAATAAGTTATTTTTTTAAATTCTGTGATCCGAGTATGCCTCTCCTTGCCTGCATAATGGCAGAACCTAACATCGCCGGGAAACGCCTGTTTTACCGGAAGGATGAATACCTCAAAGTCTCTTCCCGCATAAGGAAGTTCACCGTGCTTATAGGAAAGTAGCTCATCAATAGGAATAGTGCTTACAATTAGATCTCCTCTCATTGTTTTTCCGTCAGAGAATTTCAACGCTGCATCCTCTAAGTCAATTGAAGCAATCTCCGAATTCAGATGCACATTCACGTCTTTTACCATAGCATCAAAATATTGATTGTATCCATCCAATGGAACTGGATAACCAATATAAGAGCCCTTGTATGCGTTTTTTGCACCCGTCTCGATAGGTTTATCTTTAGCGGACCACTTAAAAATATCAAATATTTTATTGGAATCAATCATCCACATCTTTTTGGAATATTGATTAACAAACATATTGTAAAGCGTCTCACCAACTCGGTTAATCCAATACTCCTCGAAATCATTGGGCTCTGAGCTATTATCCGCAAGCTTTAGTTCCTCTTTTATTTTTTTCGCCCGACTCATTTTCGGAATGTCATCTTCGTGTATGGGGTAAGAAAAAAATCGGCCTTCGTCTTCCACATAGGTTTGTAGCTCGAAAGGAAATCTGCGGAGTGGCACAATTGAATTAAGATAACTGTAAACTGCATCACTGTAACCATAATACACTCTAGGCCCGTAGGTGAAAGGATGGCCACCATAGAAAAAGGTGCGACACCCGCCACCTAGATGCGGCTCCTTTTCTATGAGATCCACAACCCATCCATCAGCTGCCAGCAAGTTTGCGATTGTTGTCCCAGCGAACCCTCCACCTAGCACGAGCGCTTTCATGGTCTACTCCTTCACTTTGTAAATCGCAGCATTATTGGTGTATTACTGATTGGCATTCACGGTGCCCCCGACTTGTAACATCCTCGGCAGATTCTTGGAATTTTGCCGTCTATATGATCCTGTCGAAAAGATGCGTACTCGTCGCCTAACCAAATCTCAGATGCCTCTTGATTTTCGGTCTTTTCCTCAAAGTGGAAGGCACTGGGATCTGCAACCATGCAGCAAGGAACTACTTTAGAGTCAGAAGTTATCACCGCTCGCTCAAAAGGCCAGGGACAAAGAGTGTCTGTGGTTGTACTATCGAACTTCGCGTTCACATTCCAGAATGCGAGGTTTATATCGAGAGAATTAGACAATTTCACAAGAGATTCCATTCGCTCGACAGTCATGAGATCGTCTACGGTGACAAGTCTATTTCTCTCAAGTAGATCCGCGTCCCCCCACCCATGAAGATTCAGGGAGAAAACCACATTCTTGAAGTTGAGTTCCCTAGCAAGATTGAGGTGACTCTCTAAGAAATCAAAATTATCTTTTTGAACGAGAGTCCACATTTTAGTACGCTTCTTTCCAACGGAATCCCCGTAGTCGTTTAGCATCTTGATGTTTTTTTTCACGGTCTCAAAGTGAGACCCAATACGGATGGCCTCAAAAACCTCTTTGCTATGCCCGTCCACCGAAATGTCGATTTCACAAACATCACTATCGACAAGCTTTTTAAAATTTGATTTCAGATGCAATAACGACCCATTCGTAGTAATCCTTACCCAGATCCTGCGCGCTCTCGCATATTTGATCATTTCGAAGAAATCGTCGCCCTGCAGCAGCGGCTCACCAAGACCATTTAATTTGATCTCCACCAAACCATATTGGTCATCGATTAACTTCTCGAAGGATTTGAGCGTCATATCATGAGCCCGCTGCCGCTTTGGCCAAGAACTCACCACACACATTGAACACGCAAAGTTACATCTGGATACGTTTTCAATATCTAGCTTGACTGGCAAATAGGTCACTTCAGCCACTCGGCGAGATTTTTTTTTGTATTCGAGATAATTTTCCTGCTTCCTCGAATCTTGATGCAAGCAAGCTTTCAATTCAGCCTCATAAAAATCCATTCCGGCTGACGGCGTAGGCCGAGGCAACGTTAATAAATATTCTGCTATCGACATTACTTTACTCTAACCCCGTTAAAGAATAAGCATTATTAATAAATTGCACCCGCCAAATAATTTTTAGCATTCTCGATAAGTTTTATCCGATCAAGTTTAGATCGCTCTGTCCAGTCGATGACCTGCAGCTTGGGCCGCGCCCAAGAGAATTGGGTTCCAATACTCGGGCCCTTGCGGGCAAGGAAGTCTTTAGATGATGTAACTTCGGCGTCATCCCATTTACCAAAAATAAGGAAATCCACTCCGCTGAAGAATAGCAACGTGTACATCCCGCAGGCCCACGAAATATTCTTATTGGCCAACTCGTACGTAGCGAGTCGCAATTCTAAATTGGATCCCGCTTCCTCAATACAGTCCCAGTCATATTTTCTGAAACGCCCTTCTGTAAATATGTCGTCATGATCTGGTATCACCACAGGCCTCAACCCAAGCCCACATATTTCATGGTAAAGCTCATACCAGTCGTCGAGATTAATATTCCTATCAGGCTTTTGAATCGCAGTCCTGAGTGTTAGGCAGACGTCAAAATCTCCATATTTACCTGCAATCCATTTTCTAGCGACGTCCGTGGATCTGAAAATAAACGGCTTTCTATTACCATCAAAAAGTGGAATCAAATGGACAAAGTTTGTCGGAATCAGAGATGTTTGCGATGATAAGTCCAGTCTATCGGGATGATAATCTTTTGGATACCTGGGTGTATGTAGTGCTACGTCTCCATCTCTTACGATATATATATTGTTCAAACATTTAGTGATCGACAGCAGAGTCATTATGACGTTCTGAAATTTCCACTCGTCATATCCATCTTTATAAGATGCTTCTATTTTGTTAGACCGACGGAAGTAAGGTCGGATCAGGTATACGTCGATAGTGTCGTAGCCATTTTTTTTTGCATGTCCGTACCCAATGGCAAGAAATACCGCAAAATCGAACGTTAATGGTGCTACTCGAAAATCGTAATATATGGGAAAGGCTTTCATGTTGAAATCTAAAGTGTCCGCAATTGGCTACCTAGCCTGAGCTCATTGTTTATAAAATTTAGGACTTTACTCGTCGGTTCTGCAGCCAGGCCTAGCGCCCGGGTCGTGCGGTTCATTGCTAGCATTGACGAAAAAGATTTGCTGGTCTGTTGTGGGGACGCTAGGCATCCACTTATTCTGTCCGGATTGACTTGCAGGCCGCTACAAAGCTGAGAAAAAAATTCGAAGTAGCTGAGCTCGCATTTTCCTGACAAGTGGACAACGCCGATTGTGCCGGACGACAAAATTTGCGTTATTGCTTTGCATACAAAGTCAGGAGAGATTGGGCAAACCTTCACATTTTTGAACGCGGGCACTGGTGGAGCTGTCAAATCTAGAATTTTTTTCACAATCGGGGTTTTACTCGAAATGCACTTGGTCATTCTCAGCACCGACGTAAGTGATTTCATTTTAGGGTCCAACTCAATCAATTGCTCACAGGCGAGCTTTTGTGCGCCGTAAATTGTTGCCGGATCCGTAGTGGAAAATTCAGAGGGGGCTTCATGCTTCCCGCTGAACACGGCGCTGGAAGATAAGAATATTGTAAAAATATCGTTTGCAGTAAGTTCACGAACCAATACCGAGATTGCATCAACATTCACCGCAGCGCTCTCTCCCGGAGCATCTTCACATTCTTTGACTCCTGTTATTCCAGCACAGATCACACAAGCATCAATGCACTTCAAAGGCAGTGTGCTTAGCGAGGTCACGCCAAGAGAGAATGCCAAATCCCCACAATCTCCCCGCTTGCTAGTACCCAAGACAAGGTATCCGAGTCGTTTAAGGTGGCTGTAGATATATGAGCCCAAGAAACCCTCATGGCCAATAATCAATACCCTACTCTTAGCGGGTAGATGTGTCTTTATAAGACGCAAAACGGCGACGATTTAACAAATTTCATATGAGCCACATACACGATTCAAAAAGGCCCCGAAAACCAATCTCCAGGAACATCAGGCATCTGATCATAGCAGTCTGTCTCCTTTTGATTGATAACAGGGCTTCCGAACATTTCGGCGACTCTCTCTACAATGTGCTGGCTTCTTACATAGAAGCCTCTAGTTAGAGCGATGCTAGTAGGCTCTGAAACATCTGGCATGGCCAGGCGACTAGGCGGTTTCTTGAGCTGGCCGAACAGCGCCATGCTGACTCTGGCAACCATCTCACCAGCTATAGAGCCGGTTGTAAACGCTGTATCTAATGCGAGAAACATACCTGTTCGCGCTACCGAGGAGAGGATGGTGTCCCAGTCCAACGGGCGAATTGTCCGCAAATCTAAAATTTCTACTTCAATTCCATACTGTTGGGAGAGAACTTCTGCCGCCTCCAAGGCTTCAACAGTTAGGTAAGATGAGCTGGTAATCGTTATATCGGTCCCAGAACGCAGAACATTCGCGGTACCAATCGGTACCCGAAAATCTCCATCGGGAACCTCACCAAGGCCTCCATAAAGCCATCGGTGTTCAATAAAGACAACTGGATTCGGATCGAAGATTGAGGACAACAAAAGGCCTTTCGCGTCTCTCGGCGTAGTCGGCATAACGACCTTCAATCCCGGAATGTGTGCAAACCATGAGTGCAGGTTCTGTGAGTGTGTGGGGCCTTGCCCCCAGCCTCGGCCAACAATCAGGCGAATTGTTACTGGTACACTTTGTTGAGAGCCAAACATGTAATGCCATTTCGCGGCTGCATTTACCAATTGGTCCAGAGCGAGCAGAAAAAAATCCAAACGCTGATGTGTCATCACTGGCTTTAAACCGCCCAGCGCAGCACCCGTCGCAACTCCTGTCATGGCATTTTCAGATGTCGGCGTATCAAATACCCGTCTGTCGCCATAGCGCTCTTGGAGTCCAGTAGTCGTGCCAAAAACTGCCTTGGGGTCGTCCACTCCCAAGCCATAACAAATAACAGTTTCGTCCTGTGCCATCGCCTCGACAAGCGCCTCGTTGATAGCTGACGAAAAGGTTTTTAAGTCCGGCGGGCTCAAGCGTACTCCCCTAAGAATGCTTCATCAGCACTTGGAAATGACGATATCTCTGCAAAGTGAAATGCGGCGTCAACCTCGTCCCTAATCTCTCGAAGCATTGCTGACTCCAATTCTTCTAGATCGGGCACAACGGTAGCGAGCTGGCGGCGCAATAGTGAGATAGGGTCGCGTTGCTTTGCGTGCTCTACCTCCTTGGCAGGTCGATACGCCAAATCATCGTCGTAATTTGGCCCGCAATGTTCCCGCCACCGATACACGGAGTACTCCACTAGCCATGGCCCACCTCCAGCCCGAATATCCGCCAGCGCATGCGCACAGCCCCCATAAACCGCTAGAGCATCGTTTCCATCACCCTGAACAGTTTTCAACCCCATGCTTTTTGCGACGCCTGCGATAGATCGATCCGCGGGCTGACGAGCTCGAATAGGGCTGTAAACACTGTAGAGGTTATTCTCACAGACAAATAGAACCGGCAGTCTTCGCACCGCAGCAAAATTTAATGACTCGTAATAGACTCCCTCCTCAGTAGCTCCATCACCAAAAAAAACACAACTGACTTGATCAGTACGTTTGTATTGAGCGGAAAGCGCGAGTCCCACACCTATAGGAATACTATTGCCCACAATGGCCGATGTCCCCATGAAGCCCACCTGCAAATCGACAAGGTGCATCGAGCCACCTTTGCCTCTTGAGCAGCCACTAGCTTTGCCGTAAATCTCCGCGATCATTGCATTGAGATTGCCACCCTTGGCAAGGTAGTGCGCGTGGCCACGATGAGTACTTACGGCAAAGTCGGAAGACAACAGACATTCAGCCAGCGCAGCGGGAACTGCCTCTTGCCCCGTGGACAGGTGGGTTGGGCAGCGCATCTTTCCCTCGGGATACCTCTCCGCTATTTCTTCCTCCACAGCACGGACCCTATGCATATGTCTCAACAGTCTCAAACCTAACTCAGCTTTGTCGCGAGAATTCATGGAGTAAACCAGTAGTAATCGCCGGTGTAGCCGGCATCACGAAACAACAAGATCCAATCTTCGACAGAAAGGATGGTGCGCGCAGTAAGATTCCAATCCATCATCCTTTTCATCTCTGCATCATTACGAAACGCATCCACGGTAATGAAGGAGTGGCCGCGAGCCACCCTCTCAACCTCAGCGAGCGCTCGAATACAGCCTTGTCGATCGAGGTTGTGTAACGTATTAATCGAGATCACGACATCAAAACTCTTGGAAGCGAATGGCAACTGCTGGGCGTCGGCCAATCCGACCTTGTCGCGAACAGTTTCTTTGGCGTGAGAAATAGCATAGTCCGAAATGTCCACCCCTTGCACTGAGATGCCGGGAACCAGTTCCTGCAGGTCATGTAGCAAAAAGCCTTTCGCGCACCCCACATCTAAAAGGGACGACCCCGCACCTAACGCCCAATAGTCAACCAGAGTAGGTACTACGGGCTGCCAAAACCGCGGATGATATGAAAAGCCGCCGTAACCGTGCCTGCGGTCGCCATCAAAAAACTCCCGCCCAAACTGGCGAGCTATGGCCCTATCGTTATCGGTTTTTGCAAAGGCCCGCTCAGCAATCTGCCTATTGGACTTCGGGTAATCTACGAGGAGATCAATCTCTATACCCAAACTAACGTAGCCTCGCACCTGTGGTTTCCGGCCAATGCATTAGGCCAAGTTCATTTTAGGGTTTGTGTAAATAATCCATGGGCTGCCGTTTAAGCTCATTCAATTCTCGGCGCACCCAGTCGATAACGCCTACTATACCCTCGGTCAAACTGGTCTGCTCAGCCCAACCAAGTTGCCGAATCTTGTCGCTTTTCAACCAATAAGCTTCATCTTTACCTGCGCGTTCCGGTGAACTTTCCACTGCATCCTCAAATAAGACACCCAACATCCCGCACAGTATTTCTACCAGCTCTCGGATGGTCAAAACTGTATCTGTCGAAATGTGATAGGTCTCACCAACGGGCGCCTCACTCGCAATCATCCAGGTCGCCTCACAGACATCGGTAATATGAATAAATGATCTGCTGGAAGTGCCGCCACCGTGCAACTGCAACGTTTTACCTGTTAAGAGATAGAAAATCGTGCGGGGGATAATTCGATAGAGAGATTGCCCTGCTCCATAGACATTGGCAGCGCGTGTGAATACGACCGGTAAATCAAACGTTTCTTGATAAATTCTCATTAACATGTCACCGGCGGCGCGTGAAACAGCATAGGGAGTAGAAGGATTGATAGTCGCCTCCTCAGCGACCCAGCCACTTGTGGAGCCATAGACCTCTGGGGTAGTAACGTGCACATACCGATCAAGAAAATCAAGATGTCTAAGTCGCTCAGCCATAACTGCCAGCGAAACGACATTAGTCGTCATCCAGTCAGCAGGATTATCCCAGCTCTCTGCGACCATACTTTGCGCAGCGAAGTTAAATATAAAGCCAGGCTTCTCTTCTTGAAGCATTGCGAACAGTCGGTCGAGATCGTGATTTAAATCAAGGCGCTCGAAACGTATGCGCGCAGCGTAAGACTTCCAAGTGTAAGGAAGAAATACACCATCGGGCTGCCTAGAGCGGCTAAGCGCTAAGACATCAAAACCTTTCTCCAGGAGGTACGCACAAAAGCTCGCCCCCGAAAAGGAGTTCGACCCAATAACGCAGACTTTCATGACCTTACACCGCGCCCAGATCTATCATGCAGCGACCAGCAGTTGCCCCACTTCTCATATCTGCAATCTGTTCATTGATAGACGCCAAAGGCCTGACATCGCTGATAAGCTCCTCAAAAGCGAGGCCTCGATCTGCTGCAAGGTTCATGTAGCGATGAATATCTCTGTGTGGCTCTGTGTCACCACCGTGAGTGCCTAAAATACACTTCCCGAAGTGCAATGGCAGGGTGTTTAGGGTTGTCTTTGCGGCTTGGTCGGGCACTCCGACAAGCAAAACCCGGCCCTCTACATCGACAATATCATAGCCACGTGAAATCACCTCTGGGCTGCCAGTATTATCGACGAAAACATCCGGTCCCCTTTCGATGAAAGAGTCACTGATTTTCGACCATGCGTCGACCTTGGCGCCATTAACAGTCTCAGTGGCACCACAGCGTCTCGCTAATTCAAGACGATCATCAAACAGGTCTACAGCGACAATTTTTCTTGCTCCCGAGAGGCGCGCTGCTTGAATAATATTGAGGCCTATCCCTCCAGCGCCGAATACGACAACGTCCTCGCCAAGTCGCAGCCCAGACTGGT
>Ga0181597_10003080_pt1 | contig 17676 bp, 9 predicted proteins | sample 041ome_5_FD_148647 | JGI IMG/M metagenome (GOLD analysis project Ga0181597, IMG submission 148647) | Coastal salt marsh microbial communities from the Groves Creek Marsh, Skidaway Island, Georgia - 041403US metaG (spades assembly) | ecosystem: Environmental > Aquatic > Marine > Intertidal zone >... | reverse complement strand
AGACTAAAATTTTAGGGGAATTGAAAGAGGCCCAGAAAAAATTTTCAGAGGCACAAGTCGAATGCGACAAGTTGAAGAAACAACTTACAACTTCGGCTTCGACGGCTCCCGCTACATCACCGGCACGACTTGAATCCGTCAAGGCTGAACTAAAGAAGAAAACTGAAGAGTTCGAGGCGATAAAGAACGCCATCGAAAGCGAAAAAGGTGCGCTCGAAGTTGCAAAGCGTTCAGCGGAAGCGAAAGCGGCGGAGCTTGAGAAGCAAAACGCCAATTTGTTGGACCAGTTGAACAAAGCCTCGGGTGATAACATGGACGTCGATGGGAACGACGCCATGACTTATTTGCGTCGCGAAAAAGAATCCGCTGAGGCCAAATGCGAGACGCTCGCGGCGGAAAAGGACAAATGGACGCGCGAGTGCGAGAAGGCTTGGAAAGATCTCAAAGAAGCAAACGATGCGCTTTCGAAAGTGAAATCAAACGCAACTTCCGAAGCCGAACACAAAGCATTACTCACGAAGCTCGAAAAGATGAGTCAAGTTGATGCTGAAAACGCCAGTCTCAAAGTTTCCCTGGAGCAAGTGAAGAAGGAGGCAGATGCAAAGGTGGAAAAGTTGACAAAAGAATTGAAAGAAGCGAAAGAGAGAGCAGACTCATCCTCTGCTTCTCAGCAATCGAAAATGGCCGAGCTGACTGCTGCCAAAGCAGACGCAAAACGATGGGAAGAGCGCGCGACAAAATTGGTGGATTCTTCGAATCTCATTGAGAAGAGCGAGTTTGAGAAGCTCAAGAAGGAAAGTGACGAACAAGGCGAGCGCTTGATCAAAGTGAAGAAACAACTCGATTTGGCTCTGAAAAATCTGAAAGCTATGAACCCGGACAAATTACAGTTAGAAGAGTGGAAGAAAAAACGCGGTGAAGAATTGGATCGCGTGAAAAAGTTGGAAAAAGAAAAGGTTGAAGCTGAACAGTCGGCGGAAGAGGCTGAGGACAAATTGGTCGAGCTTGAGTCTGCTAAGGAGGTCTTGGAAAAGTCGAAGGAAGAGTTGGCGGCAAAAGTGAAAGCGTTGGAAGAAGCATTGGCGAAGAAACCAGCCGTTGGAACTGCGGCAGCTCCATCCCCCAAAGCTACTCTTTCTCGAGTCACCGCTCTCGCAGGCACTTCCACTGCCCCTACGGCAATGGACGAAGACAAGAAAGAAGCAGCGGATCAATCCAAGAAGCGCAAAGTTTCTGACATTGCAACGACAACGACGACGACAACAACGACACCAACACCGTCCAAGCCTGCAGCTGTGACGCCCGCAGTTGTTGAGAAAAAGAGCCCGACTAAAGCTACCGCTGACATTGCTAAACCGGCTGTTGAAGAGAAGAAGCCTGTCGTTGAAGAGAAAAATCCTGCTGTGGAAGAGAAAAAACCGGCGGCTCCGGTGGAAACTGCTGCCAAGGCTGCTGCCGCGAGCGCTCCTGCAGTAAAGACAACGGTAGCTCCTGCTCAACCCATTAAATCTGCGTTAAAGCAACCGACGATAAGTGCTCCAACGTCGCAAACGACCACGGAAAAACCGAAGGAGGCTACAGGAAAGCCAAAGGCGGTGACCATCGCGCCTTCCTCTGTCAAAGAGCAACCGGCGGAGAAGAAAGAGGAAAAGCAAGAGGAAAAGCAAGAGGAGAAGAAACCTGCTGCCTCTGCTGATGCGGCCGCTTCTGCGCCTGACAAAACCACCACAACGACGGCGTCTCCGTTTGGTAGCGCGGCGTCGGCTGCAAAGTTGTCACCATTCGGTTCTTCTGTCGCGCCGTTCTCGGCAAAACCAGCTTTTGGTTCTGTCTTGAGTTCATTTGCGACGAAATCGTCGGGAGCATCACCAACTGCGGCTTCAACACCAACCACGGGCGGTATATTCGGTTCGAAACCATCCGCTGGATTCGGTGCCGCGGCGACTTCGACGCCCGCGTTTGGAAGTGGTAGTAAGTCCACCACGGCACCGTTTGGAAAACCATCCGCACCATTTGGCACGCCATCGACGCCCTTTGGCTCTGCCGCAGCCGCTCCTGCCGCTGCTGCTCCGACCGGCACAGCGTCAACTGCGAAAACTCCACTCACATCGACTCCAGCAGCAACCACGACTACCACTGCTGGCACTGCTACTACCGCAGCCGCAAATACTGCCACACCGCGAAACGCAGTGGATGCGCAAAAACGTAAGAAAGAATTGGAAGAAATCATGGCGAAGACGAAAGCAGAGTTACTCGAAAAGCAGAAAGCGGCCATGGAGACCAAGCAACGCATGGCGATGGCGAAACGCAAGACGATGGAAGAACCATCCGCAGCATCTACGCCTTCTGCCGCTGCTGCTGTCGCCACTCCCGAAACGGCGACAAAGAAGTTGAAACCAGACGCACCTCCGTTTACTCCCACGTCTACTGTGCCTAAAGCAACCGAGCAAAAAACTGGCGAGGCTAAGTTGGAGAAGAAAGGATCGGACGAAGTCGCGGCGTCTTTCTTGGTTGACGTTCCACCAGGGAAGAATACGGGAGAGAAAGAGGAGGGCGAAGCAGAAGAAGGCGAGCTCGAACCACCGGCGCCAGCCTCGGAGATGAAGAAGAAACAGCATCAGCAGCAGCAACAACAGCAGCGCACTCCGGGTTCGCAAAAGAAAGGCGGCCGCGGTGGAGGACAAGGCCGGGGTGGAGGGAGAGGTAACAAATTTAACAATAGCGGAAAGAAAGGAGGGCGAGGAAATAAGTAACGAAGTGATCATTATCATCCATTTATATGCAGTTTAGGTACCAATAGTAGGTATAGTAGACGTTATACTTTGTGGTATTAAAAATATTTACACTTGTACAGACCACAAAGCTTATTGTTAAGTTTTGGATTTCTCGCCTTCGCGCGTGCTTTCGCTTCGCTTCGCTCACTCACTCAATTACTCACACATCTCTCTTTCTTTCTCTCTCCCTCCCTCTCTCTCCCTCCCTCTCTCTTTGTACATATAACCGGTATAATAATAATTTTACTATTTCATTTAAAGCACGACTTCTTCTTCTTCGTCCGAGCTCGTCACGACATCTAAGTTCGCTTTTGGAATCGGGTACACGTAGTTTGGCAAACATACCGAATGTCTCACGTGTACCAAGTTCAACATGCCACTCTCTGGACATACGGCAAAGGATGCCACGTTACTTGAATTTTGATTTCCGACGCAAACAAAGCCTCCGTTCGCACTAAAGTGGAAGTTTCTCGGACATTTCCCGCCAGACGGGACCGCGTCCATAAACTCCAACGACCCGTCCTCGGGGTTGATTTTAAAGCATGCGATGGAATCGTGACCACGATTGCCGACGTACAAAAACTTTCCGGACGGGTGCACTCTGATCTCACTCGCATGACTCGCCGCCTTCCACACGCCTCTGTCCGTGAATACTTTTTGTTCTCTCGAGCCTTCAGGTAACGTCGAAATGCACTGAAAGACGTGCAACGCCGCCGATTCGTCGATTTCTTCTTTCGTATCTTTCTCCTCGTCAAATAATGTCTTCTTCGGTTGTTCATTCGCCAACGGCGGTTGTTCTACCCACTCGTCGTTAATATTTACGTTAAATACAGAAACAGTCGAGTCCAACTCGTTCACTAAGTACGCCGTCTTCAAAGTTTGATGAAACACCAAGTGTCTCGGTCCTTTCCCCGGTTGCAATTTCACGCTCGCTTTGCACACGAACTCTGGCGCCGTGACCAACGTGCTCGGCTCCCCGACTCTGTACGCAAAAATCCTGTCCAAACCTAAATCAACGACAAAATGCAACATCTTATGGTACGGCTCAGTCACAATGCAGTGCGAATGCGGCCATCTCTGCCTAAACTCCCAGTGTTCCTCTCTCGTCGGTTTCGTATCGTCCACGTATTTCGCGCCCGGTTGCATAAACACCGTATTCGGCGACTCCGGTCTCCCTAAATCGTCCAAATGAATCAACGCCAACTTAGCGTCCCAATAATTCACCGACATCATGTACTTATTGCTCTTGTTAAAGTTCAAATAACAAGTAGACTTCCCTCCGGCCGAGCACCTCGCGATTTCTTTCAGCCTCAAATCTCTCGTCAAGCGCATCGTCACGACTTCGCCCTCCACGTCGATGCGTTCCGTGCTCGCGTAAATCACGTCCGGTTTCGTCGGGTGTCTCGTGACAAACGCGACGTTCGGACCGATGTCATTCGTGCTCACCATTTCCAACTGCCCGGTCGCGCCATCCAACGATAACACGTGCACGCCAGCCTTTGGAATCGTCTCACCAAAGTCGTCGGGAACCAGAGTCGTTACTACTGCCGTTTCTCCTTCTTTTTTTTCAGAATCCTCGATTTGTGTGTTTTTTTGAACACTATTCGTATTCTTTTGAACGCTCTCGTCCTTGGGCGTGTGCGCCAACAATTCGCACCTCGTGTACCCACCGACGATGAACACCGTATCGTCCGCGTGCTCGGCGTTTATCATCTCGAAAGAATTGTTCCGCGCGCCTTTCTGAAGAGGAGAGAAGGCGGTCGTTAACTGCCCACCCGCTCCCATTATTACTATCTAATCTGCGCGCTTTTTTTTTCTTTGTATCTTGAGTCAGCCTTTTTCTTGGGGAAACGGAGACGAAAAATCTCTGCCTGAAAAGTTAAATTTTACGAAAGAAAAAATCTCCGAGTAAACGACGCGAATACTTGATGCGATCGATCCTACTCGAGAGCGCGCGTGTTCTTCTCAACGTTTCCGGCGTCCGATCACGTTTTTTTTTCTCTGTCTCCTTCTTCTCTTCGTGCGGAAGAAGAGAGGCTGATTTTTTTTCTGGCGTCTTCTTTTCTGAAGAAACTTTTCCCCTGCAAAAGTGGCCAGATTTTTCGGACGATCGAAAAGATTTTCCGAAGCGACGCTTTTGGTAAGCACTTTAAATAAACTGGGGAAATGTGTTTTGTTGGGAATTTTCAACGAAGAATACTATCAACACACGCACACAGACAGTTCTCTTCTCTCTGCGTTGCTTTTTTGTGCGTGTGTGTGGACTGCGCCGCTCCCCTTCTTTTTTCTTCTTCGAGTCTCTCTCTTGGATGCTCTCCGAGCGCGCGAAGTAGGCAAATGCAAAAACGCAACTTATACACGTGGATTCCGTTTCGTGTTGAGAAAACTGTAATTTTTGTGCTGCGACTGTTTAGGGTTTCTGAATTTTTGAGCACCCAGTCAAGTCTCTTCTTTTGAAAAAAGGGAGAAGAGTCCAAAAACTTCAAAAAATAACTCTTTCTCGTATCGAAAAGCACTACGCGCACACAAACACATAACGCACGCGCGCGCACTTGAGTTTCTATCGCGAAAGAAGGAAGAAAGCGCTGCGTTCTGCGCCTGTTGTTGAATACGCACGCGACGCACAAAACGTAATAATAATAAAGAACGATGCCAACGCGCGCGTCGGTACAAGCCGCAGGGATGATGGATGTGGACGAAGAAGAGGGGAAGGAAAATGTGAAAATGAAGACGACGACGAACCGATCGTCGCGATCGTCGAAGAGAGCAAAGTCGGAAACGCCGTCGCCGGAGGAGGAGGAGAAAGATGAAGAGGAAGAGGAGGAACCGGGGATGATGGGTGCGGTCGAGAGTAATAAGGATGTTGTTGTTGATGAAGAAGATGCGGGGAAAAAGGGGAACAACAAGAGCTCGAAACCACCGAAAAATCCGAAATCGTTGGACGCGTTGAAGGCGCGATTGGAAGCGACCAAGAGCAAAGTATCGTCCAAGAATAAGGGGGATAATAATAATAAAGAGACAGGTTCTGATTATACGACGAATGCTGTTCCTAACCCGGCGGAAGCGACGGCGGGTGTTCCGGCTGCTTCTTCTGGCGGGACGGCGTACGCGATGGGCAACGATACGACCATGAACTTTGGCAACGCCAATGGGATGGATACGATGAACATCGATAACGCGACTAATACGACTGCTACTACGACACATACGGGTGGTATGCTCGATGGTGAAAATAACAACACGTCCTCACCAGCCGCGACGACGATCGCGCTCGATTTGCCGAAAATTGAAGTGCCGGAAATCAACATCGAAGCGCTCGCGGCAAAGCATTTCGATAGCGCGTTGGAGGAAGAAATCAGTCACTCGTTGAACTGGAAATCCATAGCGCCGTCGCACGATTTTAAAAACTTGGTCAAGGAAAGAAACAACGCAATCTCAGACTTTAAGAAGATTTTACCGGAGGTGATGCGTAAGAAGGACCGATTAGTGGAAGACACGGTGAGGGCGACGAGAGGATTTCACGAAACGGTCTCGATGTTGCAAGAACACACGGCAAGAGCCGCAGCACAAGTGCAAAGCGCCAGGAACGAGGCCAAGTTGGCGGAGCAAAAGTTGAGAAGCGCCAAGGCAGAGTTCAACGCGCGAGAGGCGAAGATGCTTTCCAACTTTTCTCAAAACGAAGAGCACAAGCAACAAGAGAACGAGACGTTGAGGAACGAGTTGGTCGAACAAAGCGTCCAGTTGCAACAAAAGCAGAAGTTGTTGGACCAAGCGGAGAAGAAGTTGAAAAGTTTCGAGAAGAACTCCGAGAAGGACAGCGAGCAGGTAATGAAGTTGAGAGATGAAAACATCGAGTTGGAGAAGCAGTTGGCGGCGTTGAAGGCGGAAAACAAAGAGAAGGAAAAAGCGTTCGCGAGTCAATCGAAGACGTTGGAAGGGCAATTGAAGAAGCAAGAGGCAGACTTTGAGGCAAAGTTGGCCAACGCGGAGGCGGCAAAAGTGACATCGGATCAGTTGGCGAGAGAAATGACCGCAGAAAAGGAAGCGGCATTGGTAAAATTAGAAGTCGCTGAGAAAGAGATCGCGAAATTGAGCGAGTCGAGTGGCGCGACCAACGCCGCGTTGACAGAGCAGAACGCCAAGTTGGAGGAGAGTTTAGAAAAAGCCGAGAAAGAACTCAAAAAGAAAGACAAGGAACTCGATCAATCTTCCAAGCACGCCGAAAAGAAATTGGAGGCGTTGAACGCGGAGATTGCTGAGTTGCAAACTTTGAGAGAGCAATCGGTGGAGTTGGAGGCGTCGTTGAAGACAAACTACGCGGAGTTGGAGAAGGAGAAGGCAGTTTTGGAAAAGAAAATCACGTCGTTAGAAAAAGATGGCGACAAGAAAGCTTCCAAGATTGAAAAGTTGGAAGAGTCCATCGAAAGAGTGACGGGCGAATTGAAGGATGCGAAATCGGAGTTCAAAACTGCGGAAAGCGCTCGCAAGGAGCTCTCTGAACAACTCGTCGCGTTGCAATCGAAACTCGAACTCGAATCCAAGTCTACGCAACTCGAGCTTGCAAACGCGAAAAAAGAAGTGAAGAGATACGAAGACGACTTGGCGGACGCCAAGGCTCAGGCAAAGTCGCTCATCGAGCAGCAAGGCGAAATGATGGGTGAGTTGAAGTGCGCTCGCGCGGAACTCGCGAGATTGGAAACAGAGCGAAGAGACTTCGAGAAGAACGGCTCACAGACGTTGCAAGAGGCTCAGGAAAAGTGCAGAGCCGACTTGAAGGCGCAAGAGAAGGAGTTTCAAAAGGAGCTCAAGCAAGAGCGTAAGCAATACGACGAAAAGATGGAAGCAGAACGAGTCAAAGCCTCGGAGTCTATCGAAGCGGCGCGAGTTGAAAACGAGAAACGCATCAACATTGAGATCAAAAACGCCGAAAAGTTATCTGCGCAGATTGAAAAGTTGGAAAAGAAGGTATCCAAGCTCGAAGAGGCGAAGAAAGCGTTGGAGACCGATTTGATGAACGCGACGCAAGAGAGCGGGAAAAACGCCTTGGAACTGAACCAAGAGTTGGAGAACATGAAGACAGCTTTAGAGCTCGCGGAGGAGTTACGAACGGATTTAGACGCAGATGTCGAACGTTTGACGAACGAACTTCGCATCGCGAAGACCGAAGCAGAGAAGGCGAAGGAGAATATGGCAGAAGTCATCGCGGAACAAAAGCAACAGTTGACGGAACAGTTGGAGCGAGAGAAGAAGAGCTCGGAGAAAGCCATCAAACTCGAGACACAAAAGATGAGCGAAAAGTTGATGCAAAAGCTCGAGCGTTCGGAGCAGAAGCGTCGAGACTTGGAAGCGCGAGTGACTGCGGCCGAAGCGAAAGAGAAGGAGCTCGGCGAGAAGATCGAAGTCTTGCGCAAGCAAAAAGCCGAAGCGGAACTCGGCGGCGCCGAAAAAGCCGAAGAAATCCAAGCGGCGTTAGAAAAACTCGAAGCTGCAAAATCAGAAACGTTTGGCCACGAGCAAAGAATCGCATCGGTTGTCGCACAACTCGAGAATGAGCAAAAAGAAGTCGAAAAGCTCGAAAAGGCGATGAAATCTTTGGACGCGGAGAAGGCGGCAGAAATTGAAAACTTGAAACTTGAGCTCAAAGAGAAGAAAAAAGAGTTGAAGTCGCTCACGAACGAGTTAGACGCCATGAAAGAAGCGCAAGCTCTCTTAGAGGAAGAAGAGAAAGATGGGAAAGGGGGCAACTCGGCCGGCGCAGCGTTGACGAGGAAGCTTGTCGAGCAAGCGAAAGCGATGGAGAACGCGAAAATGGATGCCATGGCTGCGGACGAACTTCGAAAGCTCGCCGAAGAAAAGACGCAAAGAATTGCCGAACTCGAAGGTGAGTTATTAGATGCCGAAGCCTTGAGACGACAGATGTTCAATCAAATTCAAGAGTTACGCGGTAACGTGCGCGTCTTTTGCCGCGTTCGACCGTCGGGCAACGACGCTGCGACCCCGTGCGTAGAGACTTTGCCGGATACCACGAGCGTCAACTTACAGTTGGGTCCGAAAAAATCCTCCGCATTCTCGTTCGATCGTGCGTTTGGGCCAGAATCCACGCAAGAAGAAGTCTTTGGCGAGGTTTCTGGTTTAGTTCAATCCGCCTTGGATGGTTACAAGGTGTGCTTGTTCTCTTACGGTCAAACAGGAAGCGGTAAAACGCACACCATGCTTGGCGGATCCGACGATAGTTCGCGAGGTATCATTCCGAGAGCAGTTGAAAAAGTCGTCGAAGCGTCTAAAATAAACGAAGTTAAAGGTTGGTCTTATAGAATGAAGGCGTCGTACGTCGAGATCTACAACGAAACCATTCGCGATTTGCTCGCGCCTGGCGCCGGCCACTCGGAGGCGCACAAAATCATCCATGAGAACGGATCCACGACAATTTCTGGAGTCACCACCGAAATTGTCGAGTCTGTCGAACAAGCGAACGTATTGGTGCGCAAAGCTGCGGCCGCGCGTAAAGTCGAGGCGACGCAAATGAACGCGCACTCGTCTCGTTCGCACACGATTTTCATTTTACACGTCTCGGGCGAACACGCCGCGAGCGGCTCCACGTTATCAGGCGCTTTGAACCTCGTCGATTTGGCTGGTAGCGAACGGGTAGCCAGATCTGGTGCCAGTGGTGAACGCTTGAAAGAAGCGTGCGCAATCAACAAGAGCTTATCTTCGTTAGGTGACGTCTTTGCCGCGCTTGGCAGCAAAGCTAAACACGTTCCTTACCGTAACTCGAAATTGACATATTTGTTAGCGCCGTGCTTAGGCGGTGACGGAAAGACGTTGATGTTTGTCAACGTCAGCCCAGATGAAGATTCGAGTGAAGAAACGTCGTGTTCGTTGAAGTTTGCCGCGCAAGTGAACGCCGTAGAGTTGGGTAAAGGCGGTGCGAAGAGAAACGTGACGAGCGGCATGAATGCCAAGCCAGCGCAAGACAAGGATGCCGATAAATCCTTCTCGGACGAAGAGAAGAAAGAGAAGAAGAGCAAAAAGCGATCAAAAGACGACGCGAGCGACGAAAACGGCGACGGAAAGAAAAAATCGTCGCGAAAGGCGTAATAATAAGAAAGAAGAGGAAGAGAGAGAGAGAAAGAGAGAGTGATAGAAGGAGGAGGTACATTTTGAGGAGGGTGTAATGGAAGAGAGAAAGGCGTCGCAAAAATTTTTGTACTTAGTCGAGTCGCGTAAAAAATATAGACTTACACACTATACGGTATTAATCATTATTCACGTACTACTACTACTACTACTACTACTACTACTACTACTACTACTGCATCTACTTTATTGTACCAAGGTTCTTCGGCGGCTGCAGGACTATCTGTATCGGTCTACATCATCTATTGCATTGGATCGTTTTTGTTTTCGGCAGGTACACCATCCCCTACCTTGTTCATATCGTCAATTTTTTGCTTCTTGGCGTTCTCATCTCCACCGTCTTCTCGTTCTTCTGCTCCGCCCTTCTTCTTCTTCTCCTCTTCTTCTTTCTTCTTCTTCTCCGCTTTCTTCGCTTGCTTTCTCTCCCATTTCTTTTTCTTCTCCTCCATCTCCGCTTGTAACTCATAGTCGACGATGACCTCCACGGGCAAATAGTGCATGACGTCCTCGTCCGCATCTGTCCAATATGCCGACATATCCGTGTTCCACAACTTCAAATCCTCAAAGGAAATACATGTCGCGTCGTCAAGATACGTAATGTGCGGTTTTTTATCTTTCTTCTTCTTCTCATCGTCTTCGTCTTCGTCTTTGATATCAAACTCGTCCTCACGTTCGACGTATTCTCTATTTTCCTTCAACTCTTTGAAATCCGGTTGAAACGCCGTCCACGACTCCTCGTACACTTTTGCCCAAACGTACATGATCCCATTCGTACCAACTCCAATCATCAAAGGTCGTTTTGGATGATAACACGATCGAATCAACCCTTTCGCCTCGTTTGGCCCTTCTAAAACTCTCGTCAACTCCAACGTCTGCAAATTCCAACAGTGCACCTCGTGCGACACTTTCGAGGAGGTGGCGTAAACAAATTTGTTATCAAAAGCCACGCAAGCAGATTCCCACGTCGATTGACTGTGTTCGTTCTCGAACTGACGCCTGTTCGTTAACACGGTCTCTTTTCTCTTGCTGCCATTATCATTATTCATAACTTCCTCTTTCTCTTTATTCCGTTTTTTGTCCTCTATGTCCCCTACGACGTCAAACGCGACGATAGCTTTCGAAAACGATACCACCAGCAACGTCTTTCCATCCCTGGACAACTCCAATCTTTTTATCATCTTCGCATCTTTCGCCACTAGCTCTATAGTTTGCACCAACGTCCACCCTCGTCTCATCTGCGCGCCTTCCCCGACCTCTTTCAACCTTGCCACGCACAAACCGCCGCCCGTCGTAGCGTAGACGCAATAATTCCCGCTCTTCGTCAATATCGCCGGACACCCGTGCACATCTGTTTCATCCGTAGACCCACCCGGTAGTGGGACCACGGTATCCGGCCACATCGTCCCGCTCCTCTTCGAAATCGCGCGAAACATGGGCGCTTGAAACCCTGCCGGCGCCAACAACAACGCCTTGAAATCCTTCGTGAACTCGATGTTGTTCAAAGTACCAACGTTCGTAAATCGAGTCTCTAATTCCCCCGTCAGCACGTCCCAGATCAACACGTGGCCATTAGACGCCCCGGCGGCTATTTTTCGGTTATCTCGTCTCCAGCACAGGCATCGAATCGGACTCGCGCCGTCGTTGTTGTTGTTCGCTCCCAACACAGCAGCCTCCTCCTTCACATTCTCCGCCTCCTCCTCAAATTGCACGTTGTTTTGCCCTCCTTCCGCTCTCTCGTCCGAAGTAAACTCCCGAACGACCGTTCGCGTGTCAAAGCACCACAACACGATCGTTCCTTTCGTCGTCCCCGCGGCGAGCACGTTCCCGCGTCGGTTCCTATCATAATAAAAGTTTTTGTGTCAATGCGTATTAAAATTTAGGGGAAAAAAATTGCACGAAAAGAAGAAGAAAAACTCTCGCTCTGTGCGCGCGTACCACTGACAACACGTCGTCCTCCCGTGCGACAACCGCTCCTCGATGTGCTCCAGTAAGTTTGGATCGTTCGGGTCTAGGAACACGTTGTTCATTTTTTTCGTTTTCGTTTCTTTTACTGCGCAGACAGAGAGCGCGTTAAATATGTTTATGATGTGTTTACGAACACACGCAATACGTAGAAAAAGTAAGGAAAAAATTCGTCATTTTCTCTCTCAAAAAACTCAATAAATAGAAACAGAATAACAACGATGCCACCTCTGTCGTCGAAAGCGAAACAGCGACAACAGCGCGCTCTGTTGCAGCAACAACTCACGTACGAGCAAAACGTGTTCAATTCGTACCGGAAACCGTTCGCAAACCCGCACTTCCCACCGACGATTCGGCAATCGTCGATTGCCAACGTCGCCGCAGACGTCGAGAGAGAAGTGGAGTGCGCGCTCTCGCGGAAGCGAGCGGAAATGATCGAGTGCGGGGATAAACTCGCGCCGTACGAGAAATTGAAGAAGATTTTGCGAGTGTATTTGTTCAACACGCACAATAATCAAGACGGCGAGAGCGGGAAGGTGTTGAAGTTTACGCTCGGGAAAAAGAAGGAAGAGAAGAAGAAGGAGGACGAGTCGAAAGAGGACGCCGTGGAACAAAATCCGGACGGAACGTACAAAAAGTGGACGTTTCACGTGCAAGGCCGCGTGGTGGACGAACGAGACGAGGAAGTCGACGCGAGAGAGTTACTCGGTGGTCTCGGAGGGCAGATTCCGTTGAAGTTTTCGCACTTTATCGAGCGCATGAAGATTGACGTATTCGACGAAAGCGCGACGGGAGGAGGCGAAGGAGAGAGTAGCAATAGCAAGAAGAGAAAAATGGGGACGGGAGCGGAAAACGGAGAGAAAGGAAAGTTGGTTAAAAGCGTAACGTGGGAACGGAAGGAATGCGGAATCCCGAAAGATGGTTTTACGATTACCGTTCCGGGGGCGAAGGATTCCATGCGAGTGCGATGCGAGATTCACCTGAGGAACGATCCGCCAAAGTTTAAACTGAGCGGTTTGTTAGCAGATGTCGTAGGAAAAGAGGAAGAGAGCGCTGCGCGCGTGATGTACGCGTTGTGGAGTCGATGTAAAGTGTTGGATTTAGTCTCTGAAAAGGACCCGTCGATGGTTGAGTTGGACGAGACGTTCCTCGAGTTGTGCGGGAAAAATCCTTTGTTCAAAGAGAGTAAAGTGGGCGATGCCGTGCCGTTTAGATCCTTGTGCATCGCGTGCACGTCAAAAACGCACATGCCGAAAGTCTCGGAACCGTTAGTGTTTGAATATAAAGTCCGTCCGTACGGTCCTTCTCCGTCGCATTGCGATTGTTATGACGTGAACGTCGAAACTTTACCGCCCGTGGCGGTTGGTCAGAACAGCGCGGTGACACAATATTCTGGCGTCACGAACGAGCCGGAAGAGTTAGAGCAAAGAATTTTCCAAGACTCGAACTTTATCGATTTTGCTAGGAAGCGAAGAGCGTATTTGCTGAGCTTTTCGCAAGACCCGCAAGCGTTCATCGATAACTGTTTGACGGAATACCTGGAAACGTTTCAAGGAATTCCGAGACGAAATGAAGCGTGGACCAAGGAGTGGACCAGCGACGCGGCCATGCGTGTATTAGAAAAATTTAGTTAGATTTTGTTTTGTCTTTATTATTAGATACATACATAGATAGCGTAATTACTTGTTCAGTAATTTCAGTAATCGTTCGAAGGTTCCACGAGAATAACCTCGAAAACAATCTCCGCGAACTCTCTCCTACCAAACTCTCTAAATCCTTCCGCGTGCTTCACCCGATCCTCCCAAATGCGCACTTTCTTCGGTCTGTACACTCGCATCATTCTCCTCAACTCCTCGCACTTATACTCCAGCGTATCCCCGTTCCCTTTCTTAAACACCAACTCGTGAAAGCACGTCTCCGTCGCGCCCAACTGTCGCAAACACTCCTTCACTCGCGCGCTCAACTTGCACACTCTCCCAGTCATCATGATTCGCACGCAATCCGTTCGCGATCTGTTCTCCACGTAACTCGGCCACGCCGGACCGGGTAAAACCTCCAAAGGTGGCTCCAGGCTTTCTTTTCTCCCCCACCATCCGACGTGCGGCCACGCCTCGCCGGTCTTTTTCCAGTATAACTCTTTTCCAGCGACAGGTGTCGGCGTATCCGCTAACGTCCCGTCAAAGTCGTACACCAAAAGCTCTTCGCAAGAGAAACTCATCCCTAAAATCGCGCGTGCACGCGTTCGTCTTTAAACAGTTCCGCGAGGTGTTCGCTCTGCACTTTAATAGTTTCCAATTGCAACTCTCCCAGCTGAAGGCGCTTCTCGACGTGTTCTTCAATCGTTTCTTCCTCCGCGATGGATTTTTCTATCGCTTCTCGATACGCGAGCTTCAGACGGTCGCGCACGAACAACACGCGCGATGTGGTGGGGAATTTAGCGGCTTGTCGGTATATTTGACGGTATAAGGTTATCGCGCGCGATCGTTGCGACGCGTTCATTCTTGTGTCGTATGTGCGTATCTAAAAACTCGGTTTCTATCCAAAAAGTTTACGCGTTTTTCCCCACAGCCACACATGTCCTCCTCCACTCGCGGCTACAGCAGCTCCACTCGCGGCTACAGCAGCTGCTGCTGCTCGTGCTCCACCACCCTCGCTGCTACCGCGAGCGCTGGTGGGAGTCCAACGCACCGGAACCGAACGCGGCGAAGAATGGTTTCCAACCAACGCGTGAAATCCGCCATCGGTGAAGTGATGCGAATGCAACATCTGCAAACGAGTTGGAACGCGAACGCGAAAGCGCTGGAGCTGGAAGAAAGAGACGCTCGATTTAAAGACGTGAATTTTCGCGAAAATCAGTTTCGAATGCTCGAACCTTTGCTGGTGCCTTTGCTCGGCGAGGAAGAGACGACGAATTTGATACTGAAATGCCCGGAAGTGCTCACGTTGGACGCGAGGAAACTCGGGTGGACTCTCGTTTTGCTCGCCGATGGGGAACGCGAGGTGATGGATATCGCGAAAACGACGCCGGAGATGTTGATATTGAGCGAAGAAGATATCGAAAGAATGAAATCAGAGCGGAGTAAGATGTATAAGGAACAGAAAAAAGAAGCCGCTTTGAAAGCGAAGGAGGCCATGGCGAAGTTGTCGCGGACGATGCAAGACGCGGCGAGCGAGAAGGAAGGGGTAGACTCGAGAACAATGTCGAGAGATGGCAGAACGGAAGGGAACAACGCGAAATATGCGGTTCAAGGGACGTTAAAAGGCACATCAACGAGAGAAGGAGATATTATCGCTCGGTTCTGGAACCTTTGGGGTGGCTCAAATCGATGTCGCACGATTTTGACGAAAAGCGCGAGAGATTCGATATATCGAACGCCGGCGAGATTAGAGGCGAAGTTGTTAGCGCTCGATCGGGTGTTTCCGTTTCTAGACGTACCACTGTTCATGCATAAAGACCCGAGATTATTTGAAGTAGATACAAACGAACTAATTGTGCGTATAGCAAAATGTAGAGACGTGTTTCGGAGTGGTTCGGTCTCGCACGTGGTGACTTTAGCGCCCGGGATTTTGTTGGAAGATCTCCAGGACGTGAAGGAGGCGTTGCAATCGTTCAAACGGAATAACGGCTTGCGCTCGGAACACGAAGTTTACGAAGAAAGTTGTACTTTGTTCATGGCGTTGCAAACGAAAATGAACAAAGCGAGACCTAGCGATCCGGAAATATTATACACAGAGGCTTTAAGGACGCACGTAATCAAGGACGAAGGTAATATGGGATGCTCGATATGATTTCATTTCGTATTATACAAACAACTAGAAGGTATCCATTAGATACAGTAGACTATTCTTTTTAGACATTGTGATAATAATAGCAGCAGCCACACGTGCAAACAATACATAGGACATTACTTTTTCCTGTCCACCGCTCTATTCGTAATCTCTCTAAGCGCCGCCCTGCACGTGTTTGCGAACTCGCAGTCGATATCCGGCAACTCCTCTAACGCGTCCAAGGCTAAATTTCGGTGTTCGTTGGCCAGATTCGAAGCCATTTCGATTCCATCGCTTTCAAAGACAAGTTTCGCCGCGCGCTCAACGTCACCAATCTCCTTAAAGCGACGTTTGATTAATGCGTGCAATTCTGGAAACTTCTCCGCGGCGAACAAAACTGGTGCGGTGGCGATGCCTTCTCTCAAATCCCCTAGAGTTGGTTTCCCGAGTAAACTCGAATCCCCGACGTAATCGAGCACGTCGTCGCGAAATTGGAACGCTAATCCTAAATGTCTCCCGAATCTCTCCGCAATTTCCGAAGTTTCAGAGCTGTGGCCACCTAATAACGCCACCGCTTTCGCGCTGTTACCGATAAGAGAGGCAGTTTTGTAGTACGATTTCTCGATGTACCGCTCGATGGACAAAGACGAGGAACCATTTCTGCTCTGATGATCATCTTCCTCTTTCGCTTGCGTCATTTGCATCACTTCACCCTTGACTAAGTGTTCCAAAACGCGGCTCAACAACTCAATAACTTCTACATTGCGTAAACTCGCCAACGTCACCGACGCTCTCGCGAGTAAGAAATCTCCCGCTAAAATCGCCAACTTATTCCCAACCTCTAAATTTAAAGCGCGCAAACCTCTCCTCGTCGCCGATCCGTCCAAAACGTCGTCGTGCAATAAACTCGCCACGTGAATCAACTCTGTAATCTCCGCTAATCTTCTCTGTCTCTGTCTCTTATCGCTCGGCACTTCGTGCGCAGGTGACAAATCTACCGTTTCTTCCTCCGCGCTCGTTTCTCTGGATAACGAAGACGAACCGAAAGAAGAGGATGTGAACGCAGAAGATAACCTTCTCCCGACATTCTCTCTCGCACGCGCATCAGCGGCATTACCACCACCATCACTACCAGACGAAGACGAAACCGGACTCAACGCGCTCGCCATCAACAACAACACCGTCGGTCGCATCCGCTTCCCTTCCGCTCCGTACTTGAAAAAATACTCCGCCGCGTTCGCCAACGCCGGTAAATCCGTCTGCACCGCCACTCGCATCCTGTCCGAGATAAACTGCAACTCCTTCTGCACCAGCGCGAAAGGATCTGGAACGCGAATGTTTTCGTATTTCGATCTCTTTCTCGCGTCGCGGCTATTCGGGGAGGAGGAAGAGGAAGAGGAAGAGGTGGCTGCTTTTTTGTCCAAAACGCTGTCCGCCAAGGCGGAAGAGAACGCCCTCGAGGACGTCGTCGCGCCAAATCCGGCGCCGTCGTTCCTCACGACGCGTCTTTGCGTAAAAAACGCCTCCCTCTCGCCGCCGCCGAAACGACGCGCGGCGGCACGTCCTCCGCTTCTTCTCTCGTTTTCGTTTTCGCTTTCGCCGCTGTGGTAGTGGTGGTAGTAGTCGCGAAAACTTCGTCTCTGCGCCGATGATGATGTTTTTTTCCCGGCGTCGTCGTCACCTGTTTGTCCTCCGCATCGAAAAAACGACGATACGAACGGGAGGAGCGGTAGTCTTCTTCTTCGCGACGACGATAACAACGACGACGATAACAGCGACGCGATGATCTTATCGCGCGTCGTCATGTCGTTTTTGTGGTATAAAGCGCGCGCGAGGAGATGAGTGTGGCGCGTTTCTCTCTCTCTCGAGGGTTCTCTCTTGTCGTTGTGCGTCGCTTGTTTAGGGTTTGAGATTTTTTGTTTTGCAGCATAAAGAAAAAAAGAGAGAGAAGAGCGTGCTTTTTTCGTCGTTCAGAACTTTATATCTCGCGCAGGAGCGGCGCGCGTCGTTCCGAGAGAGAGAGAGAGGGTCTGTT
>Ga0181597_10003079_pt1 | contig 17677 bp, 13 predicted proteins | sample 041ome_5_FD_148647 | JGI IMG/M metagenome (GOLD analysis project Ga0181597, IMG submission 148647) | Coastal salt marsh microbial communities from the Groves Creek Marsh, Skidaway Island, Georgia - 041403US metaG (spades assembly) | ecosystem: Environmental > Aquatic > Marine > Intertidal zone... | reverse complement strand
CAGCGTGCTGGGGAAGATGAATTGACTCTCGAACACATTTCAGGAGCCAACTGCGAATTAATTCCAGAAGCTGATTTTGTTCGCACTGCCCGCCCCATTGAGAATTCGACATCTTCCGATTCCCTAATAAAGTAGTGACACGCGATCTACATTGGACAGACATCCCGGAGAAAATGCAGTTTTTCACCTACCGTGAAATGGGCTCCATTTGTTCTCATGCCACGTTCTGATTCAAATGCACTTGCTGAACAATGCACAACTCTGCAAGTTCATGGTCCATTACTTGTTGTGGCATCAAGCAGAACAATCAGCGACCTTGCTCCTTCTTGGGAGACATCACTGCAGACATTGAATATCTCTTACAGAGTGCTTGTCTTCTCTGAAAACTCACATCACGAAATTGATGAAATTCGTAAAGAGGCACTTGATTTTCATGCAACAGCTATCGCCGTGATTGGCACACAGGATATTCTCAACGTTGTACAGTCGGCTGCTTCTCTATCACATGTACAGCTGGTAAGCGTGCTGTATGAGCCGCAGTAAAACCCGACCCTCTCGTCTTTTTATTGATCGGCTCGGCATGTGCCTCAAGAACTTGCAGCATCATATCTACTCGAAGCCGAATACTCTCTGGAATTGTGTGAAGAGATTCCTGAGAAAGAAGCAGTTCATCAAAAATGCATTTCTTGTCCAGTGAATGTACTTGCAATCGCGTTTCCTTACCTTGCGTCAAACGAATTGTACAATCGGCATCTTCTCTCAAAAGCACAACAGGCTCCGAAATTTCATTCCAACTGGTGACTTCAGTTGACGAATCTGCACGTGTGCTTGATGAGATCGACTGGGGCTCACTCGTGTTATTTATCCGTTGGGACTGACTGTTCGCATCCCTAGCCCCTGACTCGTAGAGTTTTAATTCTGGAGGTTGCTTCTGATAATTTTGTGAAAGCAATATTATTTTACGCTCTCCAGAACGAATAAATGTGACTTTTGGAACTTTGTGATTCGCACCGTAGCTCTGGCCCAAGAATGATTCTAGGAGCAAAGAAAACTGTTCGGGCAGAAGAAGGTATTGTTCGTTAAATTGGACAAGTATGTCATGCGGCTTTAGGCCGATACGGTCTGCTATAGAGTCTTTCTGGATGCTATCAACTACAAGGCCTTCATTGTGGTTTAATAACAGTTGATGCCGAACAACTTCCGGGACGCGAGACAGTGCGGCTCCAAACTGTTTCAGTAGTGTCTTTGAATCGTCTGGCCATGCCAGCTCACCAGCACGTTGCTGATGTGTTCGAGCCTCTTGAACGAACACTTTTTCTTGCCCAAAAACTACCGAACTTCCCAGTATTATAGATGCCAGGAAAGCTACTTCGACTCCTGCAAACAGTGCACATAAAAAAGTTGTACGAACGTGCTCTGCAGGCTTTTGACGTGTGCTAAAAGTCACATCTCACCCCAAGGCTTAAAAATATTGTGAGCCATTTGACTTGTGACTCTAAGTGTCCGGAGTTTGTGACGTTTTCTTCTGTATAACACCAGACCTTTTGACTCCAATAATCTTTGCTTTGTCCAGATCATTTAGTCTGGGTAATCTAAAGAAAACACGTCCACAGCACAGAATCCAGTAAAGGCATTGCGCAGGCAAATATGGATAAGGGTGCCGCCTGATGCAGGTTTACGACATATATCAAGTCACACCGGACGATTCCTTTTTTCGTTACAGTCAATTTTTCTGTAGTCGAAGTCGCCGTACAAAGGAATATCTGCATGACACACTTATTCAACCGTGTCTTTCTTATCCTGTTCGTCACTGGATACTCATTTGTTTTTTCTTCAGAAATACATGCCGCGAAAGAGACCGTTCAGCCTGCGGCAGGAGAACAGTCAAAAATGGCAACCAGTACTCCGGCACAGCCTGTTGTGACTAAAAAGCCAGTACTCATTCCAGGAACCGGTGTGCTCATAAAGAATGGCATTGATACTTTTGAAGATGAAAACTGGAAATGGTATCACCGCCATCCCAAAAGCTCACGAGAACAAGACAAGCGAATGCGAAGCCCTCTCGGCAAGAGCAACAATGGACTGTGGTTCGAGGGGCCGAAGCGAGGTACGCCAGATGTTGTAAAGCGGGTCGAACTTCCTGCACCAGGATTAGAAGGTAGTGATCATGGCTTACTTATTGCAACGTTACGGGCGGGAATTCCTGGACGACTCACCTACCGCATGATGCAGGATGATCTCATTTTTAATATGTCAAAGGCCGCCGGACGAGGCCTTTCTGTCGCTGACAACCCGAGCGTAGTGACTCGTGTCTATTTGCCCCCTTTCGCACAGTGGGAACGACGCAATGGAGCGTCATTCGGTTTTCGCTGTGGATGCACAACACACGCGATCATCACTGGCAAAGAACACCCTGACCGTGGTGATTTTGGTGTCGAAGAATACTGGCCAGGTATGTTTATCAGTTTTGTACCCGGGGATGGCAAAGAGAAAAGTGATTCTGCCTACCTTCGTGTACGAGGGGATCGTCGGGGCCGTGGCATGCGTGGACCAACGATTTCAGAAAAGGAACTCGGCTGGTGGACGCTTGGAATGAGTTTTTCACGCGATGGGAAGGTTCACTACTTTGCTAGTCAAGGCGTTGATGACCTGACCATGGATGATCACCTCACAACTCAAAATCCGTATGGGTACCGTACTGAGTGGGTAAAGACATTTTTCTACAATGTTTGCAGTCAAGATGATGGCAAGACGTGGAGCACACCTTGGGTCATTGATGATCCAAAGACATTTTTTGTTAGACGGCAGAATATGGCTCGGTCGAGCCAGAAGTCGCAGCGGTAATCGCAGCCTGCATTACCACAGAAGTTTTAGCAGCATCACCACCGCAACGTTCCAGTTCCCGGCTGGCAACATGGCAGTGGAAGCGGTGGCCTGCGAGGTCGACCTGGGGGGGCTCGACCTCGCGGCAGACCCTTTCCGCCAGCGGGCATCGCGGGTGAAAACGGCAGCCCGCTGGCGGCCGTGAAGGACTCGGAACATCTCCTGTGAGTATAATTCTCTTTCGACGGTTCTTCACTTCAACGCTGGGAATCGCAGAAAATAGTGCGAGCGTATATGGATGAAGAGGTTGCTGGCAGAGTTGACCACCGTCTGCAGATTCAACAATCTGGCCAAGGTACATGACCGCAACATTGTCAGCCAGATACTCCACTACAGAAAGGTCATGAGAAATAAAAAGATAGGTCAAACCAAGTTCCTGTTTAAGCTCCTGCAGCAGGTTTATCACCTGCGCCTGAATTGAAACATCCAGAGCTGAAACAGGTTCATCGAGAACAAGGAATTCGGGTTTAAGCACAAGCGCTCGAGCAATAGCAATTCGTTGACGCTGACCACCTGAAAACTCATGTGGGTATCGCTCAAGAACAGCAGGAGATAATCCTGTTCGCTCAAGAGCTTCTTCCATTTGCTTTAAACGAACAGGTTCCTCACCCATTCGATGAAGGATGAGCCCCTCTTCAAGAATTGAGCGTATTTTCATCCGCGGGTTAAGCGAGCCGTACGGATCTTGAAAGACAATCTGCATGCGGCGGCGGAGGGATCTTAAACCACGTGCGTTTTCTTTCCGAACTGCATGTTTATCAAATAGAACTTCACCACCTGTTGGCTCTACAAGCCGAAGAAGACTTCGGCCAACGGTTGTCTTTCCACAGCCGCTTTCACCAACAAGACCGAGTGTCTTGCCTCTGGGGATCTCAAATGTCACTCCATCTACAGCCTTTACTGAACCCACTTGGCGACGTAACAATCCTTTCCTAATTGGAAAGTGTGTCTCTAAACCCTTTACCTGAAGTAGTGGGGGTTTCGTCTGAGGATTTTGTTCGCTCACGAATTGATCTCCTCAGCAAAGTGACAGCGAACAAAATGTCCTGGACTTATTTCACGCAGTGAAGGAGGCTCGGCATTACATTCTGGTTCCCTAGCATGGCTGCAACGTGGGTGAAATCGACAACCGGAAGGAAAGTCTTGCGGTGGTGGGACCATTCCAGGAATTGTTGCCAATGGCCCGCTATCACGAGCATCAACGTTTGGCCGAGCTTGAAGGAGGCCTTTCGTATAAGGATGCAGCGGGTGGCTAAAAAGCTCAACAGCAGATGCCTGCTCAACAATCCGACCAGCGTACATTACCGCAACGTCATCGCACGTTTCGGCAACAACACCAAGGTCATGGGTTATCAGCAGTATTGCCGTACCAAGACGTGACTGTAATTCATCGAGAAGTTCAAGAATCTGTGCTTGTATTGTTACATCAAGCGCGGTTGTCGGCTCATCGGCAATGATCAAATCTGGCTCACACGCCAATGCAATTGCAATCATAACTCGCTGTCGCATACCCCCAGACAACTGATGAGGATACGCATCCAGACGTTGCTCAGGATCCGCAACACGCACAAGACGCAGCATTTCAAGCGCCCGTGACCGTGCTTCGGAACGACTCACTTTGCGATGCAACTGGACAACTTCAGCAATCTGGTTTCCGATTGTAAAAACTGGATTGAGGCTGGTCATAGGCTCCTGAAAAATCATCCCGATACGACCACCTCGCACTTTTCTTAATTGTTTCTCAGGCGCAGTTACCAAATCAATGCTCTCACCATCCTTGGTAAACGTAATTGAGCCTGACTCAATTCGGCCTGGTGACGAGACAAGCCGTAATGTCGACATGGCCGTCACGCTTTTACCACAACCACTTTCACCAACTAAGCCTAGCGTCTGTCCTCGTTCTATTGTCAGTGACACTCCATCAACAGCAGAAAGCCTGCCCTTTGATGTATGAAAAACCGTGACCAAATCCTTTATATCAAGGAGGGGGGCTGCCATTATTTTTTTGCCTCCCGCAACCTTGGGTCTGTCGCTTCCTGAAGACCCTCACCAACAAGGTTGTAAGCCAACACAGTAAGAAATATGCCGGCACCCGGAAAAACAACAAGCCACCAGAGCTGCAGATTACTGCGAGCACTATTCAAAACTGAACCCCAACTGGCTGTCGGTGGTGGTGGCCCAAATCCAAGAAATGATAATGAACCTTCCACCAAGATGGCTGAGGCAATTCCAAAGGTTATCGGCACTAAAACAGGTGCTAATGCATTGGGTAAGATATGTCGAAACATAATTCGTAGTGAGCCCGCCCCTGTTGCCCTGGCCGCCATTACGAATTCTGTTTGCCGAAGTCGTAGAAACTCTGCTCTTGTCAGCCGGGCAATTCCTGTCCAACCGGTGGCACCAATAATCGCCATGGTTTTCCAGATGGTCGGCTTTTCGACTACAGCAATAAGTGCCAGTATCAATACTAATGTCGGAATACACATTACGATCTCAGTGAGGCGACTGGTTATCATGTCAACCCAGCCACCAAAATATCCACCCAACGCTCCGACAAATACGCCAATGGAACCAGCCAAACCCATAGAAACAAATCCGACCAGCAATGCAATCGTGGTACCGTGAACCATTTTTGCAAAAATATCAACACCGTATTGATCTGTACCAAATAGATTCAGTCGGTTTGGGTGGCCTTCATCTCGCGAGGGGTTTTCGCGACGACCTGGCCATTCGTTCTCTCGAACACGGCGGTATGGATCCTGAAATACGAGCGGCCAAATTGCCCAACTCTTAGGATCTTTCTGCTTCAAATTCTTAGGGTATGTTCCGCGGAATTTGTCTTTTGTAAATATTGGAGATTCCCAACTGCGATTGAAATATCCAAGACATGGGAAATAGAGGTTGCCCTTGTAACTGCACACCACCGGTTTTGTCCCCGCAATTGCAGGCGCAAAGAGAGCCACACAAGTCAGAAACAGAACAAAACAAAGAGCCAGCATTCCAATTGGTCTACGACGGTATCGTTGCCATGCATCAGACCAAAAACCCTGTGATGGCTTTGCTGCCACCGTCTCTTCAGTCACTCTTATCTTTTCCTGATTCATTTAATCCACATTCACTCGGGGATCGACAATGCTATAGAGAAGATCTGCAAGCAACTGGCCTGCTAGCGTGAGGACGCTGAACATCAATGTAAGACCCATGATGGTTGGATAATCACGTTCCCGAATACTCTCGAAGAAAAGCCGCCCCATGCCTGGCCATGTAAAAATCTGCTCAATGATGACAGATCCACCCACAAGTGCCGGCAGTGACAGCCCAAGAAGAGTAACGAGCGGGATAAGCGTGTTCCGAAAGGCATGATGCACGAGAACTCTCCAAGGCCCCGCACCTTTCGCACGAGCTGTGCGAATAAAATCTTGTCGAACTACTTCTTCTAGATTTGCTTTTATGAAGCGGCTATTGTACGCAAGAACAACATATGTTTGGCAGGTTATTGGAAGGATTGCATGCCATGCAACATCTCTACAGCGAGCAAAAAAAGGAGCATCACTCGATAAGTCACTCATCCCGAAGAGAGGCAACTCCCACCGTGTGTCACGCAACCAGACTGCGAAGATAATCTGAAGAAAAAGTGCGGCGACAAATGTTGGAAAAGAATACAGAGCGTAGAGGACCAGCCCAGTAAAACGCTCATCTATTCGACCACCTCTCGCAGATGCATAGAGACCAAGCGGTATTGCTAGAAACCAGGTTAAAAAAAGTGCTGTCCCTGAAATCAGGACTGTTGGTCCGATCCGTTCACCAATGAGTTGTGTTACCGGTTGCTTTCGAGTTATTGACCTACCCAGATCTCCTCGAATGACTTTACTTATCCATTGCACATACCCCACGGGCCAAGGCTTATCGAGCCCATAGATCTCAAGCATCCTCTGCTGATCTTCAGGGTTAAGCTTCCGGCTTGGATCACTTTCACCAAGCTGTACAGTCAACGGATTACCGGGCATTGACCTCGCCAAACCATACACCATGAGGGTAATAACAACGAGCGTCACAAGGCCGAGTAGTATTCGACGCAGCAAGTAAGTAATCATCACTTACTCCTGCTGTGGCTTCCACAGGCTGCCAAAACCTGGTGAGTAATGGTACGGTCCGCGTGGTGAAAAAACATATCCTCGGACTTCTTTCGAGAAGCCATAGAAACTATTTCGCCAGTACAACCATGTGTAGGGCTGATCGTCATAAAGAATTTCCTGAATTCGTCCGTACTTCTCCGCTCGCTTATCGCGGTCGAACTCCTGTCTTCCTTCGGCATAGAGCCGATCAACTTCTGGATTTGAATAATTACAAAAATTCCTCATCGCTCCAGTCTTCCAAAGGTTTTCAGAAGTATCTGGATCCGTTCCTGAACCCCAACCACCAAGGTATGCCTGAAATTTACGATTCAAAGTAAGGTCTTGCAGTACGGTTGACTCCACCGGCCGGACATTCAGGCGTATACCAATCTGATCGAGGTTCTCTTTTAATAATGTGCAGATTGCAATTCGTAATGGCTGTTGATTCACAATGATTGAGAATTCAAATGGGATGATCCGTCCATCAATCTCTTTGTCACGAACACCATCATTGTCTCTATCAATCCAACCCGCCTCATCCAGCAAGGCCTCTGCTTTATCCAGGTCTTGCTTATATGGTTCGAGTTTTTTAGTTGATGCCATCCATGCACCGGGATAGAAAATTCCCGTGCAAGGATCATAAAGACTGTAACAAAGTTCCTCGAGCATCTCATCGTGATCAAAGGCATAACTCATTGCTCTTCGGACACGTCGATCACGGAAAAAAATTGTTTCTATATTCCAGCCAAAATGAAAACTCACCCACTCTGGAGCTGTGACTTTTGTATTGCGTTCATAAAAATCTCTTCCAACGGTTTGCGTAGTCCACTGTTCAGGCTGTAAAATCATCTCATGAATCTCACCTTTTTTGAGTGCCAATAGTGTTGTGTTTGGATCTTCAATGATCCGAAAACGCACTTCTTCAAAATACGGTCGCTCGCGAACTTGCTTACCCTGAATCGATGACCAGTTCTCCCGACGCCGCAAGACGATCTGCTGCCCTCGTTTTCTCTCAACAATTTCATAAGGCCCACCACAAACTGGCGATTGCTCTAATTGAACATGCTCTTCAGAGTCCTTGAGCGTAGGGTCGGCCTCCCATGTCTTTTCATAAATATGTTTTGGAAGTACTGGGAAATTAATGTTCCAGACGTTTGTGGCGAGCGCTTCTTTATGGAAGAAAACAAGTGTTTGGTCATCATATGCTTCAACCCAACGTAGCTGATCGGTTCCACTGCGGACGGCAGGGACCGGGACTCGTGGATCCATGATGACCTTGAACGTAAAAGCAATATCGTGAGCTGTGATTGGCTTTCCATCACTCCAGACAAGATCGTCACGAAGAACCACCTTATCCAGCATTCTGTCTGTACTTGTCTGCCATGTCTCGACCGTTTCGCTGGTAGCAAATGGTTCAAGATCCCTGCCGAATGAAAACAAACCAAATCCTGTAAGCCCAAGAATGTCAAACTCCGCCGAGGTACTAATCATAATTGGGTTCGTACTACCAAGGTCACCATTAACATGGCGATCGATACGAGCTGAATAATCTACTTCACCATCTGCTGGAAGCCTGCCAAGTGCAGAAAGAATTAAATCATTTGACTCGGGCGAGTTGTTGGGAGTTACTATCGCACTGTCTACAGACCCAAGCACTTTTTCTTTTGACTGCGCTTCGCGTAAAAGAATGAGGCCATCACGAACAGGCCTATCTATCCAGTTCGCCTCGTTATCGAGATCAGAAAGTTTTGGTACCTCAAAAGGATCTAACGGTTGCGGTTCCGTCACAGGAAGCGGTTCTTTTCGCTCTTCTGCTGTTGGTGTTAATTCTGACGGCGGGGCGGGCTCAATTGACTTCGAACCACTGCAGCCAACACAAACAAGGCATAGTAGAAAGCACCACCATATCATCAATGATGTCTTGCCTCGTGACACGGAGGATTCACAGCCACCTACGTCTTGCATACGATGTCTCCTTGCAGAACCTTGTCTAAGATTCGTCTCACTTGAAATGACGATGCTACGGGGGAAAGCGAGGGTGGGTCAACGTCCACTCAAGTGGATCAACGCTCGGGCAAATTATGACCTAGTTTCTCACGTTTTGTAGCGAGGTATCGTTCATTGAATTGATTTGGTGGGGGGTGAATCGGCACTTGATCAACAACTTCGAGATCGAACCCACCATAAATAAAGGCATCTGTCTTCTTTGGGTTGTTCGTCAAAAGTCGAACTTTCGATAGCCCAATATCTTTGAGCAATTGAATACCAATTCCATAGTCACGCGAGTCTGCTGGGAACCCTAAAGCCAGATTAGCTTCGACGGTATCGAGACCTGTATCTTGTAGAGCGTAAGCACGAATTTTTTGAACGAGGCCTATTCCACGACCTTCTTGCGGAAGGTAAACCACCGCGCCAACTCCTTCTTCACTAATCATACTTAAGGCCATATGAAGTTGATCACCACAGTCACATCGCAAACTATCAATTAGGTCGCCTGTAAAACAGGATGAATGGAGCCGGACGAGTGGAGCTTCCGCCGTTTCAAGATCGCCCATGGTAAACACAATTGGCTGTTGAGACTCATAACGGACATTGTATCCCAAAACCCGAAATTTGCCCCACTTCGTAGGAAGATCTGCCTCGGCAACTCGCTCCACCAACTTTTCTTTTGTCCGTCGATAGCGAATCAATTCTTCAATTGAAATAATTTCCAATCCATGTTTCTTAGCTAGTGTTTGCAGCACATTACGATCTGCTCTATTCCCATCTGCATCAAGAATCTCACAAAGAACACCGGATGGCTCTTTCCCAGAAAGACGGGCGAGATCAACCGTTGCTTCAGTGTGTCCCGCACGCCTGAGAACTCCACCCTCTTTTGCGATGAGGGGGAATAAATGTCCGGGACGGACAAAATCCTGCGGACTACTCTCAGGATTCAGGATCGCAGAAACAGCTATGGCCCGCTCTGCTGCTGTGATACCAGTACGTGCCGACACATGATCGACAGGAATAGTAAATGCAGTACCGAGTGGAGTGGAGTTCGACTCTACCATCTTCGGTAATTCAAGTCGACGTGCAACATCTGGTAAAACCGACATGCATACCTGCCCCCGACCATGGGTAATCATGAAGTTAATAGCCTCGGGTGTCGCGTCTTCGGCAGCACAGATAAAATCACCTTCATTTTCGCGATCTTCTGCGTCCACCACAATCACGATCTTGCCTTCTCGAAAAGCTCTAATGGCAGCGTCTATTGAACTAAACTTGTCAGACATGCGTTCTTTCGAGTGGATGAATCATCCACGCTCCTTTTTTTACCTAGCCATACGGATTCCAGTATAGGACGATTCAAAATCTAGTCTGCCCTAAATCACTTACAAAAAAAATGGATCACCCCATGCTTGCACGAGAAGAGTATATCGAGCAGTCCTACCTATTCCGAACACTTGGCGAACGGATGCTCGACGGTGTTGCAACGCAAGAAGCCCTGAAGAATTTAGGCCACGAAATACTGGCTACCACAAAGCTGCCTCTCGCCATTGATTATCTAGTAAGCGATTTAAAACTTACCGGAACAATCGCCCCTGCAATGCGGCAGCTCAACCATTACTTCACAGCATTTCAAACCTTCGTCATGACTGAAGCTGAAGACGAGGAAGGACGATTTGATCTTCGTACCGCGTTGGTAATACTTGAACGCGAAGCACGCTATCTCGCAGACGGTGGGACGCCGGAAGGACTTTTTTTCTATCGGTTTGAATGTCTTTCACGCAATCGGCTCGACTACATGCGCGGACTACTCGCCACAGCTGATGATGATGCATTTAATGCTGATTGGAAAAATTGGATCACAATGGTCTCCCGCCAAGTTGGTTTAGTTGACCTAGCAGACCTAATCTATATCCGAAGTAGTGAGCTCCTGCGACGCCAAGAGAGTAGAACTTCATTTCGCAAGAGCATCGATACAGAGAACGACGAGAACACAACTATCCAACAAACTACAGTGTTATTTGGCGAAAAAGAAGGACGCATTGCCTGGGCAAATCGCGGCAAGGACCCGCTCTATCTCTTTGCTGCTTTACAAAGACAGCTGGGTTATCCAGTCGTTCCAAAACCAAAACGCTCACAACCACAAACCGAATCGCCCGCCCTCTTGGCTCGCCGTATTGATCGACTTGAATTACGAGTCAAACTTCTCGAGGAAGAAACAAAGGATGGGATTGACCTGTCACAGTTTGATCCAAAAAACTCATCTATCAAGCAACCTCCCAGAAAGTAACACATGGGCGAATCACCTGTTTTCGGGTAGATTAGATTGCTAATACTTTATTGACGCAACTGATCGTCGAAATGTCCGTGCCGCTGCCCTGTGCGGTTAATCGTACCGTCCAGGCTTACTCGATTAACTATGTCGATTAACTATGTTTAGAGTTTGATCTTTGGTCAGCGGACAGATAAGACGCGAGTATCAATTCTTGAATTTTTGTTATGACAACAAAAATGATGACATTGAATTTCAAGAAAAACCAACGTTTATTGATCCGCCAATGAATACAGCCCGAAGGCCTCAGCAGGAGAAAGAAGAACCCTATCCTCAGACACTTTTGCGGCCACGTCGCACAATCACCGGCATCTCCGCGATTCTTCTTCCCTACAACAATAACAATACGGTTGATTGGGCTGGTTTCGAGCGAACTCTTGAGCACACAGTAGCTGTTGGTCTGATTCCTGCAGTAAATATGGATACCGGATATGCCAGCCTGATAGACGAAGCAACACGACTGGAGGTTCTCCAACGAACCAGTGCTGTGACATCTGGGCTTGAATTTGTAGCTGGTGTCTTTGTTGGTGATTCACCAGGACAGAAGTTCAACGCCGATGTGTATCGGCATGGCATTGCAGAGACGGAAGCTGCTTCAGGAACACCTATTCTCTTTCAATCTTTTGGCCTGAGCGAGCTGCCCGAAGATCAAGTCACCCCGGCATACGAGGCAATGACTCGTTCATGTGATCGATTTATTTTTTTCGAGCTAGGGAAAGATTTCGCTCCGTTCGGGAGAATCTATTCCCTCGAGACCTACGAACAGCTGATGCGAATCCCAAACGCAGTCGGCGCCAAACACTCTTCTCTACGTCGACAACCCGAGTGGAATCGAATTGAGTTGCGAAACCATGTGCGACCAGATTTCAAGGTATTCACGGGAAATGATCTGGCAATCGACATGGTCATGTATGGAAGCGATTACCTACTTGGACTCAGCGCCTTCGCCCCGGATGCATTCGCTCGACGCGACGCTATGTGGGCTGCAGGAGATCACCGGTTCTTCAAGTTCAATGACGTGCTTCAATATCTCGGTGCATTTGCCTTTCGTCCTCCTGTACCAGCCTACAAACACTCGGCGGCCATGTTTCTAAAAATTCAAGACAGGATCGCAAGTAGTACACCTCATCCTGACTCACCCCATCGTCCGGAGACTGACTTGGAAGTGCTGTCTGCAATTGCGAGTGAACTACGGCAGCTTGTAGAGGACTCCAACGAATGACTTTTCCACGCATGGCCAGTTTTAAGACTCATGCAGCATTCACGCGTCATTTAAACAATTTACAACTTACACTTCCTTGTGCCGAGTTGGTTGAGAATGGTCCTGAGTCACCACTCGCACAAACAATCCACGTCCATGATTTAAAAATCGGAAATAGATTCTGTATTCTTCCGATGGAAGGGTGGGACGGAACAGCAGATGGAAAACCATCAGAACTTACGCGACGTCGGTGGCAAAATTTTGGTCGCAGCGGTGCCAAACTGATCTGGGGTGGAGAAGCTGTTGCTGTTCGTCATGATGGCCGAGCGAATCCAAACCAAATGGTTATCAACGTCGAGAATCTTCCTGAAATTGGGTCACTGCGGGCAGAACTCGTCGCTACACATGAGGCTGAATTCAGCACTGCAGCTGATCTTGTTATCGGACTACAACTAACGCACGCGGGCCGCTTTGCAAAACCAGACAGTCATGACCGCATGCAACCACGAACGGCGCAGCGGAATTCAATACTCGATACCCGGTGTGGAATTACTGACGATTCAGCACTCTTCAGTGATGATGAAATCGCCACACTTATCGAGGATTTCATAACTGCGGCGGTCCTTGCTGAGCAAGCTGGATTTCAATTTGTTGACATCAAGCACTGCCACGGGTACCTCGGCCATGAATTACTCAGCGGTGTTGACCGGCCTGGGAAATTTGGAGGCTCATTTGAGAATCGTACGCGTTTCCTCCGAGAAATTGTTGCCGGAATCCGTAGTCGCACATCCTCTCTCGAAATTGGCGTTCGCGTTAGTATCTTTGACTTTCTTCCATTCACTCAGGGTCCGGATGGTGTCGGTATCGCGGAGGAGAACGGTGATCCCAGACTGATATTTGGAGGCGATTCTACTGGTGTAGGGATCGATTTGCATGAACCAAAAAAGTTCTTTTCCCTTCTGCAATCACTTGGTATTGAATTGGTCTGCACAACTGCCGGAAGTCCTTACTACAACCCTCATATTCAACGTCCAGCTTTTTTCCCTCCAAGTGATGGCTACAAGCCGCCTGAAGATCCCCTCGTAGGAGTATCGCGTCAGATTCAGGCCACAGCAGAATTGAAACGACTCCATCCTAATCTCACTCTTGTTGGTTCCGGCTACAGCTATTTCCAGGAATGGTTGCCGCACGTGTCGCAGGAAGTGATTCAGAGAGGATGGGTCGACTCCATTGGGCTTGGGCGGATGGTCTTGTCCTATCCCGAATTACCGGCGGATGTTCTGGCCGGGCGAACCATGGCACGAAAGAAGGTGTGTCGCACGTTCAGTGACTGCACAACATCGGCTCGAAAAGGAATGGTGAGTGGTTGCTATCCACTCGATCCATTTTACAAAGAACGTGGTACAGTTGGGGGTAGTGATAACTAGCATAGGGCATGCCCTATGATCGAGTTCTCACGCCTATTCCGTTTTCTTGTTTATTCTGTTTACTCACACCAGATAGAGCCGTCCGCACCAGAAAATGGGATGCGTTGCATAGATAGGATTTCCCTCTGTGAGCAGTATCCATCACCAACGAGACCATCTCTTATCGGTTGTGTCGGCTATCACATCTGCTGTTAATCCGTATCGCCTTCTCACAGAGCGCCTTGCTCTTGAATCATCAAGAGACGTGCTCACCTTCGACAACAATCCTGTGTCTGTTGGAGTTCATCAAACAATCAAGCTTGAGGAAACCGGCAAAATCTGTGTTGTCGGTGGTGGGAAAGCTGCGGCAGGATTTGCTGCTGGATTAGAGCATCTATTAGGAGTCGCTCGCCTTCACAAGCATAAGGTACACGGTCTGGTGAGTGTTCCCGAGGGGTGCGGTATTCAGCTCGATCATATCGAAGTTCGGGAAACGCGAACTCATCAACACAATCTGCCAACTGATGCTGTTGTTCGAGCGACTCACGAGATGCTTGAACAACTCAGTAGGCTCAAACAAGAAGATCTTGCCTTTGTCTTAATCACCGGCGGAGCATCGGCCCTACTTGAATCACCACGAGAACATATTTCGCTTCAGTCGTTAGTGCATCTCACCGAAAATCTATCACAGGCCGGCGTCGACATACAAACCTTGAACGCAATACGCTGTATGACAAGTAAGGTAAAAGCAGGTGGACTCGCAAAGTCCTGCACTGCGGGCAAACTTGTTGTGCTTGTTCTTTCAGATGTTCTTGATGACTCTCTGGCAGTCATTGGGTCCGGTCCATGCATGCCTCACATTACAGAACCCTCCATCATAGAAAAGGTTCTTCTTAATTCAAACATCTCTGAATGCGATCGTGCAATTATTTCTGGAGCAGCAAATGAGTACCTGAAAGAACACGATGCTCTCTTACACCCTCGAACAAATTCCGGTGATTGGATCACTCCAAAAGGCTGTGAAGTTACTCATCTCACTCTTGGAACAAATGCACTTGCGGTCGAAGCTGCAGCAGTTGCTTCGGCTGCACTTGGTTATGAAATTTATTCTGCTACAAAAAATATGCAGTCACAGACAGCAAATATGTCAGGGAGCCGGCTCGCAAGTTTTCTTGGCGTAATGGCATCTCTGGCTGAAACCAAGAAATACCCTCAGTCTTTGTTCGAGGGTGGTGAGGCGACTGTGCATGTGCCTGTCGAGCATGGGCTTGGGGGTCGTAATCAACATACCGTCTTAGCAGCAGCGAATGAGATTCTGGTTCGACAAAAACGTGAATGGCCAGCTGGTACTCTCATTGCAAGTTTCGGAACTGATGGCGAAGACGGACCAACTTCTGCTGCCGGTGGATTCATTGATTCAGACGTTGCAAAATCACTTGGTTGCCAACCCAAGAGCATTACGGAAGCACTATCTAAATGCAATTCACATGAGCTTCTCAAGTCTGCTGGCGGTCTTGTTGAAACTGGACCAACTGGAACGAATGTTGCCGACATTCGAATCGTCCTCACTCATCCTCAATGAGTCTTAGAATTCCTATTCGTTGGCTGATTCTTTGACTTCACTGAGATGCGCATCTCCGGCAAGGCGAAAGTAGTGACCATGTGGGCTTCGATCAATTAAAAATGGACCAACGACTTGATCACAGTCAAGAAAAATCACAGTATCTTGGTCAGAGGTTAGTCGTCGCTTTGGTTCAAAAGGCTCGCTATACCGCGCACCCCTTGAAATCCGTATTTCATCAATTTCACCATTGAAAAATGAATTCGCTCGACCACGAGCATCTGGATCAGCACCCACGGTGAATGGTAGCCAGTTCACTTTTCGCTTCATTGACGACTTTGTCGGAAGATGGCCCTCAGGCTTTCCGTCAACATATAAAGTCAATGAGTCACCCTTGTAGACCATGGCAACGTGGTACCACTGGTCTGTCTTAAGTTTCAGATCAGGTCGAACATTTTTATATGAACCTCCTAGAAAAACACTCGCATCGAGTTGCCCACGGGAAGCGAATATGCCGTATTCACTCTGCTCTGTTTTGGCAAGAAGACCAACCCGATTTGCAAACTTTCGAGCGTTAAACCAGCATTCAACTGTAAAAGGTCCTTGTGGAAGAGCCACTTTATTCGATTCAAGCACTACACAGTCTCCATTCCCGTCAAGCGAGAGTGCACGATTCATGGCAACCCGAGAAGGCAACTCATCACTGAAAAGCAGCGGAACGTTCCTTTTCACTTCTGGAATGCTATAGCGAGTTGCGGGCGCGAGGTAGTCTTGAGAAAGCGTCACCTGGACCATCTCTGACAATTTTTCAAACTGCTTTGCCTCGTATACTGCCTGAAAACCAACGTCACAACGCTCACCCGCATTCAAGGTGCCGTGAGCATGGTCCGGTGCAAAATGCCAACGATTATCAACGCTCTCGAGAGAAACTGTGTACTCAACCTGACGACTTGTTGGATTTGAGAACGAAACAGAAAACTGACTTGTGTTTGGCTTTTTATGCGTGGCTGAAGAAACCAATATGCCACCCTTGAAAGCAACAGGAAGCCGCGCTAACTGAACTGTCTCTTCCTGAAGAGCAGACGTGATCTCCCGTACATCCATTGCCTGCCCTACCGGAAATGCAGCCATAGCGACCTGATTTTTTCTCACGGTAACTAGGTGATACTGATGCAGGTAACCTGCTTCGGGAACAACTCCGTTTTGACCACCTCCAACGGTAGCGAGAGCGATGTATTCAATTCCATCACTCGGATCACTGCGCATGTGATGAATATGACCGGCAAACACTGCCGTAACGTTACCTGCCTCGACAAGCAGAGGATGAACACGTTTTTTCCAGTCATCACCATAATTACCACCGATCCATCGAGGATGGTGAAGAAAGATAAATTGGTGATTGCAATCCTTTCCACGCACAAGAGCCTGTTTCAAAAAAGAAAGCTGTACGTCACTAATTTTTTGAAGATGTGGTTTTGAAAAACTTTTTTCACCAGTGTCCTGATCACCTTCATCAGAATAAATCACGGTAAATGCACATTGCTTATGCTGGAATGAATACCACAAGGGTCCAAAATGCATCTCGTAATGTTCTTGGTGCTGAAACTTTGGCATTTCCGGGTCATTGAGTGGCCGCCAATACACATCATGATTTCCTGCAACTGGAAACCACGGACATAGCAGACGATTCATAATGGCTTTGAACTCACGCATCTGCACGAGCCATTCGGCTGTACGGTTGTATCCATTCACTAAATCACCAACCGTCATAACGAGATCAGGCTCAATAAGATTGACATCCCGAACAGCGTCGGCCAGTACATCAACACCTTCTGGTTGCCCCCCTGTCCGATCACCGAATACGGCAAAGGTAAATGCATCTTCTTCAGAAGGAAGTGGTAGGACAATTTCACTTGAACGAGTAGTAAAAAAACGTTGCTCACTTGGTCGTATTGTCTTATGAGGAGTTCCATGCCGATGGAGATGGTGGTCATGGGACAGATGTGGAGTTTCGTCCTTGGCCTCAATCTTCTCTTTCTCGGTGGATGGACTAGCTGCCATCACCTGTTTGACACTCAAAAGAGAGGACATTGCTACACAAGTGATAAAAGACAAGAGACAAAAAACAATCTGTCGGTGGCAGCACTGCCAGAATTTTGTAGTCATAAAATTTTCTTCCAAAACATGGAC
>Ga0181597_10003077_pt1 | contig 17687 bp, 22 predicted proteins | sample 041ome_5_FD_148647 | JGI IMG/M metagenome (GOLD analysis project Ga0181597, IMG submission 148647) | Coastal salt marsh microbial communities from the Groves Creek Marsh, Skidaway Island, Georgia - 041403US metaG (spades assembly) | ecosystem: Environmental > Aquatic > Marine > Intertidal zone... | reverse complement strand
CTGTAAGCTGAGAGCCTGTAAGCTGAGAGCCTGTAAGGTTAGGGGCTTGTAAGCCGAGAGGCTGAGAGCCTGTGGGGTTAGGGGCTCTCCGACCCCCCATAACAGGTTCTAGTAGATTAGAGAGCGCGTGGCGCTGTAAGCTGAGAGCGCGTGGCGCTGTGAGCCGAGAGCGCGTGGCGCTGTGAGCCGAGAGCGCGTGGCGCTGTGAGCCGAGAGCGCGTGGCGCTGTAAGCTGTGAGCCTGTGGCTGAGAGCCGAGAGCCTGTAAGCTGAGAGCCTGTAAGCTGAGAGCCTGTGGCTGTGAGCCTGTGGCTGTGAGCCTGTGGCTGAGAGCCGAGAGCCTGTAAGCTGAGAGCCTGTAAGGTTAGGGCTCTCCGACCCCCCATAACAGGTTCTAGTAGTTTAAAATGCCCCGATAAAAAACCCCCCCACCACCCAAGCCCACAAGGGGCGAGGGGGTGAGGGGGTTAGTCCCTTGCAACAACAGGTGAGGCTTAGGCTGAGAGGTGAGGCTTGCAGAGAGCCTCAACCTTCTCGGCAACCTCTGTATCAAGCTTATCCGTCACGTCTCTAAGCGCTGTGAGAGCGTGGCGCTCGCCTGTGGCGCTCTGCCACTCAATCATAGACTCTAGCCAAGCACCAAGTGCTCTATAAGAGAAGCCGTCCTCTGCCTCGATCTCCTCTTGCACTATGGCTCTATCGACTGCTGAGAGAGCGTTCTCGACCTCTGAGAGCCAAGGGTGGCTCTCAAAGGTGAGTCCGAGCCTCGCGCTCGCGATCTCCACGCGCTCACGCGCAGAGGGTAGCTCTGCCTTGACAGCTCGCGCAAAGCGATCCATGAGGCTTGAGTCTATCGCGCTAACATTATAGCGACCACCACCACCACTCCCATTGCTGTTAGCTGTGGCGCAAATCAAAGTCCCCTCAAAGATCGGCAAAACCGACCCATCGGGAGCGTTGATACGCCCCTTGGTCGTGTCCATAATAGACCTAAAAACCTCAGCTTGCGTGGGTGCGAGGCGATCCATGTCCGAAAAACAGATGACGTAAGGCACACGCTCCCCCGTAGGGCTGAGGTAGCCCTCCGTCAACGCTCTCCATAACTTGCCATACTCATAGGTTGTCCCGTTCTCATCAAAGCCCCTCGTAAAGAGGAGCCCCTCAAGGTCGGTGTTCTCAGACAAGGTGAGCCACAAGAGGGGTCTATTACAGAGCCTAGACACCATTTGGATAACAGCGTCTTTGCCGTTGGCTTGGCCCCCCCACAAAAAAAGGCTCTTGTTGGAGCTGAGAGCTTTGACAGCGCGTGTGTAGCTCTCCCTTGCCTCTTTGCTCACAGGGATTTTGAACCCCTCATCAAAGGGTGAGAGCTCGCTCTCATCAACGTGCGCCTTGCTCACAGGGAGCCCAAATCCGAGAAGGGTAGAGCCTGTGTTAGACACGCGCTTAACGCCTTGTGTCATGCTCTTGTAAGCCTGTTTAAGAGACTCACAGCACCATGACGTGTTGTTGGCAGGGTTGTTGCAATATGGGCAGGTGTTCGCAGTCATGCGATACTCCTTGTGTGTGAGGCTCAGAGAGCCTGTGTTGTGGAGAGCGTCATGCCCCCCTTTCATTAACATTACGAGCAACCTTTTAACCCCGATAATGTTAAGCTCAAGGTGTGTAAGGTTAGGCTTTACAGCCTCGCCTCACATACACTAGAGCTTAACAAATCTGACGTGTAGGCTTTGCTCTCCTGTCACTAACATTACGCATAACATTATAACCCCGATAACATTAAGGTAAGCACACGCACACAGGCGACCGACCTCATTATACAGGTTCTAGCTTGTCTCGTACGCGCAGGCGCAGGGGTGCGCCTAATGTGCGCCTAATGTGCGCCTAATGTGCGCCTAATGAGAGGCGCGAGCTAGGGCGCGACCCCCTCAAAAAAGCGTATAGAATTCAAATGGTCATTCACCACTCGAATTCTATACGCCTAAATCGGGTCGCGCTACGCGCTCCCAAGCGCATAGGTGGGCGCGTGGTTTGTTATGTCGTTATCGGGGTTAAAACATTGTGCGTAGTGTTAGTGAAGGGGGGCATTGTCGCTCTCCACAGCTAAGGCTCTCTGAGCCTCACCTTAAGGAGCTTCGCATGACTGCGACTCGCATGAAAAATGGAAGGCTTGTGCGTGAGAGGCACAAGTCAACCGTCATATCCGTTCTCGACACGAAAGCGCCTTCTGTGCGATCTTTTGGCAATGCCTACTACAACAAAGACGCGTGGACAATGCGTTCATTCGTTGAGGGGATCATGTCAAAGGGCTACACGCCTGATCAAGCTAAGGTTTACGCTGACGGCAAAATCGGGTCTGTGACCCCTGAGATCGTGATTGCAAACACACCTGATGAGGTCAGCGCTTTTTATGCGCGAGCCCTAGAGGGTGGCGCTATCCATGAGGCGCTTCACGGGCTTTTGTCTGCCAAAAACGCTGTGCCTGTTGAGGTCGTTAAAGAGGTTGAGCGCAAGCTCGCCCTCTACGACTACAACAAGCTCACTCAGCAAGTGTTGGCGCTGACTAACGTCTTTGAGGACGTGCGTATTGAGCGCTTGGGTTGCGAGCGCTTCCCCGGCGCTCGCGCTTGCCTTGAGGCGCTCGCAGACTCGCTCTACGCTCGCGAGAAAGAGGCTAGGGCTCAACACGCTCAACAGGCTCAACAGGGCTCTCTCAAGGCTCTCCAGCAGAGCGTGATTTTCCTGCTCAGGGACTTGGGCTTCGGCTACAAGACCCCTGCTCAGACTATTGCACTCTCAGAGTATCCTCAAGAGGCTTGGGGTTGGGCTCACCTCGACACCTACGTCAAGCGCTTACACGCGCAAGGCGAGGGTGACGAGTGGGAGCCTCTCTTGATCGCGCTCGACTTTGCGCGTGACCTCTCCATGACCCCTCCACCACCTCAGCCCCCTCAGCCCCCTCAGCCCCCTCAGCCCCCTCAGCCTCCTCAAGAGGATGATGAGGATGAGGATGATGAGGTCGAGGTGGTCGATGGTGGTGAGCCTCAAGAGCCTCAAGAGCCTCAAGAGCCTCAAGAGCCTCAAGAGGGTGATGATGAGGGTGATGATGAGGGTGAGGGTGATGATGAGGGTGATGATGAGGGTGATGAGCCCTCTGATGAGCCCTCTGATGAGCCCTCTGATGAGCCCTCTGATAAGCCTCAAGAGCCTCAAGAGCCTCAAGAGCTTCAAGACCCTCAAGAGTGGAACTTGGATGACCACGCTGATTGGCGCGACCTCACAAGTGACGCACAAAAGGAGCAAGAGGCAAGCCTCAACGCTGATGAGGCGCTTTATCGCCCTTACAGCTTCGAGGACGATCAGCTTCTAGTCGCTAGTGAGCATAGTAGGGCAAACGACTTGCTCAAAGCGAGCAAGAGCGAGAGCGCAGTCGTGAAACAGGCGCTTAGGCGCTTGTTCCTCGGCTTTAAGGACAAGACCCTTCGGGGTCTGCCGAAAGGCAAGAGGCTCTCGTCTAGGCATTTTGCCGACACCAAGACAGCTCTCAACGAGCGCCAAGCGCCTCGTCACGCCTTCGAGAACACCATTAAGGCTGTAAAGCCTAATGTGGCGCTCTCGGTGGTGGTAGATGGGTCGGGGTCGATGCAAAACAACTTGACATCGACCTCGCTTGGGGTCTTGACCATAGCTGACGCTTTCGCTGAGGTGGGGGCGTTGGTTGAGGTCTTAACGTTTCAGTCCGAGGAGTTTTACGACACCGAGGGGTGGACGAGGAGACGTGGCTGTCGGATCACCTATGGTAAGAGGTTCGCTGAAAAGTGGAACAAGGCTACGAAGGCTCGCTGTGCGTTTACGCTAGCTGACGGCTCGACTAATACTGCCGATGGGGTTTACTATGGTCTTGAGGGGCTCTACGCACAGAGCGCCTCAACCAAGATCATGGTGGTCTTGACTGACGGTGACGCTAACGACAGCCACAAAGCGCCCACACGCTACCTTGTTCGCAAGGCGCGTGAGCGTGGAGTGGTGGTCATCGGTGTTGGGCTTGGCAACGGCATTAAGCCACAGACGCTACACTCGCTGTTCGGTGATGACAGCTTGTCGCTCCCCTTCGAGGGGTTCGGCAAGGTGCTTGTCGAGCGCATCAAGAGCGCCCTCTAAGCAAGCAAGCCTTCCATGTCGTGAGACACCCCCTCACCCCCCTCGCCCCCTCAAAAGGGCTTGGGGGGTGGGGGGGTTTTTTTTTGCCTTGCGCTCTTGAGGGGGGCGCGTTTTTTTTAGGTCTAGGGTTTTCTTAGTTTTTTTAGTCGCCTTGATATGGTGCTGTCATTACAGCCAAACATTTCACCGAGAGCCACATAAGAGTAGCCTTGTTCTCTGAGCTGTTTAATCTTATCAAGGGGTAGTGGTATGGGCTTTCGGTTTTGGGGGCAACCTTAATCTAATGAGGAGGGTAGAGAGCGCCAATACTTTTTATTGACCGAGCTTTTGCTTCTCCCCAAAGCCTTTGCGATCTGAGCCCATGTATGACCCTCAGATTTTAGTTGAAAGAGCTTGTCTAGCTCGGACTTTGACCATGCAGGGGAGTTTGTGACCATGATGTAGGAAGCCTTAGCGCGTACAGCTTCGGGGGTGCGCTTTAGTTTCTTCCCTATGACCCCCCATTTGAGCTTTTGTCCGACCATTTCAGTTAGACGCTCTAGCTCCTCATCAGACCAAGCGTTTTGCTGTAGGGATATGCCAAGCCTTGTGGCTTTAATCTTAACAGCGCGAGCCGTTTTTCCGATAGCCTCTCCGATCTCCATGCTTGTTTTGCGCCCTGCATGAGCCTTTAGGTAGTCAACATCTTCCCATGACCAATCGCTAGGGCGAGGAGCTGTTCTCAAGTAGCGTCTAGTCTTACGCACCGATATGCCCTCTGTGCTGAGTTTACAGCCGACAGAGGACACAGAGCGCCCAAGCTCCTCTGCGATTTGAGCGATGGTCTTTTTCTTAATCTCTTTTTTGAGGTAGGCGACTTCCTCGTCTGTCCAAGTAGTGTTGTGGTGTTTGAGGTCTAGTGTGCGTACCTTTCTAATCTTAACGCCAAGCGCCTTGAGCTTATCATAGCAAGCTCTTGGTGAGCGCCCTAGACGCTCGGCTATCTTGTCCACGCGCTCAAACTGAACCATGACCTTGAGGGTCAGCTCATCTTCGTCAGTCCATTTCTTATTCCTCAAGGGCTTTCCCCACTAGGAAGGCGTAAAGAGAGCAGAGGGGGTTAAGGAGTGGGAGCCCCTCTGTTGAGAGTGCCTCAGAGAGCTTAATCTGAGCGTCATAATCTAATGTGAGCGTGTTGTCTTGAGTGTTGGCGTGAGCGATGTCAGCCCACAGATAGCGACCACGCGCAAAGTCGATAGCGCGTAGCTCGTCACTTGTAAGCTCGTAGCTCATCGTTGCTCTGACGCTTTCTTAGAGTGGTCGAGGATTTCATTACGGAGAGCGTTGAGCTTCATGGTGTAGTGGAGCTTTTGCTCTGCTGTGAGCTTGTCGATAGGGGCTTCGTCTAATAGGGCTTGTATGTTTTGGAGCTTAGAGAGGGCGTTGTTGATTTGATGGTCAAGAGAGGTCATTTTTATCAGCCTTTCGGTGAGGGCGTATGGTGACATTGTTTTGGCGTAAGATGTTAATGACACCTTGATGACTAAGGTTAAAGAGTCGGCTAACCTGCCTAGCAGAGTTGCCTTCATTATAGCAGTCGATGATTTCTTGAGCAGGGGGGGTGTCCTTGCGTGGGCGTTGCTTTTGAGCCCAACCCTCATTATTAAGGGACAAGCCCCTTCTGTATAGGGTTGAGTAGGCGCGTGGGTAGCCCACGCCAAGCTCTTGGGCGATCTCTTTTAGAGTAGCGCCTTTTTGTAGGCGCTCGTAAATCTGTTCAAACAGGGCTTGGTCTTTTCTCTTTTTCACACCAAGCACTCCCATGTGCGAGGACACTTGAGGACAGCCCCCTTGTATTGGGGGAAGAAACGATTGGGGGGCAAGTCACTTGTAGGTGAGCCACCTAAGATTAGGGTATCAAGCAGATTAAGGGGATCAACCTTAGCGACCTCAAGCTCACCCCCTAGCAGGGCTTCAATCTCAGCCTTTGAACCGACACGCTTAATGACGGGTAGCTCAGAGGGGTCTTGGGGGTAGTAAAAAACTTCAACTTGAGTAGGTGACGTGCGCTTCCCCACAAAAGCGATAGCGTCTAGTAGGTCGTCTGTTTCTTCGCACTCAGCCTGTATAGCTTCCACTAGAGTTTGCTTCTCCTGTGCCGTAGCGATACACAACATCTGCTCAAGGTTATCTAGGTGCTCGTCTAAGAGCTTCTTAATGTGTGCTTTGAGGTCTTTAGTGTTCATGCTTAATCTCCTTAAAAAGTGACCTTGACGGGGCTCTCCCAATCATCACCGACAACGAAAACGCCCTCAGAGGACTCAGAGACAAAGACGGAGACGTGTTGGGTGTCGTCTATAGGGTCAACGCTCTTAATCTCCTCAATCTCGACAATCTGATGAGGGCTCATATCCTCACAAAGAAGAATATCTTGAAGGGTGCTGTTTGAGTAGCGAAGGTAGCCAACGTGTTTGAAGCTTGGGTTAACGGGGCGCTCGGTGGCTTGCAGATTGAGAGCTGTTTCGATGATGTACTTGTAATCGAGTTTCATGTGTTCTCCTAGAGAGATTAAAGAGGGTGGGTTCAGCCGTAAACGATCTCACCAAAAACACAGCATTGAAGGAAGCAATCGCTCGTCTCACCATCCATGTTATTGTTCAAGAAATCTTGGTATAGCAGGGGGCTCTTTTTTGCAAAGACACGCAAGCCCTTTGAAATCGCTTTGAGATCGAGCGTGTAGTCTTTACCCCCCTCTTTATCGTGTACGTTGAGAGCGTAGCCCTCTTTGTCAAAGTCGTAAAAATCGCCCCCCTTAGTGCTGAACTGCGCCCAATAGTTAGAGCCCCCCTCAACTGCTCCGATAAGAAGGTCTTGAACCTCTTGTGTTTGGTGAACGTGTATCTGATGAACCTTGAAAACTGCCATGTGGTGAACCTTTCGGTGAGAGCATATCGGTCACAGCACATACACCAACTAAAAATAAAGTTGACCAACTTTTCTTTGACAGATAAACTATTTGACGTGAGGGGTCTAGTGCTATAAGGTTTCCTTGTCCTTTTAAGGGAGAGGTTGTGGGCTCTCAGCTTGTATTGTCGGGTGCAAGCTGAGAGCTTTTTTATTGGGTGCTTGTTGGTCTTGGTTAGTGTATTGAGAGGTAGCCAACTAACAAGAAAGGGGGGAGTGTGGACATTTTCGATCTGTGTAATGCGAGGGTAGGGGGTGAGAAGCTAGAAGCTCGCGTGACCCTTGACGAAACCCTCATTGATCTAGCTCAAGCCTGTGACTATTCTTTTAGTGGGGTTTCAGAGTTCCAAGTGCCTTCTATGATACCCCCTCAAAACTACAGCTTGGGGCTTATCGTGGGTGGTTCGGGTACGGGTAAAAGCTCCCTACTGAAACATTTTGGGGGGGTATCTAATCATACATGGGACAGCTCAAAAGCAGTCGCCTCACAAGTAGAGCCTCAAGCGCTAATGAGATTAGGGCTCTCATCTATCCCGTCACTCTGTCGCCCATATCATATTCTTAGTGAGGGTGAGAAGCACAGGGCTGATATAGCTAGGGCTTTAACATTAGGGGTGTCTGTAATAGACGAGTTTACCTCTACGGTACACCGAGACTTAGCACGCACAATCTGCATTGGTCTAAGGCGTTGGGTCGATAAGAATAAGGGGCAGAGGCTTGTTCTCGCCACCTGTCACAAAGATGTGGCTGAGTGGCTTGAACCCGATTGGGTTTTCAACACTAACACGGGGTTGCTCGTAGAAGGGAGGTCGGAAAGGCGACCCCTTAAGTTGGAAATCTACCCTTGTTCCGTCAAAGCGTGGTCAACCTTTAGCAACCATCATTATCTAACAGGTAAGATTAACGCAGGGGCGCGTTGTTGGCTTGGTGTGATTGATAACAAGCCTGTTGCTTTTGGGTCGGCTTTAGCTTTGCCCCACCCGACCATTAAGAAAGCGTGGCGAGAGCACCGAACGGTGGTTTTACCCGATTATCAAGGCATGGGGTTAGGGAGTAGGCTCTCTAACTATATCGCCTCTCTATTTCTTAATGAGGGGTGTCGCTATTTTAGCAAGACGGCACACCCTGCTTTTGGTGAGTACCGAGAAGCCTCACCTCTTTGGGTCGCCACGTCAAAAAACAAAATGAGCCGACAAGACTACTTGAAAGCCGAAGGTGACGTTAAATACAGCGCCGAGCTGAGAAGGAAAAACGCAGGGCGCTTTTGCTACTCACATGAGTTTGTTGGAGCGCCCCCAAATTAATTTGCTCTCGGCATAACATTAGGGTACAAATGATTTGCCCTGTACAGGTGGCTCTCGAATATGTTTGTACAGACATCTTCGAGAGCCTTTTTTTATGCCTTTCTTAGAAAATAAATAAGCCTTCTATTTTTTTATAGCTATGCCTAAAACAACAGCATAAGGAAAAGGCTATGAGAAGAACAGCAAGTGAAATCCTAAGAGACTTTGAAATAAGAATTGCCCGTCTTGAAACACGAACAGCAAAAGTAAAATCTTCAGACTTGATGATGTGGTTTGCTGCTAGACCTAAAAGCATAAGGATTGTAACCCAAAGTGGTTCAAAACTTAAGGCTAAAGATGTAGAGAATATGACGAGTGTGAACCTTAGTGTGTATGGCGTATATAATGACGGGGGTGAGGATAGCCTGCTTAGGGTTCACATTGACGAATATGGGAATCTCCAAAAGGGTTGGCGTAGGTTTTAATTTGCCCTGTACAGGTGGCTCTCGGATTTGTTTGTACAGACAAATCCGAGAGCCTTTTTTTATGCCTTTCTTAGAGCAAGTCTGCGGCGAGGTCTGACAAGCTAGATCGCTCTGAGCGATGTAAGAGCGTAGCCCCAAAACAGGCTTGGTTTTTCATGCGCTCGACCACATAAACGAGCCCGTTGTTATTCTTATCGAGGTAAGGGTTGTCCACTTGGTGGGGGTCGCCCATAAGCACGACTTTTGTACCCTCTGCGGCGCGAGTTATGATTGATTTCACCTCATGCTTGGTGAGGTTTTGCGCCTCGTCAACGATCATGTAAGCGCGAGAGAGCGAGCGCCCTCTAATCGTGTTGATTGGCTGTATCTCAATCACCCCACTCTCAAGGAGTGGTAGCCATGTGCTCTCTGCTTTATGAGCCCCCTTTGCTTTGTCTCCACCTGTAGGGGGTAGTAGCTGATCTAGGTTGTCGAAAAACGACTGCATCCAAGGCTCTAGTTTCTCGCCCAACCCCCCAGGCAAGAAACCAATCCCCTTGCCCACATCGACAACAGGCTTGGTTAAGATTATACGATCATAGGTGCTACTCAGTTGGGCGAGCGCAGAGCCGAGCGCTAAAATGGTCTTACCTGTACCTGCCTTGCCGATAATACAGCAAAGCTCGATGTCAGGGCGACCCAAAAGATTAAGCGCCATTGTCTGCTCAAGATTACGAGGCTTAATATTGCAAAAGCTCTCTTTCTTATCGACAAGATTACAGCGCCCCTGTGCGTACCTAAACAAGTGCGTCTTATTAGCCCCATTATCCTCAAAGATTATGAACTCGTTTTCAAGAGGCGCTCTGCTTAAAGCTCCCTCAACCCTATCAATATCAATGTGAGTGTTTGACCAATAGGACTCCTTAATGTCACCAAAGACACTCACGTCTAAACTCTCAACATTAACGCTCTGAGAGCCCTTCCAAATGTCGGACATCGACACATGGTCTATGTCGTAATCCTCAGCTAATAAACCTTCTGAGATTGCGAGTATTCTTAGGTTGGTGTCCTTAGTGAGCAACACCACGTCATGCCCTGCCCTCTTTTGACCTATGGCGCTCTGTAAGATTAGCGTGTCCATTTTTCGGTTGGTGTCCATAAAAGACCGATCAAGAGTGTCCACCCCCAAGTCGCTCTCTGTAAGCCCCACCACCTCAAGAACACCCTCAAAGCTCCCTTCATTAAGGTACGTCAGTATCTTGTTAGACGCTTTGCGTGCTAGTTGAGACACCTCACCTTTCTTAGCGTCTTTGAGGTCGTCTAACTCCATAACAACGTAGATTGGTATGGCGACCCTCTCCCCCTTGTAGTTATCAACTGCGTTGGGGTCATGGATTAAGACGGAAGTGTCTATAATGATGGTTCTCATAGGGGCTGTCTCCTTCGTGGCAAGTTCCCTGCTAACCTAAACCTTAGAGAGAGATTAGGGGGTTGTGTCTATGTGCTTATGTAATCTTAGGCTTTGCCTAACTTGCCCTGTCCTCTGCGTTCGGGTCTTTAGGGAGTGTCCTTTAGTTGAGGGAGCTTTCTTAAAGTCCGTCAGGCTTGTTAGTCTCTCTCTATGTCAGCTCTCTTGTAGTGACCTCTACCTCTCTAGCCACGCGCTCACAGCACCACGCGCTACCACCACCACGCGCTCACAGCGCCACGCGACCACCACCACGCGCTCACAGCGCCACGCGACCACCACCAACGAAGAAAACTCACTCACGCTCTACAGAGACGGCTCTGCCCTGCTCTGCTTAGGGGGCGCTCGCGTCTGTTGGAGCGCCTCAAGACCAAGAGAGGCGAGGGCGCTCACTTGACCTAGCGCCCTCGCGCACGCGCACGCGAGCACCGACACCAAAACCACCCCAAAAACCATGTATAGAATTATTCGGGGGGTATCCAAAATCGCGTACACGCGCTCACGCGCATTACGCGCCTTGCCTAACATTATCGGGGTTAAAACGTTGCTCGTAATGTTAGTGAAGGGGGGCATGACGCTCCCCACAACACAGGCTCTCAGAGCCTCACATACAAGGAGCTGTCGCATGAGCGCGATTGCAAACAAAAACTATCTCGGTCTTAAGGGCTTCAACAGCCACTTCATCAGCCTTGTCCTCAGCGACAATGGCGAGTGGCACATCGCAGGGGCTCGCATGGAGGTGGGTGTCCGTGAGGCGCTGTTGTTCAACGACAGCGACCCCCTCGTGAACATCGTCAACGCTGTCAAAGCGTTCCCCAATGAGCACAGCATCGAGGCGATCAGCAACTGCACCGATCTCAACGAGGCGCTCGCGCTCATCGGCTATTGGGACTTGAGCCACTACGAGGACTAAGAGCCCCAAGCGCCCGACTGAGAGAGTAAAAACCCCTCACCCCCCTCGCCCCTTGTGGGCTTGGGTGGTGGGGGGTTTTTTTGTCGGGGCTCTCAGCTTTTCTTAGTTGCCGACCCTAGACCCAAGCACACCCTCTAAAGTCTCATACTCCTTAATGCTCTCAAGCATAGTCTGACGTGCCTCGTCAACTTCCCACATCAGCTCGTCAATAGCCATGTCTTGTGGGGTTTCCCCCTTAGCCTCATTTTGGTGGTAGTGGTGGCAAGCACACCTAACAGCCTCGATTGTGCTGTAAGGGCTGTCCCTCAAGACGTGATACCATGTGTGAGCGTCTTTGTGGATAGAGGCTTCGTAAGCAACCTTTCGATTAGACTTGTGGTCTTTAAAGCTAGAGAGTGCAGGCAGATTGTTTTTCTTAGCGTAGCTGAGATACCTCGCCCTAGCCGTCTGTCTGCTACAATACAGCGTAGAAGCAATCGCGTCAAAAGACACCCCACCCATACGAGCGTTGTAGGCGAACTTATCTTCGTCTAAGGGAAAGACGATCTCGTCCTTCTCAAAGAAGAAAACGCCTGTGTCCTTGTGGTGGCTCTGAGCCTTCAACTCTTGCAGAGGGTAATCAAAAAGGTGTGCCAAGTGGTTCCAAGTAAGCATAGGCGCGTAGCCCTTCATCAAATCAGCGTACTTTGGGAGATCATGGCGTGCCAAATCAGCCCTAAGCTCTTTAAGGCGCTTCTTGAGCCTAAAGCGATTGACAGGGTTTACCTTATAATTGAACTGAGTGGTGTAATCTTGCAGACCAACCTCAATGAGAGCCCCCCCAATCATAGCGCGAAGGACACTTGGGGCAGGGAGATCGTTTTTGTAAGCGTAGGTGAGAAGGTTGCTCTTGATCTCTGCCGAACAGACACCATAATCTTTTGAGATGTCTTTGTTGGAAGTACCGAACACAGAGAGGTCATACATTTTCTTTTGGCTTATCATGGTTAAACCCTTTTATCGGAAGCTGACGCGAGGCTTTGCCTGCTTTTCGTTGATGTTTTTGAGGAAATCTTTACGGACATTTTCGGGTAGATCGGAAATCTTCTCTTGCATACCCTTTCTTAGAGAGTATTTCGTCACCACATAATCATTAAAGTCTGAGCCGAGCGTTGCTCTGATCTCGTCAATGTTTACCAACTCGGTGTTGGGCGCTTGGATTGTGACACGGATACCATGACCCATAGGGGTGCGATAGTCCCAACGCTTCTCCCCTGTAAGGGCGAGTTGGTGTTGAGCCACAGCCCTAAACTGATCTTTAGGCTTCTCAAGTAAGCGACTCGCTTGATCTGAAATGTCCCAAAGAAAACGTGACACCTCTGCCTTGTCCTCGAAGCTCGCGCTATCCTTTAAGGACTCTTTGAGTTGGTCGAAAGCCTCCAACATCATGTCCATGTGTTGCTTGATGTTTGTTGTGTTTGAGCCCATCTTGGGTACTCCATAGTGTGGTTGGCTACAGGCTGTCTGCGCCTTCTGCAACACTTACCCTACACACCTCAAAAACTGACCAAAGAAAGTGAAAAAACTTTTTTACAACCTCAAAACTCGTTAAAGTACAGACACTTAGGGGTGGGGGTGCAAAAAAGAGGCTTGACGTGGACTTTAAGAGTGTAAATCATAGTAGGTACAACCCCTAAAGAGAGGTGGACATCTTGAATTGGTACGACAGACCGAAAGAGTACGAACAAGACAACAGACCTTACCTTGAAATCCCTCTCCCACCACCACCACCACCCAAACAACGACAAAAAGAAGAAGAACCAAAAAGGGTGATCGTTATCGAACTTTAAGGAGACAAACCATGACTGCCAACACTTTAATTTTAGAGCCCCTTAAGTACCTAGAGATCGAAAAGTTTGAAGAAGTTGGAGACTATGTACAGGGCAACTATACTGTAAGGTTGGGAAACAAGCCTCGTACCTCACAACCTTATTTCTTTGAAGGCAATCTTGTCGCTCTTGTGTCAAAAGAGTCCGACCCTGATTACCCTTGTTTAATCACCAAGACGGAACTTTACGAGGAGTATCAAAAAGATTTTGAGCGCCTCAGAGCTTCTCTTAACCAAAGCTTCGATAAAAAATGGTCTAAGAGAAAGATTTTACCGAGGAGTTATCGCTCCCTTTGAGCGCTCTCTCACCAATATTTAAACCCGAAGCGCACCCCTGTGGTCTTGTCCGTCTTTAGAACGCCCACAGGGGGTGTTGAGTCATACCGATAAGTGTAAAAAGGGCTCACAACGATGTAGTCGCTCAAGACGTGGGTGTCTAGGGCGAGGTCTAACGCTACACGATAGTCTTGTAAGACCTTCGGCTTAGGTTGGTAGTAAGTCGTAAAGGATAAGAAATCCCCGTCATCAAGGTCTGCGATTAGGCTCACATAGCTGTTAAGCCTAGAGGTAAGCCCCTCTGAAGGGTTCACCTTTAGCTCCTCATACTCAGCCATGAGCCCAAAACCTGCTGAGGCTCTTAACGAGCCCTCTAAAAAGAAGTCCTCACACCTAAAACCACCACCTGCAAGACCTCTAAAGGTTAAGTCCTTAAAATCATCATATTGACCTTGAAGGAAAACATCAAAGCCCACCTTTTCTTCGATGTAGCTCATACGGAGATGTTGGAAGCCTTGATTTTTGAACGCTACCCCCTTAGATGAGCCATAGCCCCAATCGGTAATGTTTATGAAATTGAAGCGCCATAGCTGATAGCTGAGGTTTAGATTAAGACCGAAGATAGATGAGTCAACATTACCCTCTGTGTGTGAAAAGTTTAACGAGCTTTTACTCGAAAACCCCTCAGTCCGTCTTATCCTAAGCGCCTCAACGTTCACTTGAGCATTTAAGGGCTCAAAAAGAGCCATAAGAATTATTACTGCGTAGATTAAGCGCCTCATAAGTCCTCCTTTACATACCTCGCTACTAGATTACGAACACTCACTTTATTAGGGTGGCGTATCAAAACATCTTGGGTGCGAAAATCTTTTTGATTGCCCTTATTAGGCTTAAAACCAAAACCCTCATAAAATCTTTTCAACACGCTTTTTGAGACACCAAACTTTTCAGAGGGCGTTAGGCTAATGATGATTTGATTTTGATCTGCCCACAAAATCAAATCCCTCATCACTTGACTGCCAACCCCTTGACCCCTCTTGTTTTCGGGTAGGGATATTTTCTTTAACTGAAAAATATCATCGTACATCGAAAATAAGAGGGTCACACCATATTTAGACTCAAGATTAGAGACGATATTTGAACCACTAGAACCCTGTTTTTGGGTGTAGCAGTTAATATATGGTCTGCAAGAGGCTTTCTCACTAAACCCCATCTCATTACAGGGCTTAGAGAGGCAATACTTTTTGCTCCATTTACGTTTCTTCATCGCTCTTAAGCCATAAGTGCCGACTTGTTGTCTTTAACGAAATCAACAAGTTCATCTTTAAGCCACGTTGCGACTTTATAAGAGCCCTGCAAAATATGCCTCAAGAGGGTTAGCACCACCACAAAAGGTAATTTGAGCCCCTCTGCCAAATTCTTTTTCGACCACCTGTAGTAAGCTCGAAGTTGGAAGCCGAACCAACCTAAAGCGTACATCGCAAAAGGTACGATTAGATTAACTGCTATCCCCTTAAACGCTAAAGCCCCCACCTTAGCTTTAAGAGCTACCATTGAGGTGATGAAAAAGGTCTTAGACATTAGCGCAAGCTGACCAATACCTGCCCAAGAGCCCAAAACAATTGCCGTAATGAAAGCCCACTTGAGAGGCTTACGCAAAAGATTAGCCAAATTGTCGGGTAAGAAACCTACAATCCAATCAGATGTCCCCCCTGTAATCTTATCTACAGAGGTCAAAACCGTCTCCGTCACCCCTATAACTCTTGCGATTACCTTTTTAGAGGTCTTGAGCCTGCTCTTGTAGCCCCTGCTGTTTGCTGTCTTACCTTGACTAGTGTTTCGAGTGTACCACAGCAACACTAGAGTCAACACCTGCTCATCTACCTCTACAAGCTCTGCCATGCGCTTGATGTTCTTCTTCTCATACGCATAAGAGAAAGACCCGATCAGCTCTTGAGCTTCGGCAGGGCTACTCGCTTTCAAAGCCTTCTCTGCCAAAAGTTTTCTAATAGGGTCTTTGCTCTCTGAGGTTGAGGGCGCTCTCTCTAAAACTTTCATAAACATTGTGAAAGTCTCACAGCCTGCTTTCTTGCGTGCTATGGTCAATCCCAACTTAGCCTCTTTAGACAGCTCCCCCTTAACCTTACCCATCTCGTTTAAAACAAGAGTGTCCCCTACTTTACGGCTCAACTCCTCTTTAACAAAAGCTCTCTTTTCAAAACCTGCTGTGCGCTCCATAATCTAATCTCCTTTATTTCTTAGGGGTGTCTTTTTTAGGGGTAAGAGCTTTCTCGTCACTAGCTTTCTCGTCACTATTAGTCTTGGGTAGCCACTCCTCTACCACTTTGGGGACTTTAACATTAGCCTCATCTCTTGTCTGTATAGGGCTCGCACCCATGAAAAGGCTCAACTTGTCAATCACAGCATTTTGAAGCTCAAAGATTTGGCTCCTCAACAACTGCATTTGTATCTGAGCGTCTCTTAAGCGAGCGATAAGAGCCTCTCTGTCTGCATTAGCCGAAGCGAGCTTGTCCTTTAGCTCCTCAACCTCACTAGGGTCGCGCCCACTCGCTATCGCTAACATTGAGGAGATAGACCCTGTAAGCATACCAATGATGCCTATCAAAATGTCCCTGTTCTCCTCTACTATCTTCACATAAGATAAGAAAACAATCAGCACCACTATCAATAACATGAAAACTACCGAAGCCCACCAACCTCGCTTCGCCTTTTCGGTCTGTGTAAACTGCTTGTTGTTCATTTAATCACTCTCTCTAAAAACAGGTTCACCTTTGCGTTGACCAAATCCAACCACGCAAACCATTGAAGCCCCAAAAAGTCTCTCATCATCGGGCTCGATAACGTCATATAAGATAAAACGATAAACCAAAGCAGACCTATCAAAAGTACCTTGTGGTAAGCCCAAATAAGTTTCTCCCTCGTTGTCATTTTGGAAAAACTCACCCTCACCTTTTTCTTAGGCGTTAATCTTTTTGCCTTCTCTGATGATTTAGGGGGCTCTAAACTGCTTAACGTCTCCCCTACGGCATAAAGCCTCTGCGCTTTCCTTACCCCCTTAAAACGATAATCCCCCACACAAAAATACCTCGTGTTTTTAGGCGTGAAACGATTTGTCCTGCTCTTAACAATCGTAAATGCCTCTTGGGTCAGCAAAACCTGCCCTGCGCTACAAACACTCATAGTCCTTGCCGCAATATTCTTACTAATACCCTCAAGCTCAACCCTCTTAGCCCCTGCCCCTACATACTTGTCGGATTGGTAAACCTCGACAACCACACCCCAATGTACCCCTATCCTTGTCTGTAAACCTGTCTTGCGTGGTATCTCTCTCTGATAATGAAGCGCAAAGTTTACAGCGTCTAAAACACTATCAAAAGACAAAAGAAATCCGTCTGACCTGTCTATCTCCCTACCATGAAACTTGTAGCAAAGATTACGCGCTAATCTGTCATGGTATTGAAACCACTTAGCTGAAAATACAGCTCCCTTCTTTTGTACAAAAGCAGTAGAGCCTATTAAATCAAGCAACACGATTGCGAGCTTGCGCTCTACCATTTTCATAACATTACCCCCTATCAAAAACACAACCACATAAACCCCCCTAATCTAAAAAGATTATTGCTCCCAAACTTTTCTTAAAAATGTCCCGATAAAAAAACCCCCCAAGCCCACAAGGGGCGAGGGGGGGTGTTTGATGAGATGTTTGGCGAGGTCGCGTTTCAGATGTCTTTAACGTAGATGTCCACGCTTTCGGACTGAAGGCTGAGAATATCCCTAGTGAGCTTTTCCTCACCATCAAAAATGAACAGCTCGTCTCCGTGTTTTTGGATTCGGAGAGTGTTCAAGACTGCTCTGAGGCGTGACGTGGTGGTTGAGGAGAAGTACCCGAAGGCACTCCCCCCAACCGAGACGAGGTATCCCGTTTTGTGTGGTTTAATGCAACAGAGGAGCGCGTTGTAGCTATACACACGCCTCTCCCCGTCGTCGTAGATCGACACATGGGTGTTTTCCCCTCGCCATGCCACACCCTCCCTAATCGCCTTGCACATCTCTTTTTCAAGTTTCCTCATGTGTCCTCCATGAGTGCTGAGAGGGAGCGCCATGCCCCCTTCATTAAGATTACGAGGTATATTCCAACCCCGACACGACAACCCCCCATCGCCCAAGCCCACAAGGGGCAAGGGGGACAGGGGGTGTCTTGCTAGGCTCTCAGCTTGCGCTCGCTGTTAGTCGGTCGCTCGCTGTTAGTCAGTCGTGACGTGTCCCATGTGGGAGCGCCACCGCTCGACACG
>Ga0181597_10003062_pt1 | contig 17743 bp, 20 predicted proteins | sample 041ome_5_FD_148647 | JGI IMG/M metagenome (GOLD analysis project Ga0181597, IMG submission 148647) | Coastal salt marsh microbial communities from the Groves Creek Marsh, Skidaway Island, Georgia - 041403US metaG (spades assembly) | ecosystem: Environmental > Aquatic > Marine > Intertidal zone... | reverse complement strand
GACATCTTGACAAAATAGTTACTGGAATTTTTCTAACTTCAGTTGTTGCTAAAATAAATTTTAATCTTGGTGGTGGTTCCTCTAAAGTTTTAAGCAACCCATTAAAGGCTTGTTTAGATAACATATGAACTTCATCGATAATAAATATTTTATATTTTGCGCTAGTTGGGCTGTATTTGGCATTTTCGATTAATTCACGTATGTCATCGATACCTGTTTTAGAAGCAGCATCCATTTCTAAAATATCCATATGATTGGAATTCACTATTTCAGCACAATGACAATATTCGCCTGATGCGCATTTTTCACTTTCAGCAAAATTTTTTGTACAATTTAAAGCCTTAGCTATTAACCTTGCGGTAGTTGTTTTGCCTACTCCTCTAATCCCAGTTAATAAATATGCATTTGGGGTCTTGCCAAGTTTGATGGCATTAGTAATGGTTTCAGCCATAACTTCTTGCCCAATTAGATCTTTGAATTCTTGAGGACGATATTTAAGTGCTAATATTTTATTATTTATCATTATAATTAAAGAGGCAGGCAACAACCTGAAAAATTTTCACTACGGCTGCTTCTTTTCAGACCTGACCGGGTTTATGAAACATCCACCTGATGCCAACCTCAATATGATTATATCAAGATCAATTTGATTACTACAAGACTAGATTAGATATTTTGTGGACTATTTTTGTCTATATGCTGAAGCTTCATAAACACCAAGAATATCCAAACTCTCAGTATGAAACCCTAGCTCCTCAAGGCTTTTTTGCACGGCTTTTTGTTCTAAATGACCCTCAAGATCTAAATAAAAATTTGTCTGATCAAAAGTATTCTTCACTGAAAAACTCTCTAATTTCGTTAAGTTAATTTGATTAGTCGCAAATCCTCCAAGCGATTTATATAAAGCTGAGGGTTCACTTTTTAATCTAAAAATACAAGTAGTTATATACTTCTTGCTCTTATCATATTCAGGTTGATTAGCATTTTTCCCCATAACTAGAAAACGAGTTACATTGCCAGACTCATCTTCAATATTTTTTTGTAAAATTTTTAATCCATAAATTTTAGCTGCAAGTTCAGATGCAATGGCTGCAATCGTAATGTCTTTGTTTTCTGAGAGTTCCTTTGCAGAACCAGCGGTATCTGCTGAAATGATGGGTTTAAATTTATTTTTTTTAATTATCTCTTGGCATTGTCCTATGGCTTGAGCATGACTACGTACATATTTAATATCACTGATGTTTGCCTCTGGTTTAGACAACAAACAATGTTCAACTTTTTGAAAATGCTCAGCATAAATTTGTAATTTATACTTAGGTAATAGGTAATGAATATCTGCAACTCTACCTGCTAGAGAGTTTTCAATCGGAATAATCGCTTTATAATTTTCATCATCGAATGCTAATTTAAAAGTTTCTTCAAAAGTTGCACAATTTTGAATATCTGCACCTTTAAATATTTCTTCACAAGCAAGATGGGAGTAAGCACCTTTTTCTCCTTGAAAAGCTATTTTAATTTTTGTCATTTATTTTCCATCAACTTTCTAACCGCTATTAAATCAGCTTCTGTATCTACGCTCAATGGGCAAGCATCAATATAACCTACGTCAATTTTCATTTTATCTTCTAGCGCTCTAAGTTGTTCAAGTTTTCTCTCAACTTCAAGCTTGCTTCTTTTTAAGCTTACATATCGTATTAAAGCTTTATTAGTAAAGGCATAAATTCCAACATGATGATAGGTTAATTGGGTTAGGGGTTTATCCGAAAGTCTAAAAAAATCTATCGCCTCTGAAAAAGAATGGTTCTCAATATTATTTTTTACTAATACTTTAACAACATTTGGATCTTTTTCTTCTTCTTCATTTTCAACTTTTGAAGCTAACGTTCCTATGTCACATAAATTTTTTTTCATATGCTCAGCCAAAGTTTTAATCGCTAAAGGATCTAAGTTTGGCATGTCACCTTGAAAATTAATTATAATTTCTGATTCAGAATTAAGATAATTCTTAAACACTTCAAAAACTCGATCAGTTCCAGTCTCGTGTTTATTGCTTGTTAAAACTGCCTTTCCACCGTTATTTTTAATCAAATTTAATATTTCCTGATCTGGTGTAGCCACAATGACATTGCCAATTCCTGATTTCATAGCTCTGTCATGCACATGAAGGATCATCTCCTTATTGTTAATAAGTTTAAGAGGTTTGTTAGGTAGCCTTTCAGCACTTAATCTTGAAGGTATTATTATAGTAATGTTGCTCATATTTATGCGTCCCTAGGACGCAAATAAATTGACTAAATTTTTAAGTTTTTTTTAATTAAGCCGTGTTATACGTCAAATAGTAATTATCAAATTTATGGATAGTTTTGAATTAAATAAAATCATAGCTGCAGTTCTTATGACAGCTTTAATTGTCATTGGGCTTAATAAGTTTTCTGATGCAATTTTTCACGTCGAAAAACCAGAACAATCTGCTTACAAAGTTGAAGGCGTTGAATTAGCCTCGTCTAATGAAGGTGAAAAAGAAGAAAAAGAAGAAGTTGTTCAATTAACAATCCAAGAAGTTTTAGCAACAGGTGATGCTGCATACGGAGAGCAAGTATTTAAGAAATGTAGTGCCTGCCACATTGCTGCTAAAGGCGGAAAAAATTTAATTGGTCCAGCACTATATGGCATAGTAGGCAAACAATCTGCTAGTACACCTGATTATGCATATTCATCTGCTCTTCAAGCATATGGAAAAGTCTGGAGCTTTGAAGAACTCAATGCATTTTTGCTTAAACCTCAAGCTTATATTAAAGGAACTAAAATGGCTTTTGCAGGATTAAGGAAAGATAAAGACAGAGCTTCGGTAATTCTATATTTAAATTCTCAAAGCGATAGTCCGCTACCAAAACCGTAATTTATTTTAAACACCAGTTCATAATGCTTTTTTGAGCATGAACTCTATTTTCTGCTTGTTGCCAAACGACAGATTGTTTTCCATCAACTACTTCATCGGTTGCTTCCTCACCTCTTCCAACTGGCAGGCAATGCATAAAGATGGCATCCGATTTAGCTAATTTCATAATTTTTTTATTAACCTGATAACTTTTTAATAACTTCTTCTTCTTGTTTTTATCCACTTTATCATTCATGGAAACCCATTTATCCGTCATAATGCAATCAACATTCTTAACTGCATCTGCTGGATTTTTATGAATTGAAATATCTGCTTTGTTTTTCTTAGCCCAAGCTAAAATACTTTTGTTTGGCTTGTATTGATCTGGGCAACCAATATTAAGTTTAAAGTTAAATTTTGCTGAAGCTTCAATAAAAGAATTTGACATATTATTATTCCCGTCACCAAGCCAAGCAATTGTTTTTCCTTTAATGCTTCCTTTGTTTTCCTCAAAGGTAAGAATATCAGACATAATTTGACAAGGGTGGCTTAGTTCTGACAAACCATTAATTACAGGAATATCTGAATGCTTTGCAAATTCATTTAAATTTTTATGTGATGCAGTTCTAATCATGATCATGTCTGCATACTGAGATAAAACTTTTGCTGTATCCTTAATGGACTCATCCCCTTTGCCATAATGGATGCCATCTTGATTAAGGATAATAGTTGATCCACCTAATTGTTTAGCGGCTATATCAAAAGAAATTCTAGTTCTTGTTGATGGTTTTTCAAACATCATGATCATCGACATGCCTGAAAAAGGCTTGTCTTTATCTGGCTCAGACTTATTAAAGCCTTTTCTTTTTAATTTTCTAGATTTTGCCTCTTCGATGATCTCTTTTAATTCTTGTGCAGAAAGATCAGAAATATTTAAAAAGTTCTTCATTTAAAAGTTTTGCATACTTTTCTTAGAATCACAATTGCCTGGTCTATATTTTCTTTTTTGACATTTAAGGGTGGTAATAATCTAACAACATTTTCAGCTGCTTTGATGGTCAGCAATTTATTATCCAATAATTTTTTTATGAATAACGTTTGATCAACACCTACTCTGATCCCAACTAATAGCCCAAGACCTCTAACTTCTTTTATAACTTTTGGAAATTCAGATTGAATATTTTTTAATTGTTCTTGAAAATAGTTTCCTATTGTTTGTACGTTTTTTAAAAACCCTTTTTTTAAAACTTGATCTAAAACAGCGTTACCAACACTTGTAGCTAAAGGATTTCCTCCAAACGTTGATCCGTGTGAGCCAGGTCCCATACATGCCGCAACTCTTTTAGTCATTAAACATGCTCCAATTGGAAATCCTCCGCCAATTCCTTTAGCAATAGGTACAATGTCAGGGGTTATGCCCGCATGCTCATATGCAAAAAATTTTCCAGTTCTGCCAATTCCACATTGCACTTCATCAAGGATCAATAATATATTTTTCTTATCACAAAGTTTTCTGAGGCCTTTCAAGCAGTAATCAGGAATAACTTTTATTCCCCCTTCTCCCATAATTGTCTCAACCATAATTGCAGCTGTTTTACTTGTAATGGCTTTTTCCAAACCTTTGTGATCTGCAAAATTAAAATGATCAAAGCCATCAACTTTTGGAGCAAATCCTTCTATGGATTTCTTGTTATTACTTGCGAAAATAGTTGCTAGCGTTCTACCGTGAAAACTATTGTTTAAGCATAAAATTCTATTTTTCTTAGGATTGCCTTTGTAATAAAAAAATCTTCTAGCAACTTTAATAGCTAACTCTGTGGCTTCTGCTCCTGAATTTTGAAAAGCAACATAATCAGCAAAGGAATTTTGTGTTAATCTTTTTGCCAATCTTTCTTGTTCTAAGATCGTAAATGCATTTGAAACATGCCATAACTTTTTAGACTGATTATTTATTGTTTTTACTAAATGGTCATGACAATGGCCTAAGGAATTAACTGCAATACCTTGAACAAAATCTAAGTATTTTTTTCCATTTGATGCATAAAGATAACAGCCTTTACCTCTCACAAAAGAAATTTTTTTTCTAGCGTAATTATTTAGTAACGAACTCATGATTAAGATTTTATTTTATAGCCTTTTTTATACAACAAATAAGCTACCATCCACATAATAAATGCTAAAGCGCTTAGATAAATTAAACCTATGAAGATAGATCCATCAGCAACACCTAGGAAGCTAAATCTAAATCCATCGATCATATAAAAGAAAGGGTTAGATTGACTAACCGTATGCAGAAAGCCCGGCAGTCTATCTATGGTATAAAAAGTTCCTGATAAAAAAGACAATGGCACGATTATAAAGTTCGTAACACTTGCCATATGATCAAATTTTTCAGCCCAAAGTCCTGCAATAATACCTAGAGCTCCAAGTATAAATGAAGAAAGAAAAGTAAAAGCAATCAAGGTTGCATAGTTCTTTATTTCAAAATCTACAATTAAGTGAAAAGTTATGATTGATATAATAGCAATCATTACACTTCTGGTTACAGCAGCTAAGGTTACTGCAAATGTAACTTCTCCTGCTGATAAAGGAGCATATAAAATATCAACGATATTACCTTGAATTTTTCCAATCATAAAAGAAGAAGATGAATGAGAAAAAGATTGTTGAATAACTTGCATAGCAATTAAACCAGGTGCCAAAAAATTAATAAAAGGAACGCCTAAAACATTGCCTCTATCGCTTCCTATGGCTAAGGATAAAACAAGCAAGAAAAGTAATGCTGAAATTAGAGGAGAAAAAATAGTTTGTATCCAGACATTTAAAAATCTTAAGACTTCTTTTTTGTATAATGTCCACACACCAATCCAGTTAATGAAACCAAATCTTCTAGTGCCAATTTTATATTTTGTACTAATTTCAACCATGAGGCGGTGTTATATCTCTATATTTAAAAAAACTTGTGTAAAACTTAATTTTTTGTCGTTTTTACTAGTAAATATTACCAAAGCATACTAGATAATGGTTAAAAATTGAATAATTAACTAGATATAGTATAAATTAAAATTATGAGCTGGACTGAAGAAAAAGTACAAAAACTAAGAGAACTTTGGACAAAAGGACATACGGCTAGCGAGATTGCTGGCATGTTGGGCGACACTACTAGAAACGCGGTAATAGGAAAAGCCCACCGTTTAAACTTAGAGGAAAGAGCACCCTCAAAAAGCAAACCTAGTAATAACGAAAAAAAAGAGAATGCCAACCCACAACCAAAACTTAGAGGATCAGTTAGTAGAAAAAGTAAGTTTAAATCTATTTTATTAGACAAGGATTTTGAGCCTGAAAAACCTACTAGTTTAGAAAATCTAACGGATGAGACATGTAAATGGCCAATAGGTCATCCTGATGAAGCAAATTTTTACTTTTGCGGAAGAAAGCCCGTTGATGCTTTTCCATACTGCAAATTGCATGTTCTATATGCCTTCCAGCCTAAAGGGCAAAAAGAAGAAATTCTTGATAAAGATGATGAAGTGCCGCCATTTATTGAGAAAAAAATCAAATCTGCTTAATTAAAATAATATTAACAAAGGAGAGATATGGACTTTATTAAAAAGTACCTAAAATGGATTAGTACGTTTTTAGTTCTGGTTGGAATTTTATTAACGAATCTAAATATTTATCCAATTAACATTGCATTTCATGGATTAGGTGTTGTGGGTTGGACATTAGCTGGTTTTATGTCAAAAGATAAAGCAATTATAACAAACTTTGGTTTACAGATTCCTTTATTTATTATTGGGTTTATAAAAGTAATTAATTAATTCTAAATACGTGAAATAATTTTGTGAAATAATTTAGCATTATTGTCACAGAGCTAATTATATTGGATTTATAGGGTTGTATTTTTTGTAATAAAAAAAAAAAAATAGACTAAACTTTTATTATTAGTACAAACAAACAATCCGCCATCTCAAAAAAAAATAACTTTATTTTTTACTAGAACAAATTTTTTTAATCACCTATATGACTAGTATGGATCTAACATTGATTTATACAATTATCGGGTTTGGAATTGCTGGATATAGCGTTATTGCAAACGACTCAATTCAAACTTTAGGAACATTTATAGCATCTAAACAAAAATGGTTTAAATGGTACACGCTTGCCACTGCAGCTTCTTTTGTGATGATTATAGCAATTACGTGGAGTTGGTATTTTAATAACGGAGATATTTCTTATGAGAGATTAGCAAGAATCCCATATAAAGAAATACAATGGTTTCACGCTGTTGCTCCAGCTATCTTACTCCTTCTAACTAGATGGGGTATTCCAGTTTCAACAACTTTTTTGGTTCTTTCAGCTTTTGCTTCAACAGTTGTTTTGGAAAAGATGCTAATTAAAAGTATAGTTGGCTATGGCATTGCGGCTGTTACTGCCTATATCTGTTGGATTGTTATATCCAAATTTATTAATGAAAAACTCGATGACATTACTGATGCAAAGAAAATTTCTTTTTGGAGAAATTCTGTATGGGTAACATCTGGTTGGTTGTGGTGGGTGTGGTTATCGCATGATGTGGCTAATATTGCAGTCTATTTACCAAGACAACTCGATATTTCACTTTTAATAATTGTACTTGCTTACTTCACAATTCTACTTTTCTATATCTTTTACAATCATGGCGGAAGTATTCAAAAAGTAGTTTTAAGTAAAACAGGCACAAGGTATGCGAGATCAGCAACAATTATTAATGTTATTTATGCGGCTGTTTTATACTACTTTAAAGAAGTTAATAATTTGCCAATGTCTACTACTTGGGTGTTTGTGGGCTTATTGTGCGGTAGAGAGCTAGCCATTTCTACCATGAATAAAGATTATAAATTTAAATATGTATTCCCAATTATAGGTAAGGATTTCATTAAAATGATATTCGGTCTAAGTATTTCGGTCGCAATCGTTTTAGCAATCCATTACATAATTATTCCTGGCGGATATTTTTAATCTTTCACCTCTTGGCCTAGATTAAAAGCCTAAATATGCTACATAGCCACTGATGGAGTCAAAGCTTAAATTTTGTGCTGTGGTTAATGCAAATGCATTAAGAAATCAAAAATTACTTAATCAAGTTATAGATCTATTAAAAAATAATCACGAAATTGAAATCTTTGAAACTAAGTCTAAAGAGGAAGCTAGAGATATATTTAAAAAGCTTTCTCTAAAATTATTTGACCGATTAGTTATTACAGGTGGCGATGGTTCTTTTAACTTTGCCATCAATGAAATTATTAAATACCCATCTTTATCTACTAAAGAACTAGGTTACATCCCAACTGGTACTGCAAATATATTAGGCATTGAAGCAAAAATTAAAAATAATGCTAACTCAATTTATGACCTACTAGTTTCAAATAATGTAAAAAAAATACAGTTATCAAAAGCTAATGATCAATATTTTTTTCTAATGACAGGTATTGGCTTTGATGGTCAAATTGTTGAAGCTGTAAACAATTCAGTTAAACGATACTTAGGGAAGCTAGCATTTATTTATAAAAGCCTAACTCATTTTATATTTTTAAAACCAAATCAAATGATGGTTACCTCCAATAATGTAACGATAGATGCTAATTGGGTTTTATCAACTAACGCTAAATATTATGGAGGAAAATATAGCATCACTTCTAAAACAAGCCTTTTTGATAAAGGTTTAATAACTTATGCTTTTGTTAACCTTACAAGATTAAAGTTAATATATTATTTATTTCTTTCAGTTTTCAAAGGTGATTTATCTAGAGCTAAAGATATTAAAGTTTTTCAATCTAATAAAATTACTATAAAAAAAATTAATCACTCATTACCGGTACAGATTGATGGGGACTACACTAGTAAAATTAATGAAATTCAAATTGAACAAACAGACAAGTTTGTAAACCTTTTAAGCTACTAGCCTAATTTAGTTAAAATGTAGAGTTGAAGAAGTAAAATAATAAAAGGCAAAATAGTTCTAATGAGTTCCATCGTATGATTATACTCATCTAGCTTTCGCTCAAGCCAATGACGTTGATATACTTTTTTCTTTTTTGCCATTTCGTTCGATTAATTAATTTTACTTATAATGTAAATTTGAATTACTAGAATTATAAAAGGTAAAATAGTTCTAATTAAGCTCATGGTATGATTGTGCTCGTCTAATTTTCTTTCTAACCAATTTCTTTTGTAATTTTTTTTTTTCATAAATGAAGGCGTTTTTTTAAAACAACTTTTTTAACTTTGCAAGTTTAGAACCAAGATATGTTTTCGTTTTGGCAGATTTTTTTTACTTTTTCAGGGTAGTCAGTAATGATCCCATCAATACTATAATCAATCATTCTTAAAATATCTTCTTCGTCATTAACCGTCCAGGCATTCACGGCTAAACCTAAATCATGAGCTTGTTGAACATTTTCTTTCGTTACATCTCGATAAAAAGGACACCAAACATGTCCGTCAAGAGATTTAATTACTTTTGGTAGTTCAAATAACTCTAATGAAGAAAATTTACCATCAACCCACAATGAATCTTCAAAGATAGTCTTACTTTGACCTTGTTGTAAACTTAAGTAGCCTCGTAAAATATTTGAATTTTGTTTTTTAACTTCCTTTAATATTCTCCAATCAAAAGATGAAATAAGTGTTTGGTCTACTAAACTGTAATCATTAATATCTTTTAGTACCAATTTTACCATCTCGCTTGGGTTCGGAATTAAGTCTTGCTTATAGGGTGAAGATTTAATTTCGAGGTTTAAAAAAATATCTTTACCGCTAGATTTTACTAATTCTAAAAGGTCTTTAAGACTTGGAATTCTTGCAGTCTCAATTGTTTTTTGTTTTGAAAAAGTCTTTCCATATTTACTATTGGAGTCAATACCTCCAACATTATATGTTTTAATTTCTTCGAATGTTTTTTCATAAATTTTAATGTCATCCGTTGGTAGCCAATTATTATTTCCGTCTTTTGTAAGATCCTTGTTTAAAGTAAAATTATGATAGATGGTTGGTACATTATCTTTAGAAATCAAAACATCAAATTCAATAGCTTTTATTTGAAGTGAAAAAGTATGCTTAAATCCTTCAATGGTATTTTCAGGGTACTCTCCTCTAGCTCCCCGGTGACCATAAATTCTTATGTAATTTGGCTTACTCAAAAAATTATTTTTCAAGTTTAAATCCTTTGACCTGATGCAACATCAAACAAGTGAAGTTTTGATAAATCAAAAGATAAATTAATTTTTTTACCTACATTACTTTTATCAACTACCCCTGGTACGCTCGCTACTAAAATTTCATTGCTATTTTCTAAACGTCCATGAATTAAAGAATTTGATCCAACGAGCTCAATAAGATCAACTTGAATTTTAACTAAACCATTTGGGTCTATAGAAAAATCTTCGGGTCTCATACCAACATAAGCTTCTCCAGAATGTTTTTTGGAAGATTTAAATTCTAAGCCATTAGAAAGCTTTATGCCTGAGTTTGAGTGGTTACCCTTAAATATGTTCATTGCAGGACTACCAATAAACTGAGCTGTAAAAATAGTTTGAGGTTTTTGATATACATCTATTGGAGTACCAATTTGTTCAACTCTACCCTCGTTCATTACAATCATTCGATCTGCTAAAGTCATAGCTTCCACTTGATCATGTGTTACGTATAAAGAAGTTGTTTTAAGTTGAGTTTGTAACTTCTTAATTTCCAATCTCATCTGAACTCTTAATTTTGCATCCAAATTTGATAATGGTTCATCAAATAAAAAAGCCACTGGATTTCTCACGATAGCTCTTCCCATCGCAACTCTTTGTCTTTGACCGCCTGATAATTGACTTGGTTTTCTCTCTAAAAGTTCGCCTAATTCCAAAATATCTGCAGCTTTTTTTACTCTATCAGCAATTTCATCTTTATCTATTTTTGCGATTTTTAATCCATAAGCCATATTACCAAATACAGTCATATGAGGATAAAGAGCATAATTTTGAAACACCATTGCAATGTTTCTTTGCATTGGTTCTTCATCGTTTACTCTTTTACCATCGATGATAATGTCGCCAACATTAGCCTCTTCAAGTCCAGCAACCATTCTTAGTAAAGTGGATTTACCGCAACCTGATGGACCAACAATGACGATGAGTTCTCCATCCTGGATATCAACACTGAGGTCGTGAATGACTTTCGTTTTACCAAAAGATTTTTTTAAATTTTTTAAGTTTATGCTTCCCATTTATTTTTCACTTTCTAATAGTCCTTTAACAAAAAACTTTTGCATAGTTATAACAACAACAACTGGTGGAACCATAGCTAAAATTGAAGTTGCCATAATAGTTGGCCAATGACCATAATCATCTCCGCCAGGTATCATTTGATTAATTCCCATTACGATCGTGTTCATACTTGGATCTGTAGTTAAAAGTAGAGGCCATAGATACTGGTTCCAACCGTAAATAAATAAAATTACAAATAATGCAGCAATATTTGTTCTGCTAATAGGAACTAATATATCTTTGAAAAATTGCATTGGAGTTGCACCATCAATTCTAGCGGCCTCAACCATTTCATCTGGAATAGTTAAAAAGAATTGTCTAAATAAAAATGTAGCTGTTGCCGAGGCAATCAAAGGAAAAATCAAACCAGCATAACTATTGAGCAATCCTAAATTTGCAGCAATCTCATATGTGGGAACAATCCTTACTTCAACGGGCAGCATTAAAGTTAAGAAAATAATCCAAAAGAAAAATTGTCTACCAGGGAATCTAAAATACACGATGGCGAAAGCAGATAATAAAGAGATTATAATCTTACCCACTGAAATACCTAATGCCATAATGGCAGAGTTTAATAACAATCTAAATACTGGAGGGCTTTTGCCATATCCTTCGGGCACACCATTAAATAATGCATTAGTATAATTTTCTATAAAATGCGGACCGGGCAACACTGGAAAAGGTGGTTGAATAATTTCATCTTGCGTAACAGTTGAAGCAACGAATGTTAGCCAAACAGGAAAAAATATAAATAGAACTCCTATGATTAATCCTAAATGTGTTAACCAATATCCTGATTTTTTTTTCTCAACCATTTTAATAATGCACTTTCTTTTCAATGTATTTAAATTGCACGACAGTCAATAAGCCAACAACAACTAATAAAATTACTGACTGAGCAGCACTAGAACCTAAATCTTGTCCAACAAAACCATCAGCATAAACTTTATAAACTAAGGTTGTCGTTGATTGCTGAGGTCCACCAGATGTTATGGTGTGAATGACACCAAATGTTTCAAAAAAAGCATAAACAATGTTTACGACTAAAAGAAAGAAACTTATTGGAGATAGTAGAGGAATTACGATTGTTCTGAATCTTTTCCAAAAACTTGCTCCATCAATAGCAGCCGCTTCAATTACTGACTTAGGAATAGCCTGAAGTCCTGCTAAAAAAAATAAAAAGTTGTAACTAATTCTTCCCCATGATGAAGCTAAAACAACTAGCCCCATAGCTTCATTACTATTTAAGGCATGATTCCAATCGTAGCCAAACATACCTAGATACCAAGAAACTAAACCTATTCGACTTGAAAATAAAAAACTCCAAATGACAGCAGCAACGGCTGGTGCTACCGCGTAAGGCCAAAGTAGAAGTGTTTGATACACTCCCGCTCCTTTAATTAAACGATCTGCTAAAGCTGCAAAATAGAGTCCTAAACCCATAGAAAATACCGAAACCAATGTAGAAAAAAGCAAAGTTGTTAGAAAACTTGCTCGATAATAACTATCGCTTGCTAAAAATTTAAAATTCTCAAGACCAACATATTGAGATTTAAGACCAAAAGGATCTGGTAGAAAAAGAGAGTTCCATACTGCTTGGCCTGCTGGATAAAAGAAAAATATAGCAGATATAATTAGTTGGGGCGCAACTAAAATAAGGGGTAACCACCAACCTTTAAAAATGACTCTTTTTTCCATTTATGAAAAACAGGAGGAGAAAAATATCTCCTCCTGTTAATTTTAGATATTACTTGTTAGCTTGCTCAAATCTTCTAAGCAAAACATCACCACGTTTCACAGCACTATCCATTGCTGCTTTTGCAGTTTTATTTCCAGTCCAAATACCCTCAAGTTCTTCATCTATGATTCCTCTGATTTGATCAAATGAACCTAAACGTAAACCTTTAGAATTATCTGTAGGAGCTTTACCCATCATCTGTTTACCAGCAATGTCTGTACCAGGATTAGCTTTATAGAAGCCATCTTTGTCAGTCTTTGCAGCTGCAGAGATTGTTATTGGAAGATAACCAGTATCTTGATGCCATTTTGCTTGGATATCATCAGTTGATAAGAAGTTAATAAACGCTGCAACTCCTTTGTATTCATCAGCTGAGTGACCAGACATAACCCATAAAGATGCTCCACCAATAATCGTGTTTTGAGGAGCCTTAGTTCCTTTATGATAAGGCAATGGTCTGATTTCAAATTCAAACTTAGCTTCTTTTTTTATACCAGCGTAACCAGCAGAACTTTCTGTAAAGAACATACATTCTCCACCTCTAAAGTTTGCTCCACCTTCATTTCTTCGACCTGCATAGAAAAATTTACCATCTTTGGCCCATTTTCCCATCATGTCTAAATGTTTTACATGAAGTGAACTGTTAAATTGAAGCTTAGTGTCTAGACCAGCAAATCCATTTGCTTTTGATGCAAAAGGAACATTGTGATACGCAGAAAAGTTTTCTAAATGTATCCAACTTTGCCATGCAGTTGTAAGTCCACAACCTATACCAGCTTTTTTAGCAGCATCTAATGCTGTTCCAACATCATCCCAAGTAGCTAAACTCATGCTTGGATTTAATCCTGCTTTTTTCATTAGGTCTTTGTTGATCCATAGAACAGGAGTTGATGAGTTGTAAGGTAAAGACAACATTTTTCCATCAGTTGTTGTGTAGTAACCTTTTACTGGCGGAATGTAAGCGTCTGCATCAAACTTTAATCCAGACTGAGCCATTACTTCATAAACAGGTTTTGTAGCTCCTTTGGCTGCCATCATTGATGCTGTTCCAACTTCAAACACCATCAAAAGATGTGGTTGTTGTTTTGCTCTAAATGCAGCAATACCAGCGTTCAAAGTTTCAGAGTAATTTCCTTTTTGAGCATGAACAACTTCATAGTCATTTTGACTTGCATTAAATTTCTTAACTTGCTCATCTAGTAATTCACCAAGTCTTCCTCCGAATGCATGCCACCAATTAATTGTAGTTTTAGCCTCTGCATTAGCATGAATGAACAGTGCAAATACTGAGAAGACTAAAAATAGTTTTCTTATTGATTTCATTTTTTTTCCCTCGTTAGTGTTGTTATTAATTTGATTTTAAATGTTATCACAAAATGTCACGGATAAAAGAAAAACTAGTAATTATTAAAAATTCTAGTATAGGTTTAATTTTTAAGATGAGAATTTCCGTAAACTATTTTAAAATCATAATTTTATATTCTTTATTTCTTACCTTTTTTTTTAATTTTCATCTCTATGAGTATTTTGAAAAAGGATATGATCTTCAATACGAAAATGAATTCCAAGAAAATTATTTCTTATTTACAGGCTACGTTCTCATTTTTACTACTTTTGCAAGTTTGTTTTTTATTGCTGGTCAGCGACATATTTTAAAACCACTTATCATTTTTATTATTTTCATTTCAGCAGTTGATTATTATTTTTTAAATAATTTAGGCGTCATTATTGATGAAGGAATTATTCAAAGCACCATAGACTCTTTTAGGGAAAGAAACTGGGGTGAGATTAATGATGTCTTAACATTTAAATATTTTTTGTTCTTGTTTTTATTTTGGTTTTTGCCGACATTAATATTAATTTTAGTAAAAATTGATTACCCAAAATTTAGTAAAGAAATATCAACACGGTTAATTGCTAGTATGCTTTTGTTTGCAATTACTTTAGGACTAATTTTTGTAAACTATAAAAACATATCTTTTATTGCTAGAGGATCAAAAGCACTTAAAGAACAAGTTGTCCCTCACTATTTTGTTTCAAATATTAAAGATTATTACGATCAATTAAAGAACGCGAACAGAGAAGTTGTTAAGCTGCAATACAATGTAGAACAATTGTTTCCTGAAGATAATATGATTGGTATTGTAGTTGTTGGTGAAACTGCAAGAGCTGACCGGTTTTCTTTAAATGGATATAATAAAAACACTAATCCTTTATTAGAAAAAGAAGAAATTCAAAATTTTACTGAGGCATATGCATGTGGAACCTATACGACGCTATCAGTTCCCTGCATGTTTTCATTAGCGTCTTATGACAATTTTAATTTTCATGAAGAAAAATACCGAGAAAACATTTTAGATCTTACTAAAGCAGCAGGTATCGAAACAATTTGGATAGAAAACAACTCAAGCTGCAAACATGTTTGCGACAGAATACAAACAATAGATTTTGTTAACAAAGGTACTGAAGATTATGTAGGATATGGAGTTCACGATGAAATTACTCTAAAAAGATTAGAAAAACTCATTAATCAAAAGCAATCAAAAAAATTATTAATAATAGTTCATACGATGGGAAGTCACGGACCTGCTTATTATAATCGTTACCCCGATGAATTTAGAAAATTTGAACCCAATTGTGTTTCTAACGATCCTCAATCTTGTGATTTAGAAGCTTTGAATAACACTTATGATAATACAATTCTTTATACAGATTATATTCTCTCAAGTATGATTAATATTTTAAAGAAACAAAACAACTCAGAAAACTTTTTAATTTATGCGTCTGATCACGGTGAGTCCCTTGGAGAAAACGGACTTTATTTACACGGTGCCCTTATTAAATTCGCACCAAAAGAACAAGTGCATGTGCCAATTTTAATGTGGTCTTCAGAAAATCTTAAACAAAAAAGAGATTATCCGAATGTTAAAAATATTGATAAAAAAATTACTCATGAGTTTCTTAGGCACACGGTTATGGATTTTTTTAATTTAAAAACAAATTATTTTAATCCAGAAAAAAGTATGCTGAGATAATTATACTTTAGCGAATTCGCCGCCAGATCTAAATCGCCAAAGCCACTTGCTCATCTCTTGTTCAACGTCACCTGGCTTTATATTTAAATCTTTAAACGTTAAATGAATGTTTGAGACAATGTTATCAGCCTCAGTTAATATTTCACACTGATCTCTAGTCAATAAAGGTTTTGGCATTAAACTAAATAGTGAAGCTTGAATTCTTGCTAAGGGTAAAGGCAAATCAACAACAAATCTTTTTTTACCAATGGTATTGAGAATAGATTTTACCATATCACCAAAACTAATTATTTTTGGTCCGCCTACTTCGTATATTTTACCTTCATTTTTTTTTGTCTCAATGGCTCTGACAATTGCAGTTGCAACATCATTAACTAAAACAGGTTGAAATTTATAATTCATATTCACTAAAGGAATAACTGGAGCCATGCTGAGTTTGGCAAAAAGATTGGTAAAGTTATCCTCCGTTCCACAAACTACGCTTGGTCTAATGATGACTGTGTTATTAAATTGATTTAAAGCCTTTTGCTCACCACTAAATTTTGACTGTTGATATACTGACTTAGAATTTTCATTAGCACCAATTGCGCTTACATGAATAAATTTTTTAACCTCAGACTTAGCACATAACTTTGCAATGAATTCTGGAAAATCAGAGTGCATGTTTGAAAATTTTTGTTTTTTATTTTCAAATAAAATTCCAATCAAATTGATAACAATATCTGAGTTCTCAATTGCTTTTTGAATATTTGAAAAATCTTTAGGGTTAAAATCTGTAAACTCAATTGCACCTGGAGGGGCTTGCGTTTTTAAATAGCCTTTTAAGTAAGCATTTCTTGTAGGAATAATGCACTGAAAATTTTTCTCAGTCATTTTTCGGACAAGATATCTTCCTATAAATCCACCACCGCCTAGGATTGTTGCTATTGGGTAATTGTTCATGGTATTCAAGATAGTTATATGAAAATACATAAGATTCAAGGGGACATAAGTTCAGATGTGGCCAATTCATTTAAGGATAGTGTCGCAATCGATACCGAGGCTACAGGTTTATTAATTCCTGAACGTGATAAATTAAGTCTTGTTCAAATCTGTAATGAAGGGGGAGATGTTTATGTCATCCAACCTGATCGAACGAATTATAAAATGCCAAATTTGGTTTCAGTTTTGGAAAATGAAAAAATTCAAAAAATAGGTCACTTTCTAAGATTTGATAAAAGTGCACTTGAGTATTTCTTAAAGTGTAAAATGAAAAATATCTTCTGTACAAAAATAGCCTCTAAAATTTGCAGAACTTACACAGACCAACATGGGCTGAAAAACTTAGTCCAAGAGTTTTGTAATAAAAAATTAGATAAAAACCAGGGCTCAAGTGATTGGAATAAAGACATTAATGAGCTTAATGACAAGCAATTAGAATACGCAGCTAATGATGTAATTTATCTTCATAAAATCAAAAACCAACTAGAAAAAATGTTAATCCGTGAAGATAGAATGAGTATTTATAAAAAATGTATAGAGTTCTTAGATACTAGAATAGAACTTGATCAAAAGGGTTTTAAGTTCTCAATATTTGAACATTAATGAATAAAGTAAATTATATCTCCATTGCTAAAAAAGCTGCTGCTATTCAAATCTCAGAATTAAAAAAAATTAATAAAATATTTAATAAATCCTTTACTCAAGCGGTTGATCTCATGGCTAATTGCAAGGGGAAAGTCATTGCAGCAGGAATTGGAAAATCAGGTCTAATTGCTAGAAAAATTTCAGCTACTTTATCATCGGTTGGGATCTCATCATT
>Ga0181597_10003057_pt1 | contig 17753 bp, 13 predicted proteins | sample 041ome_5_FD_148647 | JGI IMG/M metagenome (GOLD analysis project Ga0181597, IMG submission 148647) | Coastal salt marsh microbial communities from the Groves Creek Marsh, Skidaway Island, Georgia - 041403US metaG (spades assembly) | ecosystem: Environmental > Aquatic > Marine > Intertidal zone... | reverse complement strand
ATAATCAAACTTTGGGAATGAAAATATGGAAAGTAAAAATATATAGTAAATATTCCCTTGAAATCACATATGGTCAATCAATTAAAAGAATTATCTTTGCGTTACTGGGAGGCCATCTTCTATTACTTTTCCAATCCGAATCATTACAAGATAAACTATCGAATACATATCTTGAACGTATAGGCTAAATAGGAATATCTGTTTTTACAAGTCTATTAAATAGTAAAAACCCGAACATGATAAATATACCCATTGAAATAAGTACAGATATTAGAGCAGGTATGTTAAGAATCAGAGAAGCATTAATTAAAATACTTGAGATAACAAAATAAGTTATTCCAAACAATATTCCATAAATAATCCTTTGACTTTGATTTGTGGATCTAGCTTTTGTAAACAGAAAAGGTATTCCAATAAACACAATTATGCAGCAAGAGAAAGGTAGGAATATTTTTTGCCAAAAGACTATCTTATGATCCTCATAGTATATTCCTCTCTCATCAAAATAAGCAATATTTGTATATAAATCTTGAATAGAGTGATACCTTTTTTTATGAAAGGAGCTTTTAATTATCTGAAATGGAATAAAGCTATCAGATGATATGGTCAATGATTTTTTATTTATGATTTTATTATTATTTATGTCAATTATTTTTACAGATTCTAAATTCCATTCTTTGTTGTAGGTGCCTTCATCAGCTGTTAGAATTGATGACATCATACCATTGTCTATATAATAAATTTCTATATTTTTAAGATTGTACTCTGTAATTACATTTTTAACATTAATAATAGTATTTTTACCTTTGAACCAAACTTCCTTATTCTCATTATTCTTATTAAGTGCCGTATTTTTAATATTTTGAGCATGAATAGCACTATCTGAAGAAAAATAATTGCCAGCAAAACTAACGGTCATTGCCATAAAGAAAGTTTGAAAAAGTATAATAAATATAATTTTCTTAATACCAATACCCATAGAATTTAATGCTACTATTTCTGAATGATATGACATCGAGCCAAAAGCAATCATGCTGCCAATTAATAATGCGTATGGAAAAATATCCAAGACATTCTGTGGAACTAGAAAGATTATATATTGAACAAGTAGAATTAAATCATATTGATTAATTCCAAGATTTTTTAGTTCAGATAAGAAAATAATAAGCAAATTTATACTTAATAAAATACTTATAGCTAACGTAAAACCTATTAGGTACTTTCTAAACATATATAAGAAGATTTTAGCCATGTATTATGCCGGTTGATTGAAGAAATTATAAAACCTATATGTAATATATGTGTATAGCAAATGAAGGTTCAACAAACTTAACAAAACATATAACTTATTATCGAATGATTTAGAAAGAATGTTGATTAATATTATGTAACTAAAATAGAATATTATTGCTGTGAATATATTTCTATACTTGTCCTCTCTTGCATTAACATGACTTAGTGGTATTGCCATATAACCTAAAATAAATGTTGCAATAATCAAAGAGAATCTCTTAATAGACTCTTGAAATGATTCAATATTATTAATTTTAAGTAAATCAAGAATTGATTTTGAATCTATATCATTATTTATTTTATATGGCACTTGATTTGATAATTGAATATTTTGACTAGAATACTTAGTATAACTTAATCCATCATTGGGTTTATATACATAAGACATTCCGTCTATAAGGATTAAATGATTATTATCAGATGATTCGAGTCCTGACGATATATCAATTCTAACCGACTCTTTGTTTTTTGATTTAATAAATATATTGCCCGGATCAATTTTATTTTTATTTGAAATATAAACAATCTTCGAACCATTATTATTTTGATTAAAGTTTTTTTCCTGAAGAGAATATATTTTTTGTTCATGCAGGATTTGGTGTTCTATATTTGTTCTAAAATTAATTACATAAGGGGTTACAAAGAAATTAAAAAGCATAACTATCACAGTTGCTCCAAGAATGATTTTAGAAAGTACACTAGATATTGCTTTACATGAAAAACCTCCTAATTTCATAATCACCATTTCATTTGATACATAGAATCTATTTAATGAGATAAGAATGCCAAGAAACAAACTAACAGGAATTATAAGAGAGGAATACTGTATAATTTTTAACATCAGAAGTTGTAGTAGAAACAATGATGGCAGACCACCTTCATTTACGCTTTCCATTAGCCTTAGCCCGGTATTAGCGGTTAATATTAACAGTAGAATTAAAAAAACAGAAATAATCGTCTGAAGGCAGTTTTTAAATATATATTGACTAATTAAATTCAAAGTAATAATTACAAGGTCTTATAAAAATGTTAATCTTAACCCGTTAATAGTATAACTTTATTATATGGAAATATCATGAAATACAATAAATTCAACAAAAAAGATAAGTCAGATTATAATCTAGTATTCATATATGAGGATAAGCTCTCAGGAATTAGTAAATCTATCGACTGCTCCGCTGCACTTAAAGATATTAAAGAAGCAATCTCTAAAAAGTTATTATGTGGGAAAATTGGCTCAATGGTAACATTTGTTAGTACTATGTATGATAGTAACTATTTCCTAATAGGATTAGGCAAAAAAAATGAACTTACTATTCAGAAGTTTGAAAAACAGCTAAGCTCAATAATCAAAAAAATAAATGAATATGATATAGACAAAGTAACAATAGATTTAAATAATATTTCAATCAATAACTATGATGTTCTTAAAGGCAGCATCATTGAATTTGAAAAAAGCAAGTATAATTTTAAAAAAGACGAGACAAATCATCTGAAAGAGTGTTGCATGAAGGTTCCTAATAATATCAACAAGAGGACTTTTGATAACACTAAAGTGATTTCTTTAGCAATAGCACATGGACTCAATACTGCAAGAAAATTAGGAGATACACCGCCTAATATATGTAATCCAACATTTTTAGCTAAAGAATCTAAAAAACTTGAAAAACTGCACAAGAATCTTAAAGTAGAAATCCTTGATGAAAAACAAATGAGAACATTGAAGATGGGATCGCTTCTATCAGTTTCACAAGGAAGTTTACAACCTGCAAAACTAGTAATAATTAAATACATGCCAATAAAAAATAAACAGCCTATAGTATTAGTTGGAAAAGGTATTACTTTTGATACTGGGGGTATTTCTCTAAAACCATCATCTAGTATGGATGAAATGAAGTATGATATGTCTGGTGCTGGCTCTGTTGTAGGCACAATGCAAGCGTGTGCAGAAATGAATTTAAAAAATAATGTTATAGGAATTTTAGCCTGTGCTGAAAACATGCCAAGCGGAATTGCTACTCGACCAGGCGATGTAGTAAAAAGCATGTCAGGTATAACTATAGAGATACTTAATACAGATGCTGAAGGAAGATTAGTTTTATGTGATGCTCTAACGTTTTCAAAAAAATATAAACCTAGATATATTTTAGATATGGCAACATTGACCGGAGCCTGTTTGGTTGGTTTAGGAAAATATCCATCTGGTTTATTTTCAAATGATTCAACATTAACACAAAAAATTAAAAAGTCCGCAGATGTAACAGGAGATCGCGTATGGGAACTTCCGTTATATAGTGATTATTTTGATGAATTAAAATCAAACTTTGCAGATATACAAAATATTGGTGGACGATATGGTGGAGCTATTACTGCTGCTGCATTTTTAGCCAACTTTACTAAAGATGAAAAATGGGCTCATTTGGATATTGCAGGGACCGCATGGGAGTCAGGTGATAATAAAGGATCTACGGGTAGACCGGTAAAATTACTTACTGACTTTGTAATGACAAATAAATAAAATTGAAATCAACTGTAAATTTTTATTCACTTAACAGAAATCATAATTTGGATTTATGTATTTGTAGTTGCATAAAGCTACTATATAAAAAAGAAAATAAAATCATAATAGTTTCATCAGATCATAAAATTGAAAAGCTTGATAAATTATTATGGACTTTTGAGCAAAATAGTTTTTTACCGCATAAGATTTATAAAGATGGAGATAAAATTGATACGCCAGTATTACTATTATGTTTAAATGATATGAATAATATTGAAATATTTAATGAATATAAATCAATTATTAACAATCAAACAGCCGCTCTCTTAAAAGTAGCTGATGATATAAATATATATGAGTTTGTAGAAGATGATGAAAGCAACAAATCAATAAGCAGAATGAAATACTCAGACTATAAAAAATATAACTTTACTTTGTTACATAAGACATATGATGAACAAGCAATATAAACCAAAAGATATAGAAAAGAAGATATACAAAGATTGGGAAAAAAATAAATTATTTTCCCCAAAAGAGTCAACATCTAAATTTTCAATTGTACTTCCTCCGCCAAATGTTACAGGTACTTTACATATGGGTCATGCCTTTCAACATACAATTATAGATGTACTAGTTAGATATCATCGTATGTTAGGAAAAAGTGTATTGTGGCAACCCGGGACTGATCATGCGGGAATTGCAACCCAATTGGTTGTAGAAAATCGATTATCATCCATAGGTAAAGATATTAATAATTTAAGTAGAGAAGACTTTATTGATGAAGTTTGGAAATGGAAAGATATATCAGGCAATACAATTATAAATCAAACCAAAAGAATTGGATCATCTGCCGACTGGTCAAGAAATAGATTTACTATGGATGAAGGACTTTCGGAAACTGTAAAAGATATTTTCATACAACTGTATGATGATAATTTAATTTATAGAGGTAACAGACTTGTGAACTGGGATATAAAGCTTCAAACTGCTGTATCAGATCTAGAAGTATTAAATGAAGAAAAAGAAGGTTTTCTATATCATCTAAAGTATAAGATTGTTGGATCTGAAGAATTTTTAATTGTGGCAACTACTAGACCAGAGACGCTTTTCGGTGATACTGCTGTATGTATAAATCCTGCTGATAACCGCTATAAGCACTTAGTTGGTAAGAAGGTTATGATACCAATGACAAATAAGGAAATTCCAATAATTCTTGATGAAATTGTAGACAAAGAGTTTGGTACTGGTTGTTTAAAGATTACACCTGCCCATGATTTTAATGACTATAAAATTGGAAAAAAACATAAACTTGCATTTATAAATATTCTAAATAAAGATGGAACTTTAAATGAGAATGTTGATAAAGATTATATTGGAAAAAATATTCATGATGTTCGAGATCAGATTATTAGTGATCTTGATAAGATTAACGCTTTCGTTGAAAAAGTTCCATATAAGACAACTATTCCTGTTGGAGAAAGGACTGGAGAGGTAATTGAGCCACTACTAACTAATCAGTGGTTTATGAATATGAAAGACCTTGCAAACGACGGTATAGAAGTTGTCAAAAATGGTAAAGTGACATTTGTCCCAGACCATTGGGAAAAGATTTACTTTAACTGGCTTGAAAATATAGAAGACTGGTGTATCAGCAGACAAATAATGTGGGGTCATAGAATACCAGCTTGGTATGATCATAAAGGTAATATATATGTTGGAGAAAACGAGGATTCAATAAGAAAAAAAAATAATTTAAGTAATAGCATAGAATTAAATCAAGATTCAGATGTGCTGGATACATGGTTCTCATCTGCATTATGGCCATTTTCAACACTTGATTGGAAAAAAGATGATGCTTTTTTTGAAAAATACTTCCCTACAAATCTACTGGTAACTGGTTTTGATATTATCTTTTTTTGGGTTGCAAGAATGATAATGATGAGTATTAAGTTTACTAATAATATTCCATTTAATAAAATTTATATTCATGGTCTCGTTAGAGATGCTGAAGGGAAAAAAATGTCTAAATCAATTGGAAATGTAATTGATCCATTAGATGTTATAGATGGAATAACTCTAGATGAACTCCTAAAAAAAAGAACAGAAAGTTTAATTAGTGAAAAACAAAAATCAAATGTTATTAAGAAAACAAAAAAAGAGTTTCCTAATGGAATAAAAGAATTTGGAGCTGATGCGCTAAGGTTTAATTTCTGTGCCATGGCATCAACCGGTAGAGATATTAATTTTGATCTTAAAAGAATAGAAGGCTATAGAAACTTTTGTAATAAACTTTGGAATGCATCTAGATTTATTATGCTGACATGTAATGACTATAACTATGAGGAAAATCTTAGTACTAGAGATGCAACAATATTTGATAAATGGATTATGTATAAATTAGATTATGTAATAAGTGATTTTAAAAAATACTCGTCTACATATAGATTTGATTTAATGGCAAACAGTATATATGAGTTTGTATGGAATGAATATTGTGATTGGTATTTAGAAATATCTAAAAATAATACATCTGATACTACAAAAAAGTTTTTAATATACTCTTTAATTAGAATTTTAAAAATATGTCATCCTATTATACCGTTCATTACAGAAGAACTTTGGGGTGAATTGTATAAGAATAAATTTGTCACTGAGAAGAGTCTAACAAACAGCCCATTCCCATCTCAAGTAAGGATTTCAAAAGAGAATGACATAAATACAAGAGTGACTGACATCAAAGAAATGATTAAGAAGATTAGAAAAACTCGTACAGAGCTAGGTATACATCCAAAGAATAAATTTAAAGTTGAAATCCTAATAAACGATAGAATATTGTCGCAAGATATTCTTGATAATATAATACTTATAGACAACCTTTCAGATGTAAAATTATCGATTATCGATGAAAAAGAATTAGAATCTGATGATTTCATTGAAATAATAGATGTCAAATTTACCTTATATCTTTATATAAAAAATATGATTAGTATTAACGATGAAATAATAAAAATAGAAAAAAATATTCTTCAACTAAAATCTATTCTCAAAAAAATAGATACTAAGCTAAATAACAAAAGTTTCATTGAAAAAGCTCCGAGTGAAATTATCAACCAAAATGTTTCAAATCGTAAGAAGATTTCGAATGAAATCTTATCTTTAGAGAATCTGAGATCTAATCTATCTAATTAAGCTATATAGTCTTTCTAGAGAAAGTCTAAAGCTAGTAAGGTCTGATGAAATATTAATATTAAAATCATTGGATAATTGCTTATATTCGCTGCACTGAGAACCTATTAAAATAATATCTTCTGTTTTACTTGCCTTATCTCTGATATCTTTTATCTCATATATTTTTCTTGCAATATCTCTTGGATTATTAATCGCAATTACAACTAATTGAGCATTTACAGCTGAGGCTGTATAAGTTATCTCATCGTGAGGTACTCCATTTCCAATATATGTCAAATCCCACCCGACATTTTGTGCAACAATCATATGCATTATTGTATCGAGGTGTTCGTGTTCAGATAACAATGAAGCAATAACTAGTCTTGGGCAATCTTCCTTAGAAGATCTAAGTTTCAAGTAAAGATTATTTAAGCATGTCCTAATGCATAATTTAGACATTTTCTCTTGTGCATATCTCATGCCACCTCTTGAACATTCATCTTGTATGTAATTACTAAGGGGTTTAATAAATTCTATTAAAAGATCGTTTGTGCTTAATATAGCTACTGCATTGGATAAAACATTGTCAAGTTTCCAGCTATTCATCTCCTTTATGCATGATACGGATTCGTCAAATAGTTCCATTATTGTACCAGTGCTCGGCCTCTTATATCCTATTGATGCACTAGACTCATCTCCCATTACAAGCTCAAAAAGATCATCGTATGATAAACCAGCTATATCTCCAATTCGCCTTCCTGCAGCTATTGCTCTCTTGAGCAATGTAAGTTTATCTATATCTTTGTCTGAATATAATCTTCGGTTAGTGTCATTACGGTGAGAAATTACAGCTTGGTAGCGTTTTTCCCATACTCTAATCACGTCTGAGCTCAACCCAGTTCTTCTATTAACAACTTGTATTAAATGACGTGGTTTTGCAGATAAATCTTCTTTCATCTTCTTACTAATTTGGGACTTATCCTTGTCATTGTTACTAATTATTATATTTTCCATATGATTTGTCAAAGTAATGTCTAATATTTTACAGACAATACCATTATTTATCTTATTTGTATAGTTTTTGTTCATATTTAATGTTGACATGTCTATTTTATTAAGATATCGTCTTAGACAGGATACAGACAACTTGTCATATCCCCACCCCTTTAATGAAAGGCCGAATCTACCCCCTTCGGCCTTTTTTTATACTGACTTTCTATATCCGACAGGCCTCCAAGCAGGAGCTATGACATCAGGGCTATCTTTATCATCACTCATCAAACGAGCAGGCTTAATAGCATTAGGACCAAACTTATCACTTATATTATCTAATGCCTGCTCTAAAACTAGATTCTCATTCTTTTCTTGGTTAAAAATATCCATTTGTATATTTTTCCTTACTGGATTTAAAGCTGTAACCTGTACTTGAAAAATACCAATATTTTTATCAAATAAGTTGAAATAAAATAAACAAGCATTAAATATATCACTTTGATTGCATGTCGGTTTCTCCAATTTTATTTTTTTTTGTACCCAACCTGCTTTTATTTTTATGCCAATCAAAAAAATATTTGATTCATAATTAGATTTACGTAAACGTAATGATAATTTATTAGACATTCTTAAGAATATTTTTTTTATTAAGTAACGACTTTTTGTATTAGGCATTAGTACTTTTCCATGTCCAAGGCTTTTTGGATGCACAGGGTCTGGAGTAAGGCCCTCGAAATCATTTCCGTTTGCCATTAGCCATATCTTTCTACCTACATTACCGAATCTATTAGCAAGTATACTTATAGGAAGATTTTTCATATCAGAACATTTGTAGACATTATGGTTATTTAAAAAATTTTTAATTCCTCTTGATACGCCACATAAAGTGTCTATTGAAGAATTATCTAAGTATTTATGATAATTTTTCTTAGTTATATAAGTTATTCCGTCTGGTTTATTAATTTTTGAAGCATACTTTGCTAACGACTTGCTAAATGATACACCGATGGAACATTTAAGATTTACGTTCTGATATATAAGATCTTTAATTTTATACACAACATGGCTAATTTCTTTATAGATTTTCATGCAATGTGTTAATTCTAAAAATGCTTCGTCAACGGAGTATATTTGAATATCAGGAGTTATATTCTGTAATATATTCATTATTTTTGCTGACGTATCTGCGTATATTTTTGGTCGTGATGGTCGTTGAACTAGATATGGACAAATCTTCCTTCCGTCACGAATTTTCATACCTGTCTTGATTCCAAATGCTCTAGCTTCATATGATGAGGTAATAATGCATGATCCGTGTTTGCCATTAGTCACAGCCACAGGTTTTCCTATCAAATCAGGATAATCTCTTTGCTCTATTGAAGCAAAAAACGCGTTCATATCAACATGAATAAAAATCTTTTTATTCATCAATATATTCTTACTTGTCCGACTACATATCCTTGAATAGAAATTCTTTCAACAGAGTAAATTTTTTCTTTATATGCTTTATTTGCAGGAATTAATTTTATTTCTTCTGAGCTTATTTTTTCTATATATTTCAAGGTAACATCTTGATTATCAACTAAAATTACATGAACTTTTGATTTGTAAAATTTTTTGCTTTCTTCAATTATTACCCAGTCGCCATCGTTTATACCTGCATCTATCATTGATTCTCCTTTTACCTTGAGTGCATATGATTTTTTATTGGTAAATAAGTATTCAAGTTCAATTCTTTGTTGGTCACTTATCGCTTCAATAGGTCCCCCGGCTGCAATCCTCCCCAAAGATTTTAAAAAAAGAGATTTTTTTTCTATTGTAGAAATGCCACGATGTTTATTTGAAAATCTTAGTATTTTACCTGCTTTTTCTAATGATTTAACGTATCTATGCGCTACACCTTTTGATGTAATTCCTATACCCTTTGCAATTTCTGTTAATAATGGATATTTTCCATACTTTTTTGAATATCTAACAATAAAGTCATAAGTCTTTTGTTCCTTGGTAGTTAAAGTAGAATATTCTTTCATAAGTTCTCACTAAGTTCTCATATAATACATGAACCATTCAAGTGGAACAAGATTAAATTTTTATATAATTCTCAGAATATTTTCAGGAGGGCGTCCAATAATTGCTTTATTATTGTAAATAAGTACTGGCCGTTGAAGTAATTTAGGATATTTAACTATAAGATCCAGAATATCATCATGGGTAAGAGTAAGATTTTCTAAGTTATTTTCTTTATACTCCTTTTCGTTACTTCGGATAATATCTCTAACTGATAGCCCAGACAAATCAAGTATTTGTTGAAGCATATTTTTGGTAAGTTTATCCTTAAGATAAAGTATTACTTTAGTATTAATATTTTGGTTTTCAATTATTTCAAGAGCTTTTCTTGATTTGCTACATTTAGGATTATGATAAAAAATTGCTTCTGACATTCAATAAGAATAATATTTTCTGAGAAAATCTGCAAAAGTTATTGCTAATAGAATGCCAATAGAATTGGCTAGAACATCAAATAATTCAAAATAACGATCGAAATATGGCTGTATTAATTCAATTGCAAGTCCGAAAAAAGAAAAATAACTAAATATCAGAATATAATTAGCTGGCTTTCTAAGTGAAGCAGAAAAGCTTAAAAATAGATATGCAACTGTGTGTAAATACTTATCAGTACCCTGCATTTTCGAAGGTGTGTCAACTGAAAAGAATGAGAAAAATATTATGATAAACGATAGTACAACAGTAATAACTAACCAATTATCATAAATAAAGTTAAGATTATATCTCATGTAATCAAAAAATATTTTAAAGCTGAAAGTTTACTCCCACTCTATTGTTCCAGGTGGCTTTGATGTAATATCATAAACTACTCTTGCTACACCATCGACTTCATTTATTATTCTTGTAGAAATTTCGTTTAATATTTTGTGACTTATATGAGATGCTGTTGCAGTCATAAAATCAGTAGTGTTTACTGCTCTTAATGCAATAACATAACCATATTGTCTTCTATCACCCATAACTCCAACAGATTTTGAGGGTATTAACACTGCCAAGGCTTGATCTATTTTATTGTATAGATTACGACTCCGTAGTTCTTCAATAAATATATAGTCCACATCTTGAAGAATTCTTATTTTCTCATGATTGATTTCTCCTAATATTCGTACTGCTAAACCTGGCCCTGGAAATGGGTGTCTATTGATAAGCGTTTTAGGAAGACCTAATTCAAGACCCACTTTTCTGACTTCGTCTTTAAATAAATCTCTTATTGGCTCGACAAGCTTCAGCTTCATTTTCTTAGGAAGGCCACCTACGTTATGGTGAGATTTAATAACATCTGATTTGGAATTTTTAGAAGATGATTCAATTACATCTGGATAGATGGTACCTTGTCCGAGATATTTCACATTTTTAATTTTCTTTGCTTCAGAGTTAAAGGTGTCTATAAAGCACTTGCCAATAATTTTTCTCTTTTTCTCTGGATCACTTACCCCTCGAAGTGCTAATAAAAATTTTCTGGAAGCATCTACAATGATTAGATTAATTTTTAAGGATGATGTAATTTTTTTTACTTCCGACACTTCATTTTTTCTTAAAAGCCCAGTATTTATAAATATGCATGTTAGCTGTTTTCCAATAGCTTGATTAAGGATTGCTGCTACAACTGAAGAATCAACGCCTCCAGAAAGAGCTAGAATTACCCTTTCGTTTCCCATATCTGATTTAATTTTATCAATCATCTCGTTACTAATTTTCTTCGCAGTCCAAGATTTTTTACACTCACAAATTTCAATAAAATTTTTGAGAATTCTCTTTCCTGATAATGTGTGTGTAACCTCAGGATGAAATTGAATACCAAATATTTTTTTACTTTGATTTTCAAATGCTGCTATTTTGGAATTCGTACTCTCTCCAATTCTGATGAAGTTTTTAGGTAAGTTGCTTACTTTATCAGTATGACTCATCCAAACTTTATGTTCTTGTTTTCTTTTAACTCCTTCAAATAATTTAGATTTTTTTTTGATTATAAATTCCGAATGACCAAATTCTTTTTTATTTGATTTAATTACTTTTCCTCCAAACTCTTTTGCTAATAATTGCATACCGTAGCATATGCCTAATATAGGTATCTGCAGTGAAAAGATTTTTTTATTTGGCATAAGCGTTTGTTTAAAGTTCACAGAATTTGGTCCACCACTTATAACAATACCTTTTGGGTTTAAGTTTTTTATGTCGTTAATATCAGTGTCATATGCCTTTACAAGGCTATAAATTCCTAGTTCACGTATTCTTCTAGCAATTAGCTGAGTATATTGAGACCCAAAGTCTAAAATTAGAATTAAATCTTTTTCTAATGTCATTATTTTGGTTGGTAATTAGGGGGTTCTTTCACAATCGTTACATCATGAGTATGACTCTCTATCTTTGATGAATTAGATATTTTTATAAAATTAGTTTTACTCTTCATAAGCTTAATATTTTTACATCCCACATATCCCATGCTAGATTTTAGACCTCCAGTTAACTGATGAAGAATTGCTTTAATAGAACCTTTGTAAGGTACTCTTCCCTCGATACCCTCAGGAATAAGTTTTTTGCTATCACTATGATGATCTTGGAAGTATCTATCTCTAGAGCCACTCTCCATGGCACCTATCGATCCCATTCCCCTGTATGACTTATAAGTTCTACCTTCAAATATCTCAATATCACCGGGTGATTCATCGGTTCCAGCTAAAAGACCACCCAGCATAACTGAATCTGCGCCAGCAGCAATCGCCTTGGCAATATCTCCTGAATATCGAATACCTCCATCAGCAATGAGAGGTATTTTATATTTTTTAGCTATTTTGGCTGTATGATATATTGCTGATAGCTGAGGCACCCCTATTCCTGCAACTATTCTAGTTGTACATATCGATCCAGGGCCAATGCCAACTTTGATAGCATCAGCGCCAGCCTTTATGAGAGCTTCAGCTGCATCTGCGGTAGCAATGTTGCCCGCTATCACTTGTTGATATGGATAACGTTTTTTAATGTATTTTAGTGTGTCTATTACAGACTTAGAGTGTCCATGTGCTGTATCAATTGTAATAACATCAGCTTTCTCACTGACAAGTGCATCTATTCGATTAATAGAGTCTTTACTAGTGCTTACAGCAGCACCAACAAGAAGGCTTCCGTTGTCATCTTTAGAGGCATTAGGGTAAGTTGATGCTTTTTGTATATCTTTAAACGTAATCATACCTTTCAATTGATATTTTTTATTTATGATAAGCACTTTTTCAATTCTATTCTTTTTCAAAAGATCTATAACTTTCTTTTTAGTATAATTTTCACCAACTGTGATTAATCTGTCTTTAGGAGTCATTATTTCTTTTACTTTAGTTTTAGGATTTTCTACAAACCTTAAGTCTCTATTCGTAACTATCCCTACTAGATTTTTATTATCTGTAATAGGCACTCCTGATATTCCAAATTTTTCAGTAATTTGATTTATTTCGTACACTGTTGAATTAGGTGAAGCTGTAATAGGATCATTTATAACCCCATTTTCATATTTTTTTACAAATCTTACTTGTTTACTCTGTTCCTCTGTAGATAAGTTTTTATGTATGATTCCTATACCACCCTCACTTGCAAGGGTAATAGCCATTTTTGATTCAGTAACGGTATCCATTGCAGCTGATAGTATTGGGGTTTGCAGAACTATAGATTGAGTCAAATGTGATGAGAGATCTACATTTACAGGTAAAATATCAGAGTATGCAGGGACTAATAATACGTCATCGAAAGCAAGGGATTCATTAGAAAATACTTTAAATCGAGATTGATGTGTAACTGCTACCATTCTATATTATACATAGAATTACTATTCACGAAAAGTCTAAAAATGAAAATATATTCCGTATCAGAAATAAATACCGAAGCCAGGCAGGTAATGTTGCTTGCATTTGAGTACCCAATAAATGTTAAAGGAGAAATATCTGATTACAGACAGTCGCGAGGACATCAATATTTTAAGTTAAGAGATGTGAATGGAAACTATACAGTCAGTTGCGTAATGTGGAAAGGGTCTTATGGAAATATTGACATATCACAGTATTTAGATATGGAGGTTATAGTAACAGCTAAGGTTGATTTTTATGCAGGGTTTGGACAATTCCAGTTAAATATAATTGAATTATCTGAGTTTGGCGATGGTTTTTTAAAAAATGAAATAGAAAAAATTAAAAAAAAGTTATCTGATGAAGGTGTCTTCAGCAAAAAAAGAAACTTACCTAAGTTCCCAAAAAAAATAGCAGTCTTAACAGCAAAAGATAGCCATGCATTAAAAGATGTCTGTTCAAAACTAAACGAAAAATATTGTATGGCAGAAATTCTTATCTACCCATCCACAGTTCAAGGACCACAAGCGCCTAAAAACTTAATAAAACAACTGAAAAAAATTAATCGGGATTCATTAGCAGATGTAATTCTTATTGTAAGAGGTGGAGGTTCTCTTCAAGATTTAATGACATTTAACAATGAATCATTAGTCAGAGAAATATCCCAATCAAATATCCCGACAATAACTGGTATTGGGCACAAGCCAGATATTACTCTTGCAGATTATGCATCTGATTCTGCACAAGAAACTCCTACTGCTGCTGCTGTACATGCCGTACCCGATAGCCAAATGCTTAAACAAGACATCATACATTACGAAAATTCTATTACAAAATTGATGAATAATATGATTTTGAAGACAGAGAACAAAATCAAAGGAAACTATCTTATTATTAAAATGACAAATCCATTCAAAACTATAGAATCCTTATCAAAGGATTTCATTCAAAGAAAAAAAATATTTAAAAAAATAATACAAGATAAGATTATAAGCAATCAAGACTATCTAAAATATGAAATGATAAGACAATCGCATATTCTTAAGAAGATTACATCTAAGCTAAAAGAATATATTGAAACTGTTGAAAAAACTTATAAAGACGTTAATAAGATATTGAAAGCAAAGATACACTTTAATAACAATATGCTTATTTCCAAAAAACAACAAGTTAAACAGATGAATCCTGAACTACTATTAAAAAAAGGTTACGCTATAGTTCGTAATACTAACAATGACATCATTAAAAGTATCAAAGGTATTCCTAATAAATCTGAACTAAGGATTCAAGTGAGTGATGGTATTATAAAAGTTAAAAGAAAAGAGTAAAAAAACACTTGATAAGAGCCTTAGTAAATAGCAAAATGATTTATCAGCTATGGCTACAACAAACCTACAGAAATACTTAGATTTTAAACCATATAAGCCTAAAAAAGGTGAAGATTATATGTCTGTGGAACAGGTTAATCATTTTAAAAATATTCTTATCTCTTGGAAGAAGCTGCTTATGACGGAAGCAGAAAAGACTATGGATCACATGAAACAAGATTCATCAAAATTATCTGATCCTAATGATGCTGCTACCCAAGAAGAAGAATTTAGACTTGAGCTAAGAACTCGTGATAGAGAGAGAAAGTTAATCTCTAAAATAGATCAAGCATTAAAGCGAATCGAAGAAGGGTCTTATGGTTATTGCGAGGATACTGGTGAACCAATCGGTATCAAAAGATTAGAGGCGAGACCTATCGCAACATTATCCATTGAAGCACAAGAACGACACGAAAAGATGGAAAAGACTCAAGTAGACTAAATAATCTTATTAATCTTGATCTATTCCTTTCATTGTAAGTTTAACTCTACCTTGTTTATCAACTTCAAGCACTTTAACTTTTACCATATCACCCTCTGATAGAACATCTTTTACATCTTTTACTCTATCTTCACTTATTTGAGATATGTGAACTAATCCATCTTTATTTGGAGTAATAGCTACAAAAGCGCCGAAATCCATTATTTTAGCCACTTTACCTTCGTAGATTTTATCAACTTGAGGTCCTGCTGTAATTTCTTCAATAAGAGATTTTGCATGATCACTCTTAGACTGATCAGATGCAGCTATTTTAATCACTCCATCATCATTTATATCAATAACAGCGCCTGTCTGTTCTACTATTGATTTGATTACTGCTCCTCCCTTACCTATAACTTCTGCAATTTTAGATTGATCAACTTTCATGTGAGTATATCTCGGTGCAAACTGAGAAACATCTTCTCTTGGTTTACTAAGTACTTTATTCATCTCACCTAATATATGAAGTCTTGCATCTTTTGCCTGAGATAATGCAGTCTGCATGATGTCAGAGGTAATTCCATCTATTTTAATATCCATTTGTAATGCATTTATACCTGATTCTGTACCTGCAACTTTAAAATCCATATCTCCTAAGTGATCTTCATCTCCAAGTATATCTGTGAGAACGACATGTCTATCACCTTCTTTGACTAAACCCATGGCAATACCGGCTACAGGGGCTTTTAAAGGAACACCTGCGTCCATCATAGATAAGCTAGAACCACATACAGATGCCATTGAACTAGAACCGTTTGATTCTGTAATTTCAGATACTACTCTTATTGTATAAGGGAAATCCTCTAGTGAAGGCATGACAGCTTGAACACCTCTTCTTGCAAGCTTTCCATGGCCAATTTCTCTCCTTTTTGGAGAGCCTATCATTCCAATTTCACCTACTGAGTAGGGTGGAAAGTTATAATGGAAAATAAAAGAATCATCGACTCTTCCATTAAGTGAATCAATTATTTGTGCGTCTTTATTAGTACCAAGAGTAGTGACGACTAATGCTTGTGTCTCACCTCTCGTAAAAAGTGCTGAACCATGTGTTCTAGGTAAAACTCCCGTTTGAACACTAATAGGTCTTACGGTAGTATTATCTCTTCCGTCAATTCTTTTTTCGCCGTTTAGAATTCTCTCGCGTACTATATCTTTTTTTAAATCGTTAAATACTGAAGCTATCTTATCAGAATTATCATCTTCATCAGATGTTTCATTTGATGATATTGTCTCTTTTAATAAAGAGAGCTTTTCATAGCGATCTTGTTTGATAGTTATTTGATAAGCATCTGATATTTCTTTACCATATTTTTCTTTAATAGAAGCATATAATTCTGAGTTGTCCTCTGCCGGAGTAGGTTCAATAGGCGTGACACCTATTTCGCTAACTAAATCATCAATTGCTTTAATGATATCTTGCATTTTTTCGTGACCAAAATTTACTGCATCTAACATTTGTTTTTCAGAAAGTTCTTTAGCTTCTGATTCAACCATAAGGACAGCATTGTTAGTTCCAGCAACTGTTAAATCCAAAAGAGATGACTCAAGCTGAGTTGACGTAGGATTAAGTATAAATTCATCGTTGTGATATCCTACTTTCACTGCACCCAATGTTCCGTTAAATGGTAGGCCTGCAAGTTTCACCACAGTTGAAGCAGCTATCATTGATGGTACTTCAGGGTCTACCTCTGGGTTATAAGAAACTAACGTTAAAACTATCTGAACTTCCTGATTATAAGTAGAAGCAAATAATGGTCTGAGCGGTCTATCTATTAAACGACTTATTAACGTTTCTTTTTCACTAGGTCTGCCTTCACGTTTAAAAAAACTCCCTGGAATTTTTCCAGCAGCATATGATTTTTCATTATAATTTACTGTTAATGGAAAAAAGTCTCTTGTATTTGGCTCTGTTGATGCGACTAATGTGCCTAAAATTACTGTGCCATCAATCTCAACTGTAACAGATGCATTTGCCTGCTTGGCAATTAATCCTGTTTCTATTTTTACTGTTTGTTCGCCTAATTCAAATTGTTTTGTATGCATTATTTCCTCAG
>Ga0181597_10003045_pt1 | contig 17815 bp, 22 predicted proteins | sample 041ome_5_FD_148647 | JGI IMG/M metagenome (GOLD analysis project Ga0181597, IMG submission 148647) | Coastal salt marsh microbial communities from the Groves Creek Marsh, Skidaway Island, Georgia - 041403US metaG (spades assembly) | ecosystem: Environmental > Aquatic > Marine > Intertidal zone... | reverse complement strand
TGTACAATCCAAAAAATCAATAATTTTAAAAAATTTAAAAAAAAGAGATAATTTTAATCAAAAACTTTTGAAAAAATTTAAAGCAATACAATTACCTACTAATTATAAAAAAAAGAGATCTCATTATATTATTAAAAATAACTTTACAAAAAAATCTGTTAATGATGGTATAAAAAATATTTTAAAAGAAATTAAATAAATGAAAGAAGTGGTATTAGATACAGAAACAACTGGAATTTCAGTTAAAGAGGGACACAGAATTGTTGAGATAGGATGTATTGAGCTGGATAATTTGATCCCAACAAAAAATAAATTTCATAGCTATCTTAATCCAGAAAGAAAAGTATCAGAAAAAGCTCTAGAAGTTCACGGATATACCGATGATTTTTTGGCTTCACAAAAAAAATTTATTGAAGTTGTTGAGCAATTTTTAGAATTTATTAAAGATAAAAGACTTATAATCCATAATGCAGAATTTGATTTAGGGCATTTGAATAATGAATTATCTTTGCTTGGAAAAAAAAAAATTAATAATGAAGTAGTAGATACATTAACTTTAGCTAGAGATAAATTTCCTGGTTCTCCTGTTAGTTTGGACGCTCTTTGTAAAAGATATAGAGTCGATAACTCTAAAAGAGCTCAGCACACAGCATTAACCGATTGTAATTTATTGGCAAAAGTTTATATCAATTTAATTGATCAAAAAGAGCCAACATTAAACCTTCAAAACCAGGATTTTGAAATTAAAGAAACTTTTACTAACAATGTATCATATTTTAAAAAAATCATTCACCCAAGTCCAGAAGAAATTAGAAAACACAAAGATTATCTAAAAAATAATTTAAAAAAAAATTTTTTTTAATTAATTTTTTTTTGATTGTATAAATTTTCAAAATCAATCTTTTTTTCAAATTTTACTTGAGCATATCCTGAATTATGCAAGAGATCCAAAAATGCTTTTTCTAAATCTTTATAAATTTCAATTTGAACATCACACAATATAATTTTTTCTAATTTTTCTTTTTCTTTAATCTCATCTGGAATTTTTATAATAGTTGCAAAAATCATTTCAAAATAAGATTTTTTTTTACCTTCCTCTTTATCTTCAAATTTAAAAGTGGTGTTTACCTCAATAAGTTTATCTTTTAATGCTTTAGAACTAATATCTATTCCAAGTTGATATTTTAATATATTTTCTTTTACGTATAAATATGTCTCAACATCTTTGGTTTCGCTAGACATATCTTTAATGTATTTACCTAAAATTTTATAATTTTCTTTCATCGTCATCCTCTATATCTTCAAAATTTCCATCTATAAAATTATTTTTTTTAGTTTCTTGCTTTCTGAATTTATTAAAAAAATTCTTTAATATAAATTTTCTACTTAAAGGAAAAATTAATAAAAACCCCATTAAATCTGTAGCAAATCCAGGAATAATTAAAAGCAAAGCCGATAGTGCTATTGCTGCTCCAGATATTATTTCGTAAGTTGGAGTTTCATTTTTACTTAATTGAGTAAATCCAGATTTAAGAGTATTTAAACCTTCATACTTAGCATAATAAATACCAACCACAGCAGTGGTAAAGATTAAGATAATAGTGGTTAAAGCCCCTATTTCTGAGCCAATTTTGATGAACAAATAAATCTCAATTATTGGTATTAAAATTATAAAAAACAATATTGAGTTCATTTGTCTTTAATCTAAATTGCTAGTTGAAATTAATCAACATAGTAATTACTATAAGATCATGAATTATAGTTTTGAATATATTGATATAATTTTGCTAGCAATGATTGCTGGGTTTATATTTTTAAGATTAAGAGGAATACTTGGCAAAAGAACTGGATTTGAAGGGAAAGCAGCTCCTCAGTTTGAAAAAGTTTTAGAGAATTCTAAGACTAATAAAGTAGTTAAAATAAATGAAAATTTTGATGATGAGGCTCAAAAGGAATTTTTAAAAGGTGCTAAAATTGCTTATGAAACAATCATTACAGATTTTAGTGATAATGATAATAAAATTACAACAAGTAAAACACTTTTAAACACCGAAATATATAATCAATTCAATGAAGCTCTCAAAGAGAGAAGTAAAAGGGGTCATTACGCTGAGATAACCTTTATAGGCATTAATTCAGCGATTATTAAAGAACATAAAAAAATTGGCCAAATTTTAAATGTTACTGTAGATTTTATTGCAGAAGTTATTACTTGTATTAAAGATAAAGATAAAAAAATCGTATCTGGAGATCCAGAAAAAATTAAAAAAATTTATGATACATGGGTTTTTTCAAGAGACGTAACATCTGTTAATCCAAATTGGCAACTAGTTAATACATTAACTTAATTGAGTTATAAGATTTCAGATAAAGATAAAAAAGATTGGGAAAATTTTACTTCTAGTAAAGAAAAACTACCTAACAAAGATTTTAAAAATAAAAAAAAATTATTTTTTAAATCGAGAACAATAGATTTACATGGATATACTCTCGAGCAGGCAAATAGTTCAATTGAGGATTTTATAAAAAAATCTTATGAAGATAAAATAACTAAATTAATTATTGTTACTGGAAAAGGTCTCCATTCTCAAAATGAAAATGATCCATATGTATCGAAAGATTTAAGTATTTTAAAATTTTCAGTTCCAGAGTTTATTAAAAATAATAATGATTTAATGAAAATTATTTCTGATTTTGGAAAAGCTGATATTGAAGATGGTGGAGAAGGAGCTTTTTATATATATTTGAAAAAAAATAATACAAAAGAAATATGATCATATGGCTTTCATCTTATCCTAAAAGTGGGAATACTATGGTTAGATCTTTATTGTCTGCCTATTTATTTACTGATGATGGCAATTTTAATTTTCAAGCTTTAAAAAATATATCACTGTTTCCAGACATTACTTTTTTTGAAAAATTAGGAGTAGATGTTTCCAAAGATGATGAAGTACTAAAAAATTATATCAGAGCACAAGAAGAGATTAATAGAAAAAATAAAAAAGCGATCACTTTTTTAAAAACACACAGCACACTACACGAAATCAATAATCATAAATTTACAAATTATCAAAATACTTCTGGGGTTATTTATATTGTAAGGGACCCTAGAAACGTAGTTTTATCTTATGCAAATCACAATCAAATAACATTAGAACAGGCTGCAAATTCTCTTAAATCTTTTAGAGTTTTAGGAGGTGTAAAAAATTCTAATATTGCAGCTGACAGAGGTTTTACTCATGTGGGTAGTTGGTCCTCACATTATAACGTTTGGAAAGAGTTTAAAAAAACAAATAGATATTTATTGATTAAGTATGAGGACTTAATAGCGGATACAAAAGGTACGTTCTTAAAGATATTAAATTTTATTTATATATTAGGAAATGCCAAGCATGTTGTTAATCAAGATAAATTAAATAATGTAATAAAAACAACTTCTTTTGAAGCACTACAAAAATTAGAAAAAACAACTTTCTTTGATGAAGCTAAAAAAATAGATAATAAATATGTCACCTTTTTTAAATATGGACCTAAAAATAATTGGAAACAAACACTTCATCCAAAAATTTCTCAGAATTTAGAACTTGAATTTAAAACTGAAATGAAAGAATTAGGCTATCTATAATTTTAAAGGATAAATTTAGATAAATCAGTATCTTTCACCAAATTATCCAAGTTTTTATCAATGTATTCTTTGTTGATAATTATTTTTTCTCCAGAGCGATCAGTTGCTGTGAAACTTATTTCATCTAAAATTTTTTCAATTATTGTGTGAAGTCTTCTAGCTCCAATATTTTCAACAGTTGCATTTACTTCAGATGCAATATTTGCAATTGTATCAATACCATCATCTGAAAATTCAAGCTCAACGTTTTCAGTTTTTAATAAAGCGACATACTGTTTAATCAAACTAAAGTCTGGCTCTCTTAAAATTCTTTTAAAATCATCGCTAGTCAATGCTTCTAGCTCCACTCTTATAGGGAGTCGTCCTTGAAGTTCTGGAAGAAGATCAGATGGTTTTGCGAGTTGAAATGCACCAGATGCAATAAATAAGATATGATCAGTTTTAATTGGTCCATGTTTTGTATTGACAGTTGTTCCCTCAATTAAAGGTAATAAATCTCTTTGAACACCTTCGCGAGAAACGTCTCCACCAACTCTATCTGTTCTTGCAGAAATTTTATCTATTTCATCTAAAAATACTATTCCATTATTTTCAGTTGATAACTTTGCTGCTTTAACAATTTTATCTTGTTCAATTAATTTATCTGACTCATCATTTATTAAAATTTCATGAGACTCTTTTACAGTCATCTTCTTCTTTTTTTCTTTATTGCCCATTGATTTACCAATCATTTCACTAATGTTAATCATTCCAACATTAGCACCAGGCATTCCAGGGATTTCAAAAGAAGTGTTATTTGATCCAGTATCGCTTACTGCAATTTCAATTTCATTATCATCTAGATCACCGTTTCTTAGTCTTTTTCTAAAACTTTCTCTTGTTGCTAAGCTAGCTTTTTTACCAACCAAAGCATCCAAAACTTTTTCTTCAGCAGATTTCTGTGCTTGGGCATGAACTTCTTTTCTCATTTTTACCTTTTCCATGCCAATTGCAATTTCAATCAAATCTCTTACTATTTGTTCAACATCTCTTCCAACATATCCAACTTCAGTAAATCTTGTTGCTTCAACTTTAACAAATGGTGCCTCTGCTAATTTTGATAATCTTCTTGAAATTTCAGTTTTTCCAACACCTGTTGGTCCAATCATTAAGATATTTTTTGGCAGAACTTCATTTTTCATTTCACCTTTAAGCGCCTGTCTTCGCCATCTATTTCTTAATGCTATTGCTACTGCTTTTTTGGCCTTATTTTGTCCAACTACAAATCTATCCAACTCAGAAACAATTTCTCTTGGAGATAATGAGCTGACTAATGAGCTTTCTTCTTTAGCACTTTTATCCTTAGGAACCAGAGGAGTTACATTTGAATTTTCCATTAAATTTTTAAAACCTTAATATTATCATTTGTAAAAACACAAATTTCGGAAGCAACCTTAATAGCTTTTTTTGCAATTTCTTCTGCACTTTTATCTGTCTCCATTAAAACTTTTCCAGCAGCTAATGCATAATTACCTCCTGAGCCAATTCCAATTACATCTCCTTCAGGTTCCAAAACATCTCCTGTTCCAGAAATAATATAACTATTGTCTTTATCACCTATCGCCATTAATGCTTCTAATCTTCTTAAATATTTATCCGTTCTCCAATCTTTTGCTAATTCGACTGCTGCTCTAGATAGATTACCAGCATGTTTTTCAATTTTAGCCTCTAGTCTCTCAAACAAAGTAAGTGCATCTGCAGTAGAGCCTGCAAAACCAGCTACTACGTCTCTTTTTTCAATTTTTCTTATCTTTGAAGCAGTACTTTTGACAACAGTATTTCCCATACTGACTTGTCCATCTCCAGCTACTACTACTTCATTATTTTTTCTAACTAGTACAATTGTTGTCATGATTGATAAATGGTAACTATTTTTGATACTTCAAGTGTTCATACTAATATTGATATAGGCCGATTATGTATGTATACCTCTAAAAAATATATGGCTAGAAAAGGAAAAATATCCAGAAAAACTAAAGAAACCAGCATCAGTGTTGAAGTTAATATTGATGGAAAAGGTAAATACCAAATTGATACCGGCATAGGTTTCTTAGATCATATGCTTGAGCAATTATCAAAGCATTCATTGATAGATTTAAAAGTTAAAGCAAAAGGCGACACACATATTGATCTTCACCACACCACTGAAGACACAGGTATTGCAATTGGTGAAGCTTTAAAAAAAGCTGCTAATAAATTTGTTGGTATTAAAAGATATGCACACAGAGTTATTCCAATGGATGAAACGTTAACTAGAGTTGCCATAGATGTTTCAAACAGACCTTATTTAATTTGGAAAGTAAAATTAAAAGTTGAAAAGCTTGGGGAAATGGACACAGAACTGTTTAAAGAATGGTTCCAAGCATTCTCTCAATCAGCAGGTATTACGATGCACATTGAAAACATTTATGGAGACAACAGTCATCACATTATTGAGTCTTGCTATAAAGCATTAGCAAGATCATTGAGAGAAGCATTAGAGATGGATCCTAGAAGCAAAAAGAGTATACCGTCTACTAAAGGCTCACTATAAGTTTAATGAATGTCACAATTGTTGATTATAATTCAGGCAATATAAGCTCGGTAATAAACTCGTTTAGTGAGGTTGCTAGGAATAAAGTAAACATCGAAGTTACTTCAGACTTAAATAAGATCAAATCTAGCGATAAGGTGGTATTACCAGGGCAGGGCTCTTTCAAGAGTTGTGTAGGTGCGCTTAACAATATTAGTGGTTTAGTAGATACATTAAATGAATTTGCAATTAGTCATAAAAAACCTCTTCTTGGAATTTGTGTTGGATTTCAAATGTTTGCAGATATTGGCTATGAGGAAAAAGAAACCAAAGGCTTAGGTTGGATATCAGGCAATGTATCAAAAATAGATAATCAAAATGGAAAATACAAACTTCCACACATCGGCTGGAACGAAATTAATATAAAAAAAGATAGTAAAATCTTTGTAGGTATTGAAAATAAATCTCATATGTATTTTGTGCATAGTTATGAATTTATTCCAAAAGATAAAAATGTTATTTCTGCGACAACAGACTATTCATCAAATATAGTTTGTTCAGTTGAAAAAGAAAATATTTTTGGAACACAATTTCACCCTGAGAAAAGTGATAAAATTGGTCTTAAAATAATACAAAACTTTATTGAATTATAAGTATGAAAACAATTTTCTTAATTTTTTTCTTAATTTTTTTTAGTCTTAATTCAGCAAGTGCAAATAGAGACATAACTAACTTAAAAATGAAACCTTCAGTTCATAAAGGTAAGAAGGGAAAGCCATATGAAGTAGTGCAATCAAAAAATGGTGAACCAACTATAGGAAAGAAAGCATATAAGTTCACATTACTTCCATATGATTGCGGAAGAGATAGTAAGTGGAGCGATTGTAAGGCTAGACCTGTTCGTGCAAGAAGTGAGATAGGAGCATGGAAAAATACTTTTTCTAGTATAAAATCAGAAAGATGGATATCTTTTAGTATTTTTTTGCCTGAAAATTATCAGTCAGTTTTTCCAACTAGAAGCTCTTTTTTTCAAATATATAAGAAAGGCTTAGGACCTATTTTAATGTTGAGAGATCTAGGTAATGACCTGTTGATAGCTGGGATAATGGAGTCCAATTCAGCTGAAATAATTTCAGGTAAAGCTAATTTAGTAAATATTTCAGAGATGCTAGGTGAGTGGACGCACTTTAAGATACATTTAAAATATACAGATGAAACGGATGGTTTTTGGAAATTTTATGTTAATGATAAATTAAAGTATCATATAGAAGGATCAACCAGAGGAATTGTTAAAAGCAAAAATGGCCTATATGTTAAAGCAGGAATTTATCAGACAGGTACAGATGTGTATAAAAAATTTCATCAAAAAGATATTCCCACACAGACTATTTATATGGATAATATTTTCGTATCCAAGACTGAGAAACGACTAATTAAATTAATTGAAAAAGCTAAATGAAAATATTCCCTGCAATTGATATTAAAGATAAAAAGTGTGTGAGGTTAGTTAAAGGAGACTTTGATAGTAAAACTGAATATGAAATGTCACCTGTGGAACAAGCTGGTAAATATAAGGAACATGGTTTTAAAAACTTACATATAGTTGATTTAGATGGCGCATTAACTGGAGAAACTGTTAATTTGGATATTATCCAAGAGATAGTTATTAAATTTGACCTTAAAATTGAAATTGGCGGAGGTATTAGAAATTTTCAAAGTATAAAGAAATACATCGAAGCTGGTGTAGAGAAAGTAATTTTAGGAAGCGCTGCCATTAAAGATAAAAGTTTTTTAAAAGATGCTTGTGAAAAATTTTCAAATAAGATTGCTTTAGGTTTAGATGCCAAAGATGGTTATTTATCTGTCTCAGGTTGGAAAGAAAATTCAAACCAATTAACGTTAGACTATTTAAAAGATGTGAATCAATATGGTGCAAGTAGGTTAATTTACACAGATATTAATAGAGATGGGATGAAACAAAGCCCCAATTTTGATGAAACAGTAAAAGTTGCCGATATTTCTAATTGTCCAGTAATTATATCTGGAGGAGTTTCCTCAATTAATGACATTAAAAAAGCTAAAGAATTAAATAGTAATAACATTGAGGGTATAATAGTCGGAAAAGCTATTTATGATGGTGATATCAAGTTAGAGGAGCTGGCTAAAGAGTTAGATGCTTAAAAATAGAATAATACCTTGTTTAGATGTCAAAAACGGCCGTGTGGTTAAAGGCATTAATTTTGTAGATTTGAAGGATGCTGGGGATCCAGTTGAGCAGGCTAAAATTTATTCTGATGGTGGAGCAGATGAAATTTGTTTTCTAGATATTACTGCTTCAAATGAAAATAGAAACACCATCTACGATGTAGTAGAGAAAACTTCTAAGAAATGTTTTGTTCCATTAACTGTTGGAGGTGGAGTAAGAAGTGTTGATGATATCAACAAATTATTAAACTGTGGTGCAGATAAAGTATCAATTAATACTGCTGCAGTTCAAAATTCAGAAGTAGTAATAGAAAGCTCAAAAAAATTCGGTTCTCAATGTATTGTTGTTGCGATTGATGCTAAAAAAAATTCTGATAAATGGGAAATTTTTACTCATGGTGGAAGAAATAATACTGGAATTGATGCAATAGAGTTTGCAGAAAAAATGGAAAATAATGGGGCAGGAGAATTACTAGTAACCTCAATGGATAGAGATGGTACTCAAGTTGGTTACGATATTGAATTAATGTCAAAAATATCTTCTAAAGTAAACATTCCTGTAATTGCATCTGGTGGAGTTGGCAATCTTGATCATTTAGTAGATGGTATAAAATTAGGAAATGCAAGTGCTGTCTTAGCTGCATCCATATTTCACTATGGAAAACATTCGGTAAAAGAAGCTAAGGAATATTTGGACTCAAAAGGAATTCCTGTTAGAATTTAGTATGCTTAAAACTTTAGAAAACCTTATTAAACTTGCAAGAGAAAGAAAAACTGTTCCTGCTGAAGGTTCTTACACTAATAAATTGCTTACAGATAAAGTACTGAGTAAAGCAAAAGTTTTAGAGGAAGTTGATGAATTGATAGAAGCTGTTGAAGAAGATACAAATAAAATACACGAAGCAGCAGATGTATTTTATCATCTATTGATGTATTTAGAAGCAAATGATGTTAAAATTGAAGAAGTGATGCAAGAATTAGAAAATAGAAAAAAATGAGCTATGATGACAGTAATATTTTTGCAAAAATTTTAAGAGGAGAGATACCTTGTAATAAAATTTACGAAGACGAATTTGTTTTATCTTTTCATGATATTAATCCTCAAAAAAAAATTCATGCGCTTGTAATTCCTAAAGGAAACTACACTGATCTTGATGACTTTAGTGAGAATGCTTCATCTAGTGAAATTGTTGGACTGATAAAAGGAATTAATATAGTTGCTAAAAAGCTTGGTATTTCAACAGAAGTAGGAGAGGGCTACAGGGCATTAGCAAACATCAGTGATCATGGTGGTCAAGAGGTTCCACATTTGCATTTCCATATATTTGGGGGTGAAAAAGTTGGAAAAATGGTTGAGTGACACGAGAAGTTATTAGAAGTTATTTAGAAATTAATTCTCTTCAAGATCTTAAAAAAGTGCAAAAGCCTTCTGATGAATATTCTGTAAGTTTATTAGATCCAACTAATTTTCAATTAAATAAATTCTTTTATAAAAATATTGGTAAAAAGCATAGTTGGATAGACCGATTAGTATGGATAGATAGTCAATGGATTGATTATGTTTCTAATAAGAAAGTTAAAACATATATTTTTAAACACAGAGATGATTTAGCTGGTTTTTTTGAATTAATTTTCCATTTTGAAAAAAATGAAGTGGAATTAGCATATTTTGGATTATTACAAGAATATCATAATAAAAGATTAGGCTCATATTTATTGTTTGAGGCTATCAAGAAATCTTTTGTTAAGAAAATAAATAGAGTTTGGGTGCATACTTGCACTTTAGATCATAAAAATGCATTAAATAATTATATTTCGAGAGGAATGAAAGTTTTTAAAACTGAAAAAATAATTATTTAGTTTTGAGAAGGTATTTTAAATAAATTTTTTTTAATAACCTGATTTTTCTTAATAGAAGAAAGAAACGTAATATTAAGGTTTTGATAAATATCTTTAGTTTGCCAACCAATTAAATTAAAAGTTTTATCATCAAAAAAAATATTAATTTCAATATCATTTTCTACTATTGTATAATTTATAAATGACTGATTTATTAGTCTTTCTTCTAATTTGTAAATCTTATTTATTAAAAATTTTTTGTCTAAAATAAAGTTTAAAGGAGTTTTTGTTAAAGGATAACGATAATATCCAGTTCTAGTTTTAATAACTAATGATTTACCATTAGAAACTAGTATCTTATTATTGCTCCTTGAATACTCACAAAAAATTTTTTTTGGATATTCGATCGTACAATTTCCATTTTCAATCTTTCCATTAATATTTTGCTCGAACCGAAAATTTATATTTTTAGTATTGCTCAAATTTTCTATAATTTTTTCTTTATTATCCGCGTATGTTTTTGTGATAAAAATTATAAAAAATAAAATAAAAAAATATTTGAGCATTAAAGGACGTCTCTTTTTCCTACATGATTTGCTTTACTGACAATTCCATCAGCTTCCATCATATCAATGATTCTTGCTGCTCGATTGTATCCAATTTGAAGTTTTCTTTGTAAGAAAGAAGTAGAAGCTTTGCCTTCAGACCTAATTATCTCTAATGCTGATTGATACAGCTCATCTTTGTCACCTTGAGATTGATTGTCCCCTATTTCTTTTTCGTCAGCAAAATTTAAAATTTCATCTATGTAGTCAGGTTCTGCTTGGGCTCTTAAAGAGTTATTAATTTTTTCAATTTCGTTATCAGATACAAATGGTGCATGTATTCTAACTATTCTATTAGCAGAAGACATATAAAGCATGTCTCCTTTACCTAATAATTGTTCGGCCCCTTGTTCTCCAAGAATAGTCCTGCTATCTATTTTTGAAGTTACCTGAAAAGAAATTCTGGTTGGAAAATTGGCTTTGATAGTGCCGGTAATGACGTCAACGCTTGGTCTTTGGGTGGCCATTATTATGTGAATACCAGCAGCACGAGCCATTTGAGATAATTTTTGAATGTAATTTTCAATCTCTTTACCTGCCACCAGCATTAAATCTGACATCTCGTCAACAACTACAACTATATATGGCATTGGAAGTTTATGTTTATTGTTATAACCATCAATATTTCTCACACCTTCTTTAGTCATTAATCTATATCTGCTCTCCATTTCCTTAACGACCCAACCAAGTACAGATGCTGCTTTCTTAGCTTCAGTAATTACAGGACAAAGTAAATGTGGTATTCCTTCGTATGTTGATAGCTCTAGCATTTTAGGATCAATTAAAATAAATTTACATTTATCTGGTGTGTGCCGATAAAGAAGAGACAATATGATTGTGTTAATACAAACAGATTTTCCAGACCCAGTAGTACCAGCAATAAGAAGATGTGGCATCGAAGTCAAGTCGCCAACTACTGGTTTTCCAGAAATATTCTTCCCTAGTGCTATTGGTAACTTAATTTCTCTTTTTTTAAAATCAGGGTTACTTAAAATTTCACTTAAATAAACATTTTCTCTTATGTTGTTTGGAAGTTCTATTCCAACAGTATTGCTTCCAGGTATTGTAGCTATTCTAGCAGACTCTGAGCTTGTGTTTCTTGCTATATCATCAGATAAATTTATTATTTTTGAAACTTTTACACCAGCAGCTGGCTCAAACTCATTTAGTGTAACAACAGGGCCATGGCTTACTTTTTTTATATTTCCACTTACTCCAAAATCCATAAGTATTTTTTCTAAAAACTCTGGATCGTGAGTTTCATTTTTCTCAAAACTTTCCCTCTCTTTTTTGGTAGGAATTTTTAATAAATCAAGTGTAGGTAATTTAAATTTTATCTTTGTTTCAGACTTATTTTCAGTTTTAATAAAAGGCAAATCTTCTTGAATAAGATTTTTAATTTCATCTTGTGGAATATATTCACTAATTATTTCACTTTTATCTGTATAGTTTTTAGTATTTTTTTTAGTAATTAAATCAAAAGCCTTTTTGATAAATTCAATAAAATTTTTATAATTAAAATTTATACTTATTAGAAAAAAAATTATAGTAATTAAAATTAATAAATAAAAAAATATACTCTCATTAATTAATATAAAAGATTTAAGAAATGTTTGATTTAAATATTGTCCAACAAAACCGCTGTTCCCATTTATATACAATGAATATGCATCTGAGTAATAATTGATAAAAAAGAGTGTACCAAATATTAAATATAAAATTGTAAAAAAATTATTCTCAATGATTAAAAAAAAATCTTTCGTTTTTATGATATTAATACCTGTAATTAAAAGTGTGAATGGTATCAAATAAGCCATTAAACCAACTGATTGAAACAACAAATCAGATACAAAACTACCTTGAAAACCCATCAAATTTTCAATTTTAGTATTTTCGGGAAAAATAAAATTTGGATCGTTGGGTGAATATGTTATCAAAGCTAAAAATAACATCCCACCAGCCAAAGAAATTAAGACTCCGAAAATTTCCGCTAATCTTTTGATGGTAAAATTAAGCAATAAATTAGCTGTTTTTTTAATATTCATTTTAATGAATCAATTTAATCACTTTGTATCATCTAATTTTTATTGTTAAAATTAAAAATATTATGACAGTTTGTATACTCGGTAACAGTTTAACAGCTTTAACGTTAGCTAAGATGTTAGTCAATTATAAGGTTAATGTTGATTTAATTCTTAACAAAAAAAATTATAAAATAAGCAATTCCAGAACAATTGGAATATCAAAAAATAATGTTGATTTTTTTAATAATAATATAATTAACATTGAAAAACTAATTTGGAACGTAAAGAATATAGAAATTTTTTCAGAAAACTTAAGCAAAGAAAGTTTAATAAATTTTAAAACAAATAATAATCAACTTTTCTCAATTATTAAAAATTATAAACTATATCAATTATTAGATAAAGATTTATCAAAAAGTAAATTTTTTAGATCAAAATTTTCAATTATTAAAAATTTATCTTTTTTTAAAAAATATGATCTTATAATAAATTGTGATCCACTTAATTTTATTACAAAACGTTATTTTAGTAAAAAAATATCTAAAGAATATAATTGTACTGCATATACTACTATCATTTCACATGATGAAATTATAAATGACACGGCTCTTCAAATATTTACCAAAAATGGACCTTTGGCTTTTTTACCAATTTCGAATAAAAAAACTTCTATTGTATATTCAGTTGATAATTTGAATAATCTACAAGAAAAAAATATTGAAAAATTAATAAGAGATAAAAACTTTAAATACAAAATTAGAAATCTAGAAAAAATTAATAGTTTTGAATTAAAATCATTAAATTTAAGATCTTATTATCATGACAATATATTAGCATTTGGTGACTTATTGCATAAAGTTCACCCTTTAGCAGGTCAAGGTTTTAATATGACAATTAGAGATATTAAAGTTCTTTCAGAGATTATTAAAAGAAGATTAGATGTTGGTTTATCATTTGACAGCTCTGTGAATTCAGAATTTCAAAAAAAAATAAAACATAAAAATTTTATTTTTTCAAATGGAATAGATTTAATTCATGAATTTTTTAATATGGAGAGAAAAACAAGAACTAATTTTTTAAGCAAGTCAGTTAAACTTATTGGCAACTATCCATCAATTAATAGAATGTTCACTAAAATTGCTGATAAGGGAATTTTATATTAACTTACTGAAGGGTCGTATTATCAAAAACATCGTGTACATAAGTACTTAAAATATCAGCTATCTTATTCCTTCTGATATTAAGATTTTCTGATTCCAATAAAACTTGTTTTTCTTCTAATGTAAAGGGTGACGCCATTGCTAAAGCATTTATAGTTTCATCTAAACTTTGTTTTTCAAGCTCTTTCCAATTTATAACAAAACCTTTTCTTTCAAATAAAGATTTGAAATCTTTAAAAATTAACTCAAGATCTTTAAATTTTAAATCTTCTATTTTAGATTCCAAGTCATGATAAAAATTTTCAAAATTTACTTCATATTCCCTATATTTTTTGTTGGACGAAATTTCTTTTATAGTTTTAAATCTAATTAAACCTTTTAGCTCAATAAAAAAATTTCCATCGTCTGTTTCTCTAAAACTTGTTATTTTTCCTAGACACCCAATCTTATGTAATTCTGGTTTGAACTCTTCATTATTTGAATTTTTAGGTTGTATCATCCCTATTAATTTATTTGACTTCATTGAGTCATTGATCATATCAATATATCGGGGTTCAAAAATATTTAAAGGAACAGTTGTTTTAGGAAAAATGATAAAATTACTTAATGGAAAAACCGAAATTTTTTTTGGTAGATTATTTGTATTCATTTTTTTTTTTATGTAATCTTATTTTTAATTGATTGTAAATATCACTTATGGTGTCATGCCAATCATTAAATTTATTTTGTTTAAATAACTTTAGAGATTTATAGGGGTTTATTTTTTGGAATTCACCCCATCTCCAATCTGGATATAGGCTTAATATACCCCAAGTTTCTTTATCTAATATTGCAGACAAATGTAAAATAGATGTATCAGTAGAAATAACTAAATCTAAATTAATGATTATTTTAGATATTTCGTTTAAATCAAAGTTACCACAATTATTGATATTTAGGGATTTAAAATATTCTGCATCATTATCTCTAATCTCACTTTGCAGTGAATAAAAATTAATGTTTAAAGAAAAAAGTTTTTTTAAATTTTCTAAAGAAATAGATCGATATGGTTCGTTTGGACCATAATTTGAACCAGACCAAACAATCCCAACATTTAATTTTGATTTATCTATCTTGATAAATTTATTTTGAATAAAATTTTTTTGAGTATTTATAATTAATTTTGAATTATCTATTTTTTCTTTATAGAAAAACTTGATTAACGATCCCAAATCAATTTTGTAATCAAAGTTTTCATTATCAATATTTATTTTTGAAACAATATTTAAACCGTCAATATTTTTATTGTATAGGTCAGCCAGTTTTTCTTGAACTAAAAAAGTTACATTTTTACAAATTTTTAAAAGTGGAACAATATACTTTGAAAACTGCAAAGTATCACCTAGCCCTTGTTCAAAATAAACTAAGATTTTTTTATTATCTAATGATTCTCCTCTCCACTCGTTAATGTTTGAATATTCTCTTACAAACTTTGAATTTCTTTTATCATAAAATTTAAATCCCTCTTCAAAATTACCGTCATAGAGCAATGTTGTTGCTATAAAGTTATTATAATTTGGATCGTTATAAATTTTATTTTTTATTTTGTAGAAAAGATCTTTTCCAATTTGATATTCACCTGTATTGAAGTGTATCCCAATTAATTTTGTTGTAAATCTTACATCATCCAAGTTTTGATTTAATATTTCTTTAGCCTGATCAATTTCATTTTTTAAAATTAATAACTCTGCTTTATAATTTAAAAATAAACGAGAATTCTTATCTATAGAATATAATTTTTTTAAATAAAATTCTAAATTTGAGGTATCCCGTAACACCACGTAGTTTGATAATAAGTTTGCAATAATATGAATATTTTTTTTATCTAATTCATATGCTTTTTTGAAATATTTTAATGATAACAACTGTTTTTTTTGTCTTAATAGGATGTTTCCAATGTTGTTGTAAGCATTTCTTTTTTCCACATAGTTTAAATCAATACTTTTTTTATAAAATTTGACTGCCTCATTAAAATAATTATTAAATTCGAGTGATAAAGCTAAAAAATAATTATAACTTGGATCATTCTTATTAATATTAATAAGTTTTTTTGCACAATCTAGTAATGGGGATATTTTTCTTTGTTTTAAATAAAGTAAATATAAATTTTTAATTGACTGTTCAAAATTTTTTTCTAATGAAAATGATTTTATGAAATTTTTCTCAGCTGAATCAAATTTATTTTTTTTTGCATTTATTATTCCTAAGAAGTTTTGTATTAAATGATTGTTTTCAAAATTATTTGTTTGCCTACAAATTTTTTCAGCATCATCTAAATTATTATTATTAATATTATCTATTATATTTTTGTATTCATTCATTATTTTAAAAATTTTCTGTTATATTTTTAAACATATGATTATAAATTTAATATAGTATTAAAAAAAAATCTTAAATCATTGCCAATGTTCTTTAATCTCAATATTTACAAATTTTACTCTTGCTAAATTTTTAAAAAGCCTTTAATTTCAATGTTTATAGAACGTGCGGGCATAGCTCAGTGGTAGAGCGTCTCGTTGCCAACGAGAAGGTCGAGGGTTCGACCCCCTTTGCCCGCTCCAATTTTTTGTATGAATGATCTTTTAAATAAAAAATGTGTTCCTTGTGAAGGTGGGGTTTTACCCTTTGATATATCTGAAATTCACAAGTATCAAAAAAAAGTTGATGGTTGGGATATTAAACAAGATGAAAAAAAAATTTTCTTCTTAAACAAAAAATTTAAATTTAAAGACTTTATTATTAGTCAAAAATTTATCAATAGAGTCGGAGAAATCTCAGAAAGTGAAGGTCATCACCCAGATATATCATTTGGTTGGGGCTACGCGGAGATAAAAATTACTACCCATGCTATTGAGGGATTATCTGAAAATGATTTTATTTTAGCTGCAAAAATAGATCAATTAATTAATGTCTAAAATGTCTAGTTTTAGAAAAGACTAAAATTGTGTCAGTTTCGTTTGCAAAATTAATAATTTCTTTGTCTTTTATAGATCCAGAGGGTTGTATGACTGCTGTAACACCTGATTGAACTAATTTTTCAATTCCATCAACAAATGGGAAAAATGCATCAGATGCAGCAACAACATCATGATTTGTATTCATAAATTTTTTCATTTTATCTATCGCAATTTGACAGCTGTCCAAGCGGCTTGGTTGACCAGATCCAATTCCTGTAGTTGTTTCATTTGATGCAAGCACTATCGCATTCGATTTTACGTATCGGCAAACATTAAATGCAAAAATTAGATCTTTCATTTGTTTAGAGTTTGGTTTCTTTTTAGAAACAACTTTAAAATCTTTATTACTAAAATTTTTAAAGTCCTCTGTTTGTACCAATAACTCTTCATTAACTGATAGAAATCTTAATATTTCTTTAAAATTATAATTTGTTGCATCAATTAACCTTAAATTCTTTTTCTTCTTTAACAATTTTAGAGCATCTTTTTCAAAGCCATTTCCAATAATGACCTCAAGAAATAATTTATTCAATTCTACAGCAAGATTTTTAGTAATCTTAAAGTTACAAGACACTATTCCCCCAAAAGCACTAATTGGATCACATGCAAGTGCAGATTTATAGCTTATTAAATGATCACTTTTTACCGAAACTCCACATGGATTTGCATGTTTCACTATGACAGTTCCTTTGTTATTGGGTAATGATTTTGAAATAGTTAAAGCTGAAAATATATCATTGTAATTATTATAACTTAGTTGTTTTCCATGAATTTGACTTATTTTCATTGAATTATTTTTTGAATAAACTG
>Ga0181597_10003039_pt1 | contig 17827 bp, 14 predicted proteins | sample 041ome_5_FD_148647 | JGI IMG/M metagenome (GOLD analysis project Ga0181597, IMG submission 148647) | Coastal salt marsh microbial communities from the Groves Creek Marsh, Skidaway Island, Georgia - 041403US metaG (spades assembly) | ecosystem: Environmental > Aquatic > Marine > Intertidal zone... | reverse complement strand
TAGAATTTTCCATCAATGATGCGGTAGGCAGCCGGAGAATGTCTCTCGAACATGCCCGCAACAATTTAAACCAGTTGATTGACCGTATCCTCGAAAAGAATCCAGCCTGTGAAATTATTCCCATGGTGATGAACCCGGTGTTTGGAAATGGACGCGGGAGAAGGCCCAACCTACCCGCCTATGATGACAATTACCGGGTAGTGGCAAAAGAGCGGGGCTTTCAACTGATCGACCATGGCCCGGCATGGAACGAATTACTGAAGAAAGATCCCGGGCATTTTCTTTTCTGTATGCCTGACACTGTTCACCCCTTGCGGGCTGGTGGGCTTGCCGTGAGCACTGCAGTGATGACCCGGGCATTGGGCTTGCAACCCGGCAATCCCGAAAAAAGCAAAGACCAACCCTGCTTTGATTATCTCTGCAGGATGATGGACAAGAATAAGGACAGGCAAGTAACGGTGACCGAATTCGATGCCTATTGGAAAACCAGGTATGATGATACCGATGCTGATCAAAATGGAAACCTCAGCCAAAAGGAATTACATGCCGATCCCCTCTTCCAATACCTGGATCAGGATGGAAACGGAATCATATCTTTTCCGGAGTTCCTCAAAGATATAAAGCCCCATTTTACCGAACTCGACCAAAACGGGGATGGTCTACTCACCAAGGGAGAAATCTGGAACTAGTCTCCCTTTAATATTTGTGCCTAATTGCAGAAAAAAAGTTGCCCCTCTTTTTTCTGTGACAAAGATTCATCCTCTTACCAAACAGCCCACATTCTAATGAAAGTAAGAACCCTTCTCATTGTGCTTCTTTCCTGTACCGTGATCAGTAGTTACGCCAAAGAAACGAAACCTCCCGCACCCACCCATGCGGATGTCCCCTACGCGGAGTACGGGCGGACCAAGATTGATTTCTGGAAGGCAGAAGGAAAAGGCGCACGACCCATCATGGTATTTATCCATGGTGGTGGATGGAGTGGCGGGAGTAAGGAAAAAATTTCCGCATCCGAAATTGAAAAATGTCTTATCCATGGAATATCTGTAGCCAGTGTGGGGTACCGTCTGCTGGGCACCGCCATCCTACCCACGCCTGTTCATGATGCCGCCCGTGCAATTCAGTTTATCCGCAGCAAGGCAAAGGAGTGGAACATCGATAAAAACAGGGTCATGCTTACGGGGAGCAGTGCCGGTGGTTGTACCTCCGTATGGCTAGCCTGTCACGATGATCTGGCCAATCCGGATTCAAAGGACCCAGTGGAACGGGAGTCCACCCGGGTACAGGGAATCTTTGTCAGGGGTGCCCAGACAGCGATCGATCCAAAACTAATCGAGCCCTGGATTGGGAAAAAAGTTTTCCATTCCATGACCTACAAATCCGTGGGGGCCGAAACGATCGAGGATGCTCTGAAAAATTATTCCAGGTATGAGCCACTATACAAGGAATTCTCCGGTTACTATCATCTGACCAAAGATGATCCCCCGATTTATATGAACTACCGCAGCGACCTGAGCGTACCCGCGAAAAATATCGGGCATGGTATCCACCACGGAATGTTCGGAATCAAAATGAAGGAAAAATCGGATCAGGTCGGGCATGGAAAAGTATTTCTCGAAATTGGAGGGAAGGATGAAACAGGAGCTCCCCTGAAATGGAAGGATCCGGTCCTGGAAGTTCTTCTTGGTAAATCAAGTTGAGAAGATCCGGATATTTTAACCGGATACTAATCGGGGTTTTCATATTTTTGCCCGTCCTGGGTATCGGGCATATATATGCAGCATCCAAGGCGAACCAACTGAATGTCATTATCGTGATGACCGATGATCAGGGGTGGTCCGATCTTGGCTGTCATGGGCATCCCATCGTACGCACACCCAACCTGGACCGGATGCATGACCAAAGTGTACGGCTCACCGATTTTCATGTGGATCCATTTTGTGCCCCCACCCGGGCGGCCCTGATGACGGGGCGGATCTCCCAAAAAACCGGAGTGACCTCGACCTATGGCCCACCCAACCTTCTCCCCTTGGACGAGGTGATCATGCCCCAGTATTTCAAAACGGCTGGATACCAAACTGGGATGTTTGGAAAGTGGCACCTCGGAGGAAATTATCCCCGCCGGCCCATGGACCGTGGATTTGATCAGTGGGTGGGACTGGGAAATGGGGGCCTTGGTATTTCCGATGACCTCTGGGACAACGACCGTATGAATGACCGCTATTGGCAGAATGGAGAGGTTGTCAGCAAGGAGGGTTTTTGCACCGATGTTTATTTTAGGGAGGCGATGTCTTTTGCCCAAAAAGCGAAGACGGAAAACAATCCATTCTTTATTTATCTCCCCACCAATGTGCCCCATCGGGATAACAATGTACCTAGTGCATGGCTCACTCCCTACCTTGATGTGGGATGTAACCTCGACCAGGCAGGCTTTTATGCAGGGATCGAACGAGTGGACTGGAACATGGGCAGGCTGATGAAATTTTTGGATCAGGAAAACCTGACTGACTCCACCCTGCTCCTATTTCTGACCGACAATGGATCCATTCTTCCCCAGAGAAAACCGGGCACTGATATTGACCGCATCTCCGGAATGCGTGGAATGAAAGGAAAATTATATGAAGGTGGACACCGGGTGCCCTGCTTGATCCGGGGACCGGAAGAAGTTGTAGGGAAGCCACGCGATATCGATGCCTTTACCGCCCACCTCGATCTGCTGCCCACTTTTATTGAGCTTTGCGGACTGGCTAAACCCGCCCAGACGATTCACTCGTTGGATGGACGAAGTCTCCTGCCTCTTTTTCAGGGTAAGAAAACCTGGCAGGACCGAACCCTGTTTCTACACCATCAAAATGGAGTCAAGGGACCGCAAAAATATGAGGAGACGGCGGTGCTCACCAGTCAGTGGCGCTTAATTTATCACTCCGAGAAAGAATATGAGCTTTATCAAATTAAAGAAGACCCATCCCAGCAAACCGATCTATCTGCTAAAAATCCTGAAATGCTCAAACATCTACAGAAAGCCTATGAAGAGTTCTGGAATTCGTTGGATCATGAAAAAGCGTCTCAACGCCCGGTTCTCTCCCGCCATGCAACCACCCACCTAAGCAAAGGGTGGCAGAGGCAAATCCGGCAGGCCAAGGTTGGCAACCGATCCGCCTGGGAGGTAGAGGTTGCCGATTCGGGAACTTACCGGATCGAAATACGAAGATGGCCAAGGGAAGCAGGTAAGATTGCGATGCAGTCGGTATTACCCCCAGCACAGGATCCAGACATTCAGTTTATTGGGGGAAAATCCGGAGATATTAAAGGCGTGGCTCTGGATATCGAATCGGTGGAACTGACCACTCCTCAGGATCGTAAAACCATAAAGCGAAAAGTAAGTTCAGGGGATGAAGCAGTTTCCTTCGATCTAAATTTATCAAAAGGTGATTTTGAATTTTCCGCCTCTATGATTCTTGCCAACGGACAAAAGATAGCACCCGCCTACATTTACGCGACTTTACTCCATTAAAATTTAATCCTTATGAAAAAATTCATCCTGATCGTCACCCAACTTTTCCTGGGATTCTTTCCCCTTCTCGCCAAGACCCAGAAACAACCAAACCTTATCCTGATCATGGCCGATGATATGGGCTATGAGTGTGTAAGGTCCAATGGGGGAACATCCTACACCACTCCGCACTTGGACGAACTTGCCCGCACCGGTGCACGCTTCGAGCATTGCTACTCCCAGCCCTTATGTACACCATCCCGGGTTAAGATCATGACGGGCATGTCCAATTTCAGAAACTATGTAAACTTTGGAGTATTGGACCGCAAACAAACCACCTTTGCCCATCTGCTCAAAAAGGCAGGCTATGCCACCTGCATCGTAGGGAAGTGGCAACTTGGTAAAGAAGCAGACTCTCCCCAACATTTCGGTTTTGATCAGTCCTGCCTCTGGCAACATACCCGCCCCGCTAGATCGCCTGACAATAAAGATACCCGATACCCCAACCCACGGGTGGAAATCAACGGAAAGCCCAAGGATTACAATGACGGAGAATACGGACCGGATGTGGTTACGGACTTTCTATGTGACTTCATCGAACACAACCAGGACCGCCCGTTTCTTGGGTACTATCCTATGATTCTCCCCCATGATCCGTTTCGACCTACCCCGGACAGTAAGAATCCAAACTCCAAGGATACGACCAGGAACTATCAGGACATGGTTGCCTATGTGGACAAGATGGTAGGAAAGATCGTGAGTAAACTGGAAGAGCTTGGCCTTCGCGAAAATACCCTGGTTCTATTCACCTGTGACAATGGAACATCGGGTTCGATTAAATCGGAACTGAATGGAAAAATGGTTAAGGGAGGAAAGAGATTAATGACAGATGCCGGCACCCATGTTCCCCTGATTGCCAACTTGCCAGGCACCATACCCGAAGGACAGGTAAGAAATGACCTGGTTGATTTCAGTGATTTTCTCCCCACATTGATGGAGGCTTCCCACACGGATATTCCCAAAGACCTGAAGATAGACGGACAAAGTTTCCTCCCCCAATTGCGTGGCGAAAAAGGAAACCCGAGGAAGTGGGTACAATGCTGGTACCGAAGAGGAAATGAAAAGCCCCAGCAATGGGCGAGAACACAAAGGCACAAGCTCTACAGTAGCGGGAAATTTTATGATGTATCCAAAGATCATCTGGAAAGCAATCCTCTGCAAAAACTGGATGCAGAACAAAAAAGAATTCAGGAAATGCTGAAGGGTGTACTCCACCAGTTTTCCGATTCCTACCAACCTGAAGAAAAAAAAGACCTGCTTTCGAATGCTACCCCTCCCCCTACTATTTGCCTGCCGGCAAGTCGGAATCTGTTCGAAGGTAATAATTTTTCCCAATGGACCAAGTTGAATGGCCAACCTGTGGGTAAAGGCTGGACGATTACCGACGGGGTGGTCTTCCGTAAGGGAGGCGATAAGGACATTATAACCAAGGAAAAATTCCGTGACTTCTCACTTTCCTTCAAGTGGAAAATCTCTGAAGCGGGAAACAGTGGAATCAAGTACCGCACAAGGGGCAACCTTGGCTTGGAATATCAGATCCTGGACGATGCCAATCATCGGGATAACAAAATTCCTTCTCACCGGGCAGGCTCGCTTTATGATTTGGTACCGGCTCCGGAAAATAAACCAATTCGCGCCGTAGGTGAATGGAATCGTGGAAAAATCGTCGCCATGGAAAATGTAATCGAGCACTGGATGAATGGTAAGAAAATCATCAGTGTTTTTTGGGGAACCAAGGAGTGGCAGGATGTGTTTGGTAAAAGTAAGTACAAAGATCAAAAAGGCTTTGGATCCTGGGAAGGGCCTATTCTTTTACAGGATCATAGTGACCCGGTATGGTTTAAGGAGCTTCATATCAGCAGATTATGAACCAGGGCTTCTGGCTTTTCCTTCTTCTTGCACCCTGCTTCCTGCAGGTATCATTTCTTTGGGGCAAAGTTTATCAGACTAATGGTATAAAAATTGGCGAGGTCACCCAGAATTCCGCGATCATTTGGACCCGTTTAACCAAAAATTCAACCGCCCATACGAACGGAGAAAAATTCCGCAAGGTCCCCAAGCACGCCCAGCAAATCCCTGATGGGAAAAGCCTCTCCGATATGGAGGGTGCCGTACCTGGCATTGCCGGTAGCGTGCGCATCTCTTGGCAGAACCAAGGAGTGGAGACGACGAGGACGGAGTGGTTGCCTGTGGACGAGGATCGGGACTTTACCCGCAAGGTGGAAATCGGAGACCTTCTTCCAGGGCAAACCTACGAGGTGCAGGTCGAAAGCCGTTCGGCAAAAGGAAAAGCTGGGCAAACCATACATGGAAAATTCCGCACTGCACCTGATCCGGAGATGATTGCCCCCATTAAATTTGTGGTTACTTCCTGCCAGGACTACCCGAGAAGGGATACTCCCAAAGGGCATCAGATCTATCCAAATATGCTCAAGCTGGACCCGGACTTTTTTATCCATACCGGAGATATTGAGTACTACGACAAGCCCATGCCCTGGGCAACCAACCGGGAGCTGGCCCGCTTCAAATGGAACCGACTCTATGGCCTGCCCCACCTAGCCAATTTCCATACGCAGGTGACGAGCTACTTCATGAAAGATGATCACGATACCACCAGCAACGACTCCTGGCCGGGGGTGGATTTTATGGACCTAACCTGGGAACAGGGAAAGAACTTGTTTCGTGAACAATTTCCCGTACGCAAAGACAACTACCGCACCATACGCTGGGGGAAGGACTTGCAAATCTGGATGGTGGAAGGCCGGGACTACCGTAGCCCCAACAATCAGCCAGACGGACCCGAGAAAACGATCTGGGGAAAGAAACAAAAGGAGTGGTTTTTCCGCACCTTTGAAGAATCGGATGCCACCTTTCGTGTACTCATCTCCTCCACCCCAGTGGTCGGTCCGGACCGGTCCTCCAAAAATGACAACCATGCCAACAAAGGCTTCACCCACGAAGGTAATGAGATAAGAAATTTTCTCGCCTCCCATAAAAATGCCTATGTGATCTGCGGAGATCGCCACTGGCAGTATGTTTCCGTCGATCCGAAAACCGGGCTAAAGGAATTCTCCTGCGGTTCCGCATCCAATGAACATGCAAGCGGATGGAGAGATCAGAAGGTTTTACCTGAGCATACATACCTTAAGGTTCAGGGCGGGTTTCTTTCCGTTGAAATTAAAAGAGAAAATAACCAACCTGTCCTTCTCGCACGCCATTATGATGTGCATGGAAACATCAGTCACTTGGACAAGAACCCAGCCCAAAAATAGCGATGACGATAAACCACATCCTCCTTTTTATTCTGGTATCATTCATTATCACTGGAGTCCTTGCTCTGATCAACCGGCAGTTAAAAAAGAAAGTTCTTACATCCGGAAAACAAAAGGACACTCCAACAAATTTGTTGATCAAACGAATCATCTTTTTGCTACTGTGCTTGACCCTGCCGGCTTGTGCCTTCCTGATGATCGGTCCGCAGATTATGGTTATCGCACCCTTGTCTCTATGTCTGGGGGTTTACTTTGTTTTCCGGCGATCTTTTTTATCTCTGGTCTGCCTCGGCTACCCTTTGTGCTTCGGATTAGTCACTGCTTATGTTGGTTATTATGAACTGAAAAATTATACCAGTACCTCCGAATTTTGGGTGGCTTTAGGTATTGGGATTGTTGGAGTTGATCTAATCGCTGTTGGACTTTTGAAAACTTTGTTCAAAAAGAATCATTCCTAAAAAATTCATCCAAAACCCAAGAACCCATAATGCATAAGATTCCCAGTTTATTTTTCCTACTGATCATTCCCTTGGTTCTGGCTGCCCAACCGAAAGGGAAGATACAAAATGTTTTGTTGATCATGTCAGATGATTTAAAGGCAAGTGCCCTGCCCGCTTATGGAGACAAGATTTGTAAGACTCCCAACCTCGACCGACTGGCCGCAACCAGCATGGTCTTCGACTGGGCCTATTGCCAAGGCCTTGCCTGTTATCCCTCCCGCCCATCGATGATGCGGAGCATTTATCCAGGTTCCAAAGAGAAACCCCTCACCCTGGGTGAACACTTACAAAAATTCGATATGCATACCTCCCGGGTGGGTAAAATCTTTCATATGGGCGTGCCTAATTCCCCACGCAATGGAGACAGTGGACTTGATGTGCCCGCGTGCTGGACGGAGTTTCACAACACCAAGTCTCCGGAGACTTACACCCTTGGGCTTTACCGGCAAATGAACCGAGGGATCGCCACCCGTGAGATGGAGGGAAGGCAGGGAATGGGAACCAAGGAAAGATACTGGACTGCAGTGGAAGGGGATGTGGCAGACGGATCGGACCAGGCAGACTACATGGTTGCTGAAAAAGCGGTTCAATTGATCCGTGATCGCAAGGAAGCAGGAAAGCCCTTCTTCATGGGCGTCGGTTTCTTCCGTCCTCACTACCCAATGGTGGCACCCAAAAAGTTTTTCGATATGTATCCATTGGAAAAGATGAAAATCCCTCCAATGATCGAAGGCGATATGGACGACATTCCACAAGCAGCATACGGCAATATGGGGAATGGATTGAATGAAAGCGAAAAGGGCCGACGGGGTATGTGGCAGGCCTATTATGCATCGGTTACCTTTATGGACGAGCAACTGGGCAAGGTGCTCGATGAACTCGATCGGCAAGGACTGAGTGATTCCACCGCAATTTTTTTCACCACTGATCATGGATACCACTTGGGTGAGCATGGCTTTTGGCAAAAGTCCAACCTGCATGAGGAAGTGACCCGTGTACCCCTAATGATTCGGGCACCCGGACTGAAGTCCGGCAGAACCCAATCCCTTGCTGAACTGGTTGATCTTTATCCCACCTGTACCGCCCTTCTTGGTTTACCCTCAGCCCAGGGTATTGTCGGAAAAAGTTTGGTCTCCATCCTGAAGAATCCAGAAAACACAGTGCGGGAGACTGCCCTCTCCCTGCACAACGAAAGACATGTTAAAAAGAAAGGAGCAGGTATCCGCTCGAGTGAATGGACCTATATGAATTTTGGGGACAACGGAGAGGTGCTCTACGACATGGTCAACGATCCCCATCAGTACACTAATGTAATCGATGACCCTGAATACACTGCAATTGTCAGAACCGCACGGCTCCAATTGGAAAAAAGATTGGAAGAAGCAAAGTAAGGATTTTCTTACCTCGGGATTCAGGAGATTTTGATCCCCACTGGCAAGCCAAGGCTTGCCATCACAATTGCATAAACTAGGTTTTATCTTTTATGCGATATTTCACATTTTTATCATTCTTACTCGGTTTATCATTCGCAGCTTTGCTTCAGGCAAAAAAGTCCAACTGGTCCTGGCCACCCAAGGAAAAACCTGCATCCGTTGACCTTAGCAAATTCACGCTGGATCCAGATCTCGAGGTGACTCTCTGGGCAAAAAGCCCGATGTTGTACAACCCTACCAATATGGCAATCGATCCGCAGGGAAGAATATGGATCGCGGAGGGAGTAAACTACCGGGAAAAGCTGGGTATCCGCCGGGAAGCGGGTGACAGAATAGTAGTATTGATTGATTCGGATGGGGATGGTTCCGCGGATCAATCAAAAGTTTTCTGGCAGGACCCCTACCTGGAATCGCCCCTCGGAATTGCCGTGTTTGACAACCAGATCGTAATTTCCCAACCGCCCGACATTGTCGTGCTTACCGATGTGGACCGGAATCTGAAATTCGATCCATCCGTTGATAAAAAAGAGGTCCTGCTTACCGGCTTTAACGGCAGACAGCATGATCATTCCCTCCACTCGGTAACATCGGGACCGGATGGTAAATGGTATTTTAATAGTGGGAACTGTGGAGCCATTTTTACGGATAATTCCGGCAAAACATTCCGGATGAATACAAACTATCGTGGAGGAGCCAGCGAGGAATATTTTTACACTCCCACCCATGAGCTAAAAGGCGCAAAGAGCGATGATGGCTATGTCTGGAGTTCAGGCTTCAGTGTGCGAATGAACCCGGATGGCACCGATGCGGAGATCATCGGTCATGGGTACCGCAACAGTTACGAACAGGTGGTCAGCTCGATGGGCGATCTCTTCCAGAGTGATAATGATGATTACAGTAGTTGCCGAAATTCCTATGTGCTTGAATATGGATCGGCTGGATATTACTCACTCGATGGACAACATAAGTGGCAGGCTGCCAAGCGTTCTGGACAGGCGATTCAAAGGGCACACTGGAGACAGGATAACCCTGGCACCTTTGACACCGGGGATGTGTACGGAGCAGGAGGACCGACCGGGGTAGCTTTTTATGAAAATGGTGCCCTTGGAAAAAAATGGGAAGGTACTTATCTATCCTGTGAAGCTACCCGAAATGTGGTCTTCGGCTATTATCCAAAACCCTTGGGAGCCACCTACTCACTTGATCGTTTTGATTTTGTTAGTACCGCTGCAAGCACCAATGATTTGAATAATGAATCGGAAGAAGAAGCCGAAAAAAGAATTCATTTCCGCCCGGCTGATTTGGATATTGGACCCGATGGTGCCATCTACATTGCGGACTGGCACGATGAACGCTCGGGCGGACACAGCACTCAGGATGAATCCGCTTCAGGAGCGATTTACCGGATTGCTCCAAAAAAATTCAAATCGGTTATTCCCGCCCTCGACCTAAAAAATGTGGAGGGTGCAATCGCTGCCCTCAAGAGCCCAAACCCAGCGGTACGATTTCTTGGATTTCAGGCTCTAAAAAAGTTCGGTAATGCCGCCCTGCCTTCCATGGAAAAATTAATCGACCATAAAAACCCATATATTGCCGCACGGGCAATCTGGTTACTGCCACATCTGGGGAAAGATGGGAAAAAGAAAACGGTTGAGTTGCTCAATTCCAGCGAACGCAATCAACGACTCGTTGCCTACCGTAGTTTACGAAGGGTTGGAGAAAATATGCTTCCCTACGCTAAGAAGATGGCAAAAGATTCAGACACTGGCATTCGCCGCGATGTGGCCCTTTCGCTCCGCTCCATTCCTTTTGAAAAGAGCAAAGATCTCTTTGTGGATCTGGCTAAGGGGTACGATGGCAAGGATAAGAACTATCTGGAAGCCATCGGTCTTGGTGCTGCGGGTAAAGAAAATGAAGTATGGAAAAACCTGCGTAATTCGCTTGGCTTCGCTGATTCTTCCAATTGGACGGATGCCTTTTCGCGTATCACCTGGAGACTTTGGCCTAGTGAGGCCATTTCGGGTCTATCCAATCGGGCAAAAAACCAAAATCTTTCAATCGAACAAAGAAAATATGCCATTGAATCGATTGCGTTCATAAACCACGAAAATGCACCGGATGCCTTGCTTGAACTGGGAAAGTCGGTTGAGGATAAAGAACTGAAAGAATGGATTGTGGAATGGACCATCCGACAAAGCTTTACTGATTGGGGAAAATATAATGTAAAAGACAAACTGAAAACAGCAGGCATCTTTGATGCCGATGCAGTAGCTCTGGTACCGATCAGCACGCCCGAACCAACAGGTAAGTCCAACCTGAAAGTAGCAGATATTGCCAAGCTGAGCGGTGACCCGCACAAGGGGAAAACCACCATCATGCGTTGCTCGATGTGCCATGAAGTAAATGGTATAGGTGTGAACTTTGGTCCACGCCTGGAGGGCTGGGCAGCCAAACAGTCCAAGAACGCGGTGATCCATGCCATTGTGAACCCATCCCAGGGCATCGCCCATGGGTTTGGCGGGACCGAGTATGTACTCAATAATGGATCGACACTTCATGGGATTACCGAGGCACATGGGGACCCTGCGATTGTCTTGTCCCAGGGAGGTCTTAGTCAGATGGTGCCTCGATCCAAAGTCAAGTCATCCAAGCCAATGAAGCGCTCCCTGATGTTATCCGCAGAACAACTTGGGATGACTGCTCAGGATGTGGCCGATGTGGTGGCCTTTATGAAGGACTACAACTGAGGATATTGTTTCCTTTAGTTTGAAATATCGGATTCTCTCCAGTCAATTAACTGGTGGGAATTAGCCAGTCCGGTATCCGGATTGATCTCAATGATACATCCCTGCATACCCACATCCCCTTCCGCTACCGGGCACTTGCGGGGCATGCCATCCTTGAACCGTCCGAGACAGGCATCGATATCCCGACCGAGGACGGACTCCCGGGGTCCGGTCATACCGAGATCTGATTGGTAGGCACTTCCCCCGCGGAGGATTCTGCCATCCGCAGTAGGCACATGGGTATGGGTTCCATAAATCATCGCCACGCTGCCATCAAGGTGCCAGCCCATCGATTCTTTTTCCGAAGTGGTTTCCGCATGAATCTCACAGAGAACGATATCAGAGGAGGCATGGAGTTCGGTGACGATCCGGTCAGAGGTGGCAAAGGGACAATCCACTTTCGGACCCATAAAAGTACGGCCTAGTACGGTAAAAAAACCAACCTTTAAACCGTTTACCTCGATAATTAGACGGTCACGACCAGGATTATTGGCAGGTAGGTTGGCGGGTCGGCAAACATAGTCAAGTCCATCGATCTCACTGTTGAAATTTTTCTGATCCCACACATGATCTCCCAGGGTAATCGCTTCTACACCAGCTTTATAAATTTCGGCGGCAGTCTTGGCAGTGATCCCTGCCCCACCGGCAGCGTTCTCCCCATTAGCCACCACCAAATCGACCGGAGATTGCTCAAGAAACGTGGAGAGATGATTGGTTAAAAAATTTCTACCCGGACGACCAACAATATCTCCAAGCAGCAGAATCTTCATCCCTCAGAATCCTAGGTCTGCCTTAGCGAGAAATGTAAAAAGAAGGCTGGGAGCAATTGCCAAAAGAACGCTCGTGCAGGGCAATTGGTTTAGCCTCTTCAAACTCAGTATCCAATACCATGATCTGGGTCGGCCCAAGCGAAGAACGACTGGTAAAGAATAGATGCCTACCATCATTGGCCCAGCAAGGCTGCATTGCATGATCTCCCCCACGGGTCAGCATACGGCTCTTACGCTCAAGAAAGTTGTACTCAAAAACATGAAAACCACCACTTACCGCAGCGGTGAAAGCAACCCGTGCAGGATCCACCGGGTTCCAGGCAGCTTCCACACAATGGGAGCTTACATTGGTGGGGATTCTGGAGAGAACACCGGATGAAAGGGACACTTCATAAAGCTGAGGTTTCCCACGGGCATCAGAGGTAACGATCAACCGGCGGCCATCCGGGGACCAGCAGGCACCTGATTCATTGCTTTTATTATTGGTGATACGCTTGGGGCGAACGTAGGGCGAAGATGCCAGCCAAACTTCTGGGTTTCCTGAGGTGGAAAGAATCATGGCCACCTGAGCAGATCTTGGATTTTGCACAACCTGCAGATTACTTCCCCTGTACTCGGCAACCGTGGAGACCCGGCGGCTACCTAAATCCAAGTGATAGAGATTATTGAACACACGGCGGTTGCTGGTGAAAAAGATACCAGTGCCTTTATTATTCCAACTGGGATTAAAGGTGATTTTACCGAATGAAGTCTGGGGCCTGGCATAAGTCATCAAGGAATCAGCTACGAAAATTTCTTTTTTACCGGATAAATCGGAAATAAAACATAACCGTCCGGAAAAGAAGCCGGGTATACCAAGAAGTTCCTGAACCAACCGGTCACAAGCTTTGCTAACCGCATCCTCCAAATTACTTCCGCTTTCTCTGTATTCCAGGTAGGCGACTTTGGGGGTTCCCTTGGATAAGACTACCTGAATATCATTTTGCCCAGCGGAAGAAAAAGTTGCGGAGTATTGACTTTCATTTGCGTGAGCAAGGCGTAAACCACCGTGCACATAAATGGGCTTACTGATAAGAGGGACAAGAGCCTGAGGAGTCCGACCAAGATCAACAGGGATCTGCTTCCTCGCCAAATCTCCCTCGATGGGGCCAAGGATAATGGCTGAGTTTTGTGCGGCTAAATAACTCGCACCGCATCCAATAACGCAGAAAGACACTATAAATCTCAACAAAAGTAACCGAAAAAATTCCAAATCCACACTCATGTCTCCTAAACTTTATTACGCTCATCAGGTCATCAAGCGAAAACTCTTCAAGCAACTAATTTTTTTGTAAATCTTCTTCATGAGTCAGAGGCTAACGCTGCATTGAGCACTTCGATACCAAAAAGATGACCATCCCCGTGTATAAGTCCCCTGTTTTTCCTTGCCGAAGATGCAGCAAACTTTCTTGATAAGCCCTTTAATCTATGAGCAACGAAGCAATTTTAAACATCCTTAAACGAATAAAATATCCCGGATTCAGCCGGGATATTGTTTCCTTTGGACTGGTTCAAAAAGCAGAATTAAATGGCAAGCTAGCCAAGGTAACTCTTGAAATTTCCACCGCAGACCAAACCTTGCCCAACGCGATCAAGAAAGAGGTAGAGGAAGCCTTACTTACCGATGATACCATTGAGGAAACCGAGGTTCTGGTCACGGTAAAATCCAACCAGGTTACCGCAACTGGTCAATCCCAGCAAAGCAATGAGAACCTCAGCGGAGTCAAAAGAATTATCGCGATTGCCAGTGGGAAGGGAGGCGTGGGCAAGTCCACGCTTACGGTGAATTTAGCCTCCGCCTTGGCAAGGATGAAGAATGAGAAGGATGAACCCATAAAGGTTGGGATTATGGATTGTGATCTCTACGGTCCATCTGTTCCCTTGCTCTTGGGTGCTGCAGACCGACCAGAACTTGTGAGGGACAATATTTTGGCACCCGTGGAAAGCTATGACATAAGATTTATTTCCATGGGACTTTTAATCGATGAGGAAAGTCCGGTCGTTTGGCGTGGGCCCATGATTATGAAAACGATCCAGCAATTTGCAGATAATGTCAGATGGGGAGAATTGGACTATCTCTTAATTGACCTACCCCCCGGTACCGGTGATGCTCAGCTATCCTTGGCCCAGGTGCTTCCTTTGGATGGGGCAGTCATTGTTACCACTCCCCAAAAAGCGGCAGTGGATGTGGCACGCAGGGGAGCAAGAATGTTTGAAAAGGTAAATGTTCCCCTACTGGGAGTGGTGGAAAATATGAGCTATCTGCTTGATCCGGAATCCGGAAAGAAAAGTTATCTTTTTGGACAAGGGGGAGGAAGCACGACCGCCCAACAACTTAAAACTGTATTTCTTGGAGAAGTGCCCCTTGATCAGGAAGTAAGGGAAGGTGGAGACCATGGCACTCCAGTAGTGGTGGTTAACCCGGAAAACCCTTCCAGTGAATCCATAACCGAAATTGCCAGAAAACTAACAGAAATCCTGCCTTTGTAGAAATACAAAGGCGATTAGAAAGCCTGTTAGCTTTTCTTGATTTCGCGGTGAATGGTATGCCTGCGAAGGAAAGGGTTATATTTTTTCTTTTCTACCGCTTCTGTTTGCAACTTTTTATTGCGTGAGGACATGTAGCGGGATGGTGGTTTTCCCTCTTTGCGTGCTTCGGTGCATTCAAGTATGATTGATTCTCTAGGCATAAGAGTTTCTAAAATGTTGTAAGGTGGGACTTCGGGCAACTCTAAAATAAGACATTGATCGATCCTAAAGATGATCTAAATCCGTTTGCAAATCATGCAAATTAGAGCTTAGACTAAAAGTCATGGACGGATATTCTAATGATGCAATCACCAGTGGAACTGAAAATCAAATCAGGGAGCTGAATTTGAAACAGGAAGATCGTAGCGATCTCGAAGTTCCGGAAAATGGTCGTGGAGGAAATGATAAAATCACCAAGAGTGCAGAGCCATACAAACTTGGAGGCTCTCTCGGTGAAGAATTTGTTCCTTCTCATGAGGACGAACATTGCGATAAACCAGGAGCTCCCACTCAAATCATTGATCATGTAACCGACCCAGGAATTGATTGTACACGTGAGCCTGACTCCATTGTGGTTGAATCGGATGCCTTACCTGAGACTCCTCAACCCAATCAAATACACAACGACAAATACTGGGATGAAAGAAGCCTGGACCGTAAAAGCAGCGATCTCACGGATGAGGAGAAAGACATGAGGGAAAATAAAAAAGATTTTGAGCGAGCTGCCCGCGATAATGACGATGGTGGAAGAACTTTCCAGAATGATGTCTTCGATCCTTACTACCGCAGTGGTTCAGGCGTTGCGGAAGACTCTCCGGAGCGGGGGCTAGATTCCTCCCTTTAATCCACACCCCTGATTTTGCAACTCTCTCCCAAACGGGTTGAATTAATTGGAAATTTCCTCGCCCTTAGTTGGGGAGAAGATGACGATCTTACTTTGGAGGCACCTCTCTTAAGACAGAATTCTCCTAGTGCGGAGCAATCTGGAGAAACCGATATCTTTGGCAGGGTTTATGGAGGTACAAACAAGCAGGATTATGAAGATGTCACCTTACTTTCCTTTCATAAAGTCGGTAATTATGGGTTGCGTCTGGTGTTCTCTGATGGTCATGGATCAGGAATTTTTTCCTGGGAATACCTGAAAAACCTAGCTCAAAAACAAGAGAATCAACTAAGCTAAGCCTCTTCCCTTGACCAAGAGAAAGGCAATAAGCTCGGAGATCAAATCCTCGTTTCTCCCAGCCGTATTCTCCTGCAGGTAAAAAATTGCCTGGGTCCGGTTCAATTCCTTGCGGTACAGCACTTTATAAGCACTTCGAACCAATTCTATTTGATCCGTCGAAAAGCCCGCCCTTTCCAGCCCCACTTTATTGATGGAGCGAACCTCAGCGGGTGAACCATCCGCCAGCATAAAAGGGGGAAGATCTTGAACTAATTTGGAACAGGCAGAAACCATTGCATGTCGGCCCAACCTGCAAAACTGATGCACTCCTGCACCCCAGCCTATGTTCACATAATCGTCCACCTCCACATGACCACCAAGTGCCGCATGACTACTCATCACTAAATGATTCTTTACCTGACAATCATGAGCCACATGACTGTAAGCTAGGAAAACATTATGGGAACCAATGCGGGTAAAATCATTTTCATCCGTTGCCACATGGGCAGTAACATATTCACGAAAGATATTATCATCACCAATTTCCAATCCAGGCTCCCCACCCTGATATTTAAGATCGTGGGTTAATCCACCAATTAAGGCGTAGGGAAAAACACGGTTTTGTGTGCCCATAGATACCTTTCCCTCCACCGTGGCGTGATGCATAATTTCAGTACGGTCACCAATTTTTGCCAGAGGACCGACCATGGCAAAAGGCCCAACCACCACATCTGTTCCCAATTCTGCCTTAGGATCAACTATGGCCTGAGGATGGATATTTACTCCCATTTCTGGTTAAGTCCCCTCTCCAGCATCAACGATGGAAAACATCAGGCTTGCGGAAGAAACAACTTTCTCTCCAACCTGGCATTCAACATTGGCGGTGGCCAACTTATTACCTCTTACCTTATCGAGTTTGGCGGTAATTTTCAATTGGTCACCTGGTACCACAGGACGGCGGAACTTTACTTTGTCCGCACTCATAAAAAAGGCAACTTTACCTTCGGATGAGCTCATCCGCAGCAAAAGAATCCCCGCGGCCTGAGCCATTGCTTCCAACTGGAGCACGCCAGGCATCACCGGGTGACCAGGGAAATGGCCTGGAAAAAAGGGTTCGTTAATGGTTACATTTTTAAGGGCAACCAAGGTTTCGTTGCCTTCGATGGAAATTACGCGGTCCACCAGCACAAATGGGAAACGGTGAGGTAATACATCCAAAACCCGCCTGACATCGAGCTCTGTTTCATCGGGCAGAACAAAAGATTTAGTCGGCTTGGCCGGAGTTTTCTTTTTGGCGGTGGTTTCCAGAATTTTACCTACCAATTCAGAATTAAGAGAATGCCCCGGGCGAACCGCGATGATATGAGCCTTTAAAAATTTACCCAACAGGGAGAAATCTCCCACAATATCGAGGATTTTATGACGAACAAATTCATCCTCAAAGCGTAGGGGCTCTTTGGAGAGAATTTTATCTCCTTTGATCACAATCGCACTGTCGAGGCTACCACCACGGATTTTACCGATCTTTAACAACTCCTCAATTTCCTCGTAGATGGTAAAGGTACGGGCTGGAGCAATCTGTGCAATGTAGGTTTCAGGATCAAGATCGATGGAAAGATGCTGCACATGGCTACCCCGGTCATCCGCAGAAGTACAAGTGACCCGGAAACCATTGTGAGGCAAAGCAATGATAGAACGGTTGCCTGATGTGAATGAAACGGGTTCTTTCAACTCGATGAACTTACGAGGCTCATTCTGTTCAACTGGCTCAGCTTCAAGAATC
>Ga0181597_10003023_pt1 | contig 17891 bp, 14 predicted proteins | sample 041ome_5_FD_148647 | JGI IMG/M metagenome (GOLD analysis project Ga0181597, IMG submission 148647) | Coastal salt marsh microbial communities from the Groves Creek Marsh, Skidaway Island, Georgia - 041403US metaG (spades assembly) | ecosystem: Environmental > Aquatic > Marine > Intertidal zone... | reverse complement strand
AAAGCCAACCCTTCTCCCAAAGCTCGGTGCTGAATCACGACGAATATGTAGAGCAGAAGTTGTGATAGTACTGAGACAAAAATCAATATACAGATGTTAGAAATTACGAATTTATAAAAGAGCCCTTCACGCTCAAAAATAAATTTCTTTTGGATCAGGAAATTAATGCCGACCAAAACACAGTACGTTAGAGCGCTCGCTATTGCGTACGCAAAAGCCAAATATTGATCTAAAGAGAAATAAATTACCCGTTGAATAAAAATACTAAGGACGCCAAGAATCCCACCGTTAAGAATAAATTTCAAAAATTCAATTGAAATTAGATGGTTCATTTTTCTGTAACGCTATGATCTGGTGGAGTGACCAGTGACGTGCAACAGGAGCGAAGGCGCTCTCCATAGCGCAAAGCAAAGGATTACAAAAGGTTGGCACTAGCTGATGGAAGTTAACACCGCCTGAGAATAAATACCGCAGACCATTCATACAATAATCTTTGCTCGCGATACGCAAACCCGATCCGAATTCTTCTTGAAAAACATGTCGGTCCCGCTCAAAGACAATGTCCGCCAGCGCTTGGTTTGCGCCTGACATAGGTCCGCCTTTATGAGGCCGCTCCCAGTTCTGCATCGTAATGTCGAAATACTCGTCTTCATGAATTCGGGAATGTAGCCATGAAGAGACGAGCCCTGTATGGGGTTCAATCAGTATGCAGACGCCTTTCGGCTCCAGCACTCTTATCAATTCCTTAAAGAAAAACCTTGGATTCGGTAAGTGATGGAAAACATTTATTGCGTAGAACCGCGAGACCGACTCGGACCTAATGTCCATCGCCTCGGCGTTTAGGGCGCGATCCAAAGTGCCCATCGGCCTTACATCGGTCGTAATTACTGATGGCCTGATGTCTTTTAAGAAACCACCACCGCTGCCCAGCTCCACCTCGCAACGTGTTGGGGCACCCAGATGATCAGCGGCTTCTATCATTTGAGTATAAAAACTCTTGAAGGCAGACCGCAGCAAAGGTTTTGATCTCGAAATTTCAGCATGAATCTCGATGAGCGAATCGTCGTCCACTGGAACGCCCCTAACTGCAGGCTCTAAGAATATCTCTCTAAGGCGCATGGCTAGCGAACCCTGTCATTAGTTGCAAATCGGACCCTCGATTTATTTTCTGGTTGGCCTCCAAGCCGCGCAAGTTGTCTTCACTGACCGGTAGTTTTAGGTTTAGGTGCTTTGCCAGCCAAAACCCTAATCTGATGAAAATCAGTGGGGTTGGAATAAGCAGAACTCTAATTCCAACCTTATGACACTGGCCTCGCAGATGGCTGCGCAGTCCGTCAAGAGGCTCTTCGTGGAAATAATATAGCCGCTTCTCTTCTTCGCTTAATAACAGCCTAGTCAACGCGATACATAGCGTGTTTATTCGAATGACGGGGACTTTTGGGTCCTTCAGACCAGGCACTGGGAGAAAGCGATAACGAGCTGCGAGCGAAATAAGTTTCTTCTCTATACCCCCGCCCGCCACGAGACCAGGGCGCACAACTACTCCGTTTCGAGTGTTTTCAACCAGCTTCTCAACGGTGTATTTAGTTCTGCCATACAGTGAAGTGGCGTGTGGCCCTGCAGAGTATGACGAAACAAAAATGATTCGTTTGCATTGCTGCAGTGCTAGCCAGTCTAATATCTGTTTATAACCCGACAGCGTCGCTGTCGCACCCTCCTGGCCCGCAAAATCATGTGCCATAAGTATCGCAGCGTCAGGGCAAAAAGCTTCACTCAACCCGTCAAGAGGTCTCTGCAAGCACCAAGGGTAAGTTTTAACTTTCGGCACCTCTCCGATCGAGGCAGAAGTCCTAGCACATCGAACGATATCAAAACCATCGGACTCCAAATGGGCTGATAACTGGTTCCCAATAAACCCGCCTGAGCCAAATACGACCACCTTCATAGCTGTAGTTCGCTGGCAATTCGATACGCGTTAGCCATCATTGTAAGAGAGTGGTTTTTGGCTGGGAGAACAGGGAAAACACTCGCATCGATCACCCTCACTCGACGACTGTTCCATAGCCTGCCGTCCAAGTGTGTTTCGAGCTCGCCCGGGTGAGGCCTGCTAGGCAATGTTCCTGCATGATGAAATCCCCATCCAGTGGGAGTCATTTTCGACAACGCGGGTACAGTGATTGCGCCCAGCTTAGCAAACTCATAAACGTGCCTAGCGAGTGGCGGGGCAGTTCTTGCCTCGTGCTCTCTGATGATCATCCCCCCATGCTTGTCGATTTTGAGACTACTGGAGCATCCTGCCGCCGAAGGGTACCAAATCTGAGCAACTAAAAGACGACGTAAAATGTTGCTGATGGTCCTGGCGCCAAATCGATATGAACAAGGTAAATCGCGCATTAAAGAACTCCAAAACATACCTCCTGGGTAATAGATACTAAAAAAGTCTCTCTGAGCCCTTAATCCTCCAATTAATTGAATGGGGTAGGATTTATCAGGAACTATCGGTAATGCACCAAGTACCCACAATGGAAGGAGCACTGGCGAATGATCGACAAATGGCACTGTAATGCTGTCTTTTTTGAGGCTCACCGCTACGAGGGCTGCACTTTGCATCGCACCGCACGCTAAAAAAAGATTTTTACCCACGATCTCACACTTCTCGCCTGAGCGGGAATCAAAATACCTCACAGCTACAGAGTCTTCATTCTCTTTCCAATCGATTACCGAGCTGCCCGCTCTATATGAGATTTTTCTCTCTGAAACTAGCTGTGTAATTGTTTTCTGTGCCGTGTACAAACCAGGTTGGTTTGTCTCCAAAAATTCTGTTTCTCCTAGAGAATGAGCATCAACCGAGAGAAGTGACCCGCCCCCGTTAACCGCCAATCTTGCGCGACCAAGATAAATTGGGCTCGGGCAAAATCGCGCAGCCCGTCGCGAGTATCTGTCTAGAAGTAAAGCAGCCGAGGGAACCATGTCCAAAGGCTTTGAAGCAATCTCTCCACCACCGGAGAGATCAGAGGCGTCGTCAACAACTCCGCTAATGCCGATATGGCGCTCAAGCGCGTCGTAAGCCGACGAAAAAATATTTTGTTCAAACGGCCAATCGATGTTTTGTACATCTCTGTTTGTATATCTTAATAACTGCCCACCCCAAGCGTTAGACATGCCCCCTAACGCATGACTACAGTTCGACTTGAATATCTCCACTCCGCGACTGTTCAACACACTAAAGGGACGACCTCTCAAAACATGCCTTGCCGCCGCGGCTGTCAACTTAGGATGCAGCCATGCCTCTCCCTCTAGCTGATCTATTGCTTCAAATTTAGGACCCAAGAGAGCGCTGACTGACGTCATGGTTCTGGCGTCGAGTGCCGAAGTCAGTGAAGGAAAATTGAAGTGATTTTCCTCTACCTGGCCCTCATCTAAAACGAGGACCCTCTTACTTTGGCGCCTTGATAGCGCGAGCGCTGCCGCTGCGCCGGAGGGGCCAGAACCCACAATAATGACATCATAAGAGGCCATAACTCCCCATCGCTTTGCGAGTTCGAAATAACTTAACCAAGTCTTCTATGGCGGCCCATAATGTAGCGACGACACCCAAAGGGTTTTGCGATCGCACGAAACCCTCAATGCTTTCATTGAGGAGGCATGTTAAATACACCTTGGCGCTGAGGACGTTTTCTGGGGCTTTTCTGCGCCACCAGAACTCAGCAGCAACCAGAGGTACATTGCGATCAACTAGAGAGCCAACCACATTCCTCTCCTCCTCGGATAACCTGGTTAAGCGAGGATTAACTTCGTGCGCCATGCAGTAACAAGCAACTACGGTAACCGATGGTGGACTCCCGAAGAGCTCCTGATGAATCTCGGTAACCTCTCTTTCGAGAGCCGTTGTGCAAGGGAGAGTGACTTTCAATGGGGAGACGCTGCCGATAGGCGCAGTAATTCAAGCTCAAACCGTTTCCTATCTTGACGAACTTGCGTGTCCAAAATCAGGCCGATAGTTAAGAGCAGTAGAGACGTAAGCGCTAAACCCGTGGCCAGCACAGCGAGAGGGACGTGATACACGTGCCGATAAACTAACCAGTCTTCAAGAACGGGTAAGGCCGCAATGAGGCTCAAGAGGGCGCTAAAAATTGCGCCTATCCCAAAAAACAATATGGGCTTGAAATGCCGAAAAATATTAAAGATTGTTAGTAAAACGCGCGAACCATCGCGAAATGTATTCAGCTTAGAAAACGACCCCTCAGGGCGGTCCCGGTAGTCAATAGCAAGCTCCCTAATGGTCAACCTTTTATCAAGGGCATGGAGGGTGAGATCAGTTTCTAGTTCGAAGCCGTCCACGAGAATCGGGTAGGTTTTCACAAATCTTTTTGAGAACGCCCTGTAGCCCGACATCACATCACGTACCCGAGCGTCGTACAGAAGATTTACAAGGTGGCAGACAAGCCTATTGCCCGCGCCATGAAAAGGCCTTTTGTTTTCAAGTCTATACTGGCCTTTACTTAGCCGATCTCCAACTGTCATGTCTGCTTCACCAGACAAGATGGGTTGGATGAGGGCTAACGCGGCATCTGCCGGGTAAGTGAGGTCTGCGTCAGACATGAGATACACGTCTGCCTGCACCTCCAAAAACGCCCTCCGAATAGCAGCACCCTTACCAGGCCGATCTTCTTTAATGACGCCACCGAGCACTCCTAACTCCTCGAGGGCGGCTTCAGCGACGGAAGCTGTGGCATCAGTGGAGCGATTATTGATCACATAAATGGCGGCCCCAGGTAAATTCTGGGCGAAGGCCGCTATGCACTGCGCTATGGTTTGCTCCTCGTTGTAAGCCGGCAACACGACGGCTACTAGGGGAGAAGTCATCTACGGAAACTCCTTCGGAATACTTCGCCTGTAAACAGCTCCCGGCTGCCAGCCCCGGGCGGGGCTGCGTTTAGCCGCGGCTACAAGTGACCCTTAAGCTGAGGGGATGGAAGGAATCCCTTACTGAGGAGACCCGCCTGCTTTGATTGTGTCTATTCGCTCAACGAAACAGAAATTGACGTTATGGGTCTTCTGATTGTTGATCAATACAAGTGCCGGCTGGGCCGTTACCATCGACAACTGAGCTTGGCTAAGCATCGACTGCGCGGCACTTTTCGAAGTGTGATAGCCGGAGCAACTCATGGTTAACCACTCATTGCACCCAGAAATGACTGTCGCAGCGGATGGACTGACCCTGATCATACATCCACCGAACGGAGCGTCAGCGGCCGCCATAGACGTGGGGTCTCCTGACACCAAAATTTGTTCTATCGTTGCGGGAAATAAGTAAGCTTGCGCCCCGTATGCTGGCGCAATAAATAAGAATCCAAACACAACGCCCAGGGAAGCGCGAAGGCCTACCGTCTGTTTACTTGTTACGTGCATAGTAAGATCTCCGTATCAACTTTGAAGTCCCCAGATTACCAGAATTTATATAGCATACCCTCGATTTTTGCGCTAGCCAAAATTGCACTTATGGTGTCCACTTCCCATTAAGACCCTCGAGTAGACCGACAGTTCTCAAAAATCTTTCGAAGTCCTGACCCCCATAATTGTATATTTCTGACGCTGCGTATCCTGAACGCAAACAGACGTAACAACCTCAAACAGCGCGGACCGACACATGCCGCCTATTAGAGGTGGCTCGCCCGAAGCCACTCTCTGACGATTCAAGCATTGAGTCGGCGCCGCTCTCCATAGAGTGCGATTGATAAATTTAAAGATGCGATACGAAAAGTTTTTAACGCTTGTTATGTAACCCCCTAGATATTTGTTCTCTAGTTAGTCTGGCTAGCACTTCTTTCGCACATTGATCCCAAGAATTTTGCTTGATGCTTGCGCTCTTGGGATGCTTATTGCTCGAGTAGAGTTCGATCCAACGTCTGAGTACTTGAAAGAGATCGGAGTGGCCTCCCGCACCGAAATACTCCGCACAGTTGCCCGCAACCTCTCGAAAAACCTCTATGTCCCTGGCAATTATTGGTAACCCTCTTGCTGCCGCCTCAACTAGAGGCAACCCAAAACCTTCACCGAAAGATGCAGCAATCAGGCAATCACTCTCGACGTATAACCGCTCTAGTTCATCGTCTTTTGCGGCCGCTAACCAACGTAAACTCAGGTTTAACTCGGGATGGTTTACGATTCGGTCCTCGAGATCCTCACACATCCACCCCTTTTTTCCGACTAGGACAAGCTCGGGACTCAAACCGCTTTTCCAGGCTAGATCAAAAGCATCAAGGACATCGGAGTGGCCTTTGCGGGGCTCAATAGTGCCCACTACGAGAAAGCTAAGTTTCTCACGCACTCGCTGCTCCACCGATCCATTCCGCGACTTTGATTGGCGTGGCTGAGGCTTAGGATCTAAATCGCTACCTAAATAAATACTATCAATAGCACATCTGTTTACTCGCTCGGGAGCGTTAAAACGCACCCAACTAGCAAACTCGCTGGCAGTTGTATCTGAAATACACACTGCACCATCAGAGTTTGCGACTACCGACAGCCAGTCCGCCATCGCCTGTTCTGTACCCCGTGGGAAAAAATGAGGCATGCTTACGGGCAATAAGTCGTAAACCATAAAGTTTACAGTAACGCCGCAAAGACGCAGGCTCTGAAGGAACCTAGATTGTGCCACCTGTACCTGTGGCTGAAGGTCAAGAGCAAAAAATATATCCCCAGAAGCGAAATCGATCGGCTCGTCTGTGCCGGCTGGTTCAGCTGCTCCGAGAAAGTGAGATGTGAATTGACGCGCATAGCGATAGGGCTGCTCGACAGCGGCATAAACAGGCTCAACGCGATAACCAACGGGCGGAGTTATAAGCCATTCGCGAAGGATATTTCTTACCACGCGCTGGATGCCCGTTTTAGCATCGCACTGCACCAACTCAGAAATATCGACCAATAGTTGACGGCGCGGATAATTTTGCCCAATTAGTGCGGTTTTAAGCTTTTCAGTGCTTTGCTGCCATGTGGACCAATGCAATGCATGCGATTGTGGATGTTGTTCATGCGCGAACAGAGCCAACCATTTTTGTAATGCGTTTGCTAACTCTGGCGGTGTTTCGCCGGCAAAGTAATAGGCATTCTCAGCCGCCACCTCCCTGAACACGGGGATATCGCGTGCGATAATGGATAAGCCCTGACGAGCGGCTTCGATCAACGGTAAGCCAAAACCTTCGTTAAGGCTGGCGGCAATCAGACCGGAACAAGCCGAATAGATTTTTTCAAGATATTCGTCGGAAATGCCTTGCAACCAAAATAATCGGTGCCCCAATTCGGGGTGAGTACGAATTCGCTCCGCGAGTTCCTCCATCTTCCAGCCTTGTTGGCCCACCAGAACAAGGTTCACATCATCTTCTTGCGCCCACAATTGCTCCACGGCTTCAAGAATTTGCCGCTGACCTTTGCGCGGCTCAAGTGTAGCCACACATAAAAAGCTATGCCTGGCAGCAAGAGCGACAAAAACACCGTCCGCATCCGGCGGCAAGCCTTTTGAAGGCGCGGAGCCCTCGATGTCCGCGCCATTATGCACCCACGCCGTTTGGAAGTTTCGTGATGATTGCGGTTTGGCGCTTTCAGTCCATTCAATCAGCGCATCCGATGTGGCTCTAGAGACGCATATCGCTCCATCGGTGGCCACGACCATTGCTAACCATTGTTCATGCAGCTCTTTTGCGTTGGCGTCTCTAAAGTAATCTGCAAGCTGTATAGGTAGTAGATCGTGTATCAGGAATTTAACCGTCACCCCCGCTTGACGAAGTCGCTGATAAAATTCTTGATAAGCCAGCTGAACATGATGCTGCATATCTAGGCCGAAGAGGATGTCACCCCGCTGCCAGCGAATAGGGCTGTCGCTTGCCTGTGAACCGTTCTGCCCTAAAAACTCCAAGGTGAAACGACGCGCATAGCGGTAACCATGATCACGCGTAGCGTAAACAGGCTCCACTCGAAACCCCGCCGGGGGCGAGTGTAAAAGGCCCTTGAGATAACTGCGCACTACGCGCTGTACCCCGGTTGCAGCATCGTGCTGGCAGACCTCAGAGACATCCACGAGCAGCTGACGCTGGATACCGGCCTGTTGGTTCATCGCGATACAGGCGGATAAGTTCAATATCGTTGCATTTTCTTGGTCGGCGAGCCATGGGGCTACAAATGAAAAAAGCCTCTCTTCGCTTAATGACGTCTCTGGGTACTGAGCTTGATCGGCCGACGGTAACGTCTCCCAAGCCGATATCGCACGCTTGGCGGTTTCGTCCCAAGAGAACAATTTCGCGCGTTGCAGACCGTGCTCGCACAAACGCTTTCGAAAACCTAAATCAGTCAAAGCTTGATGCATTTTGTTGCGGATAGACTCGACATCCATCGGATCAAAGAGCGCGTCATCCAGCCCGATGACTTCCGGCAGACTGCTAGTCATCGCGCCAATCACAGGTGCGCCACAGCCCATCGCCTCCAGTGCGGGCAATCCAAAGCCTTCGTGCCACGAGGGAAACACATAAAGCTCGCAGAGGTTGTAAAGCTGAACGAGTTCTTCATCGCTGACATAGTGAGTAAAACAAAGTTCCCCGCTTTCCAGACCGGCCCGCTTCGCATTGCGCTCGAGCTCCGCGATATTGCCTTCAGGCATTTTTCCCGCAAAAAGAAGTTGGTATTTTTGTCGTAGTTCAGAGGGCAAAGCGGCGAAGGCTTGAATCAGACGCGGCAAGTTTTTTCGCTCATCCGCACCGCCGGTGTAAAGCACATACGGACGGGTAATGTTGAATTTTTCCCGCAGCTGATCTGCAGCCCCTCTCGCAATATTGACAGGCTGAAACAACGGCTCAGTAGCCGTTGAGACATTGATCACCTGGGTTTCTTCTAAATGAAGCTTGTCGATGCCCTCGTTGCGCGAAAACTCCGAGATCGCGAGAAAGCGAGAGGCCTTTTTTAAATCATCAATTTTGCGACGGTAGTAACGCTCGAAACTTGGATTCGGCTTCAGATATTGATCGGGGCTCATCAGTGGAATCAGATCATAAAGCGCCACACTTACTGATATTTTCCGATCAAACTTACCGATGCTGGCTACCGCATCATCGACATACCCCTCAAACAGGCTGCAAATATGAAAAACATCGGGTTGTAAACTAGCCAGAAACGCCTCCCGAGTCAGCTCTGCGATCTCTCGGCGAGAGTCGTTGCCCGGCTGCCTCTCAGCAACCGGACCGGGCGCATGCCAGACACGGATATTTTCCTGTGGCACCAGGCCCTCGAACGCTGCGCGGATAGGTTCAATGGTGTCGGGGAACAAGCCACTTAGTATCAGAATGATCTCGTGTTCACCCCGATTGCGGACAACAGCTTGGGTAAAGGACAGTGTATAGCGGCCAATGCCACGAAAGCGGCTCTCAGTCTGAGCACCCTGCATATCAATTACGACTCGCACTGCGGATTTTCCTATCGATTGCTTTTGATTGCGGCTTTTAGATCAGCATGGATTTGACGCGCTCTAGGGCTTAAATGAGTGTGCGACTCCTCCTCAGATGTGGTGGCAATTTCAGTAGCGCCGTGATTTGCGTCAGACCTCAATAAAATTTGCTTCAGATGGCTATGCAAAAAAGGCAAGCGCGATAAGCTTTTGTCGGCTAGTGCGGTAATGCGAGGATACTTTAGACAAAACTTCATCAGGCTGGCGAGCGGTGTCTCGAACGCATTGATTAAACCTGCGAGTAGGCGATTAGCTACTCTTCTGCCTGCGTTGGTAGGCCATATAATCACGATGTTCACCAGCAATCGCATCGGGTAAGTTAGTCGCCACGACGCGCTGTGTTGTATCGCCAAAAGCTGAGCCTCTGCCTGCTTGCGAGCGAATTCTGCTGAATCTGCAAATGCCTCTGCGGCGCTGGTTTTTTCTTCTGCAGCGCTGGCTTTTTCTTCTGCGGCGCTGGCTTTTTCTTCTGCGGTTGTTGCACGCTGTTCAGCGGCGTGCCTCATGCTGTCAGCCTCATGCGCAGCAGCAATATTGAACTCATCAAAAACATTCGGCGGATACTGGAATGAATCCAGCAATGCAGACTGCTCTTTAGCAATATAGAACCGGTTAAGCCCATCTGCGTATGCGAAGATATAGCCGTTGTCGATCAAAATTGCCTCGCTTGGCTGATGCACGGGCACCTGCTCCATTGGTTGCATAGCTTCGATTAGGACGATCCATGGCCGAAATTTTTCCCAGTCATTGCCTCGCAGAACAGCGTCTTCAGTACCTTCAACGTCTACCTTTAGAAAGTGCACGGGCTGCCTCTGTGGAACGTGTGCTCTCCATATATCAGCGATGGTTTGAATTTGTACCTTCCGAACCTCTACCCGTAGCCCGGCGTTTCGGTGCTCTGTCGCAATAGACAAATCAAGGCTAGACAAGCCCGTACTTTCCACAAGGTGCATCTCTGCCTGTCCTTTCACATCGCTGACGGCTAGGTCCAAATTGATGTCATTTGGGCGACAAGATACCAATTCTGAATAAAACTGTGGGTGCGGCTCGATGTTTATCCCAGCCCATCCTGCCTCATAAAATGCACGGGTTACCGAATCGATATCGGGTGACCACGCACCGACATCAATGTAGAAACCTTGCTGAACATCTTTCAGGGCTCGCCACAGCATCACGTCTTCAAAATTCTGCGCATGTGAGATAAAAGTCATGCGGGCAGCTTCTCGATAGCGATGTTAGGCTCGTTCCAGGAACATCCTGAGAAGTGGGCCTTATCAATATTGACCACCTCAAACACTAGGGCGAAATCTTGCCATTCGTAGTTGCTGGTTAAATGAGTATCTTGGTCTACCAAAGCAGTGTGGACGGAGTAGCTGCCCACCCCAAAGTTAGCTGGGAAGGAGATGTGGAAAACATAGGCTTCCCCAGCTTCAGCATTAGTTATTCTCTGCTTGGTGTGCCAAGTATTCGTTCCGAAAATAACTTGGCCAAGCCGATCTTTTATTCCGTAACCCAGCACGAGGCTTTCAACCGGTCGGTGAACTTTGACCTGAATTCGTAATTTAACGTTTTCGCCAACTCCAACGCAGTCTGTCGCTTCGCCGTTTTCGCCCGTCAGTATTATACTTTCAACCGTCGCCTCACCAGTACCAGAAACGGTTTTAACCTTGTTGCTTCCGGTTTTTTTTATCTCGATAACGCCATTTTCTTTCTGTGAAATGAGGGCGTTGTAAAAGTCGAAGACCTCCTCGGGAGGCCCTTCTTTAGCAATGCCGCCCTTGTCGAGTAACAATACTCGATCGCAAATTGACTGAATCGCGTTTCGATCATGGGAGACGATTAGTAAGCTTGTCCCAGCCTTGCCGAGCTCGCGAATTTTCGCGAAGCTCTTGTGCTGAAAGTAGGCGTCGCCAACTGATAACACCTCGTCAACAATGAGTATGTCTGGCCGCCATGCGGTAGCCACTGCAAAGGCGACTCTTGCCTGCATCCCCGAAGAGTAAGTTCTCACTGGCTGCCAAAAATAATCACCAATCTCTGCGAATGCTTCGATTTCAGAAATCTTTGATTCAATCTCTTCCCTGGAGAAGCCTGCCAGCCCCGCTGAATGAAATACATTTTCAGCCCCCGTGAGATCAGGGTTAAAGCCCATGCCCAGCTCTAGTATCGCGGCAACTCGCCCTCTGGTGATCGCTTGCCCCTTACTTTGCTTTAGAGTCCCGGAGATGATTTTAAGGAGCGTGCTTTTGCCCGCGCCATTTGTGCCGATGATGCCTAGTGCCTCGCCCGCACGTACTTCGAATGAGACATCTCTAATAACCTCGGTTCCATGAGCTGAGCTCGTCGATGCGCCAAACCAAGATAGAACACGCTGGAATTCGTTTCGATAACGGACATAGGTTTTCCCTATTCCTGAGACGCTGAGTACGTTCACAGAACGTCCGCCATGTCCTCGGCTGCTCTGGAGTATATGAAGCCCCCGAGCAATAACAGGCCGGCTGATATCACAAGGCAGTTCAAGAGCGAGCCTGTGTCAGGCCAGGTCTGGAAAACGAGAATTTCCTGGTAGCTGGTGACCAAGGTGTAGACGGGATTGAAGGCCATGAGATTCTGCAATTGCTCCGGCACGATGCTAGCGGGGTAGACAATCGGTGTGAACCAAAAAAGCACCTGCAAACAGATGGGTGTCACCTGACCGATATCCCTAATGAAGGTGTTGAGCACGCCCAGAATCAACCCTATACCAGTAGCGAGAGCGATTGTGAGCACCAGCAGAAGAGGGAGAAAGACCAGACTCGCGGTAAGGGTAAATCCGGTAATCAAAAACAAGGCTAGCACTGCAGTTAGCAATAGCAGATTGTCTACAACGCAGGCGCCTACGAGATTGGCCAACAATACGATTTTAGGGAATGCGGCTTTTTTAATCAGGTTCCCGTTGGCAATGAATAGGTTGAGGCTGCGAGAGACGATGTCGTTGAATAAGTTCCAACACGTCAAGCCCGCGCATAGATACAAGGCAAATGAGTACTGGTTGTCTACGTTGCCGATTTTGGCTTGCAACACATTCGACAGAACCAATGCGAAGATGGCGACCTGTGCCAAGGGGTTAAGCACACCCCATAGGCCCCCCAATACACTGCGGTCGAATCTTAGGCGTAGCTCTGCCAGGACTGAGGAGAGTATGAAGTGGCGGTATTGCCAGAGAGCTGACAGTGCTGGGGGCAAGGAATCCGTCTCTTTGTGCTGAATTTGGTGAGCCTGCCAGTTATCCTAACATCTGCAAACTCGATGGGCCGCTTCGCTTGTGAATTATCCGTGACTCTCAAAGCATGTAATAGTGATCTTTGATCTGGCAATAACTGGAAAACCCTGAGGGGGGGCTAGCTTATGTCTGGTTTCATCTTGGGAGCGAGCAATTTCCGAGTCAATTAGCAGTAGGGGCAGTGTGAAGAACGCTACGTTTTATATTTTGCCGGCGCTCAACGAGGAGACCTCAGTGGCGGCGGTCATCTCCGGCCTTAAAGAGGTCGACCCCAATGGCGTGGTCGTGGTGGTGGACGATGCGAGCACTGACTCGACGATTCTGCGGGCGGCATCTCAGGGGGCCTGCGTGCTGCCGCTGGCGGATCAACTCGGTGCCTGGGGAGCAATGCAGGCGGGTTTGCGCTATGCGGCCGAAAAGAGGTGTGCGCGGGTGGTTACATTGGATGCCGACGGACAACACCTTCCGGCTGAAATCCCCAAGCTGTTATCTGCCATGGATCAAACTGGTGCCAATGTAGTGATCGGGGCCTGCGCTTTCAGAGGTTCGAGATTAAGACGATTTGCTTGGCGGATGATGCGGGGTGTGTCGGGCATTAGCGCGGAGGATCTCACTTCGGGGTTCCGGTTGTACGATCGGCAGGCGGTGGACATACTGGTGTCAGAGAGAGCCAGTTATCTTGAGCAGCAGGATGTGGGGGTGTTGGCGTTACTGCTCCGTAACAACCTTAAAGTAGTGGAGGTGGAGGTCAGCATGTCACCGAGAGCAGTGGGCACTTCCCGGATTTTTAGCTCGTGGGCGAAAGTATGCCGGTATATGCTCCAAACGTTGCTGCTAGGTGCGTCGAAACGGGGCGTGCAAACCGTTAAATTAGCGAAACATCAAGGCGCCGTTATCCATGACTGAAGTGTTTACGGGCCTCACAGGGCTCTTGGTGGCCGGTTTCATTATTTATTTGGTCAGGGGCGATCACATACAGGTGCGCCATGGCGTCGGTTGGGTTCTGGTTGCGGGGATATTTTTTTTATTGGGCTTTGCCCCCTCCTTACTGGATCAAATTGCGCTGTGGTTGGGCGTGGCTTACCCACCAACAGTCGCTCTGGTAGTAGGCGGTTCGGCATTGATTCTCAAGGCTGTGATATCGGATGTGGAGTTGGCTCGATCAGAGACGCGCCTGATGCGTCTGGTGCAGAGGGTCGCGATGCTGGAGGCCGACATTCGGCGGTTGGAGCAGCGAGCTGAGCAAGAAGATCATGGTCAGCGAGATACCGATCGGTAGATCGCTGTAATGTCTATGGTTTGCTGCCTCAGATCGAATGTCGCACTTGAGGATTCTCGCGCTTCCGTTTTCCCCGCGGTATGGTTCTTTAGCGCATCGCTGATTCCCGCGGCCAAAGCTTTTATGTCTTTTGCGGGCACGAGCTCTGCGCCAAGTTTTTTGCCAACCCAGCCGGTTGCGCTACCGAGTATGTCGGTCACCACTAGCGGTTTTTTCAGATGAGCGGCTTCGAGTAAGACCATACCAAAGGCCTCATTCTTGTCGGTAGAGGGGAGTGTTACGACATCGGCTGTTTTGAGATAACGCCACTTGTTTTCCTCGCTGATGACGCCGATAAAACGCACGCGGTCTTGTATGCCGAGGCGAGTGACTTGCTGTTCCAGTGCGTAGCGCTCTGATCCGTCGCCCGCCAACCAGCAATGTACTTCGGGCAACTCGGCAATTGCCCCAAGGAGATATCGGAGCCCCTTATATGCAGCGAGTCGCCCTAAATACAGGACTACGGGCGCATCTGGTTTCGCAAAGGGCCGCAGAGTGTGTGGGGGAGGGAGCCGATATTCATCCAGACCCAGTGGCACTACTTTCACCCTGGAGGTATGCTTCTTAAGAGCCTCGCTGCCCTCAAGGTAGCTCTGGGAGGTAGCGCAGATAATGCTCGCGCGCTTTAGCAGTGCCTGCTCCAGAGGTTTATAAAAAAAATAACAGTACCTGACCAGCCAACTCGAAGCTGGCGTCACAATGTCTGACTGCCAATGAACTATCCATGAGAGCCGTCGCGCTCTCGGCAGAAGTAAAAGCCAGATTGCTGATGCGTTGGGGTGGTGCATGTGAATAACATCTGGCCGACACCGCCCGATCGTTCTTATAGCGGAGAGCCAAAACAGCGGGCTGATAGGAATGAATCCCACATTGAACCAACGCGCCGCTAACCTTACGTAAAAGGACGTGCCATCCAAGGGATCGATCTCTATATCACGGTCTTTCAAAGTGGCATTGGAAGAATGAACTAGGGCCGTGACCGTGATGCCTTGGCGGTGCTGCACGCTCATCAGATCCCGCAGGTAGGTTTCCATACCTCCGGGGTGGGGAGGGAAGTATTTGCCGATGTGCAGTACTCGCAATGGCTTTTCTTGGGCAATCTCTTCGGTCATGGTGAATTGGGCGCCAGTATTACGTAGTCTTCTCCGCGCCCGATTATTCGGGTGTTGGTGCCGACCTTGAGCTTATTAACTGCCGCCGCAATAGTGGCTTGATCGTCACTGAACACTGCAAAATGACCCTGCCAGCTATCTGATAGTTGGGCCCCTGTTGCCAAACTCACTGATACTGAGCTTCTGGGTGCCAGGAGCAGTGGCAACTTCTGCGCCTGAAATTCGCCGGATTGATTCAGGGCGATCGAGATGACACCGGCCTCAGAGTCGCGCTTGCAGGGTATAGCTTCCACAATTTCTGTAAGACTTGCACCCGTGCCGGTTTTCATATGTCTGCCGGTGCCCATCTCTCCCTCTGCTAATTGATACGTAGCTAACGCGAGCTGACGCAGCGATATCACATCACTGACTAGCCAGAGAACCGCAGCGAGCGCTATACAGCTGGCTGCAACCTGATGCACTGCTGACTTTCCGATAACCGCAAAAAGCAGCGCCAGCAATCCAGCTAACACCAGCGTTGCAGACTGCCACTTACCCCAGCCAACCGGGCTGGGTAAGTGCCCGTCGACCATATTGATCGAGCGTTGGCTGATAACATCCGGTGTCGCCCAGTGATTCAGCACTGCTGGTAGCGCTTCGGGTAAAAGGACATCCGTAGCTTGCAAATTTCCTACTTGAACGTCGCCCAGTGATTGCTTATCAACCAAGTAACCCATCTCGCTGATCGGTTGTCTCCAGTACGCTGCTATGGGCTTCATATCAAGAATGGTGGGGCCCGAGACATCTAACGAATAGGATTGCACCTGTGGGTCATCTTTGGTGATCCAGTAAAAAGAGACGGCTTCTGGTTTGGTCACCTTCACGTTTGTCACGACGTATCTCGGCTGCACAGTGTCAGGTTTTTTCAGCTGAACTTTCGCGACCGCCACGGGTCCGGGAGTGTCAGTAAACTGTTGGCGGCCATCATCAGCCTGCCGCAAATTACCGAGCACTGGCACTAAAGTTTCTGTCGCGTAGAAGCCCGTCGGGCTATCCTCTGAGTTTGAGCTCCTGTCTATTAAGACAGTTGCGGTAATGCCAACTAGCACAGCGACAGCGGCGGCTGTAATGCGAGTAAACAGCCGCTTGATGCGCGAATCACGCACTGACGCATTCTGGGTCGCAAGCTCTCCTATACTGTGCAATCCCGCCATGCCCGTGAGCACAAATACCGGCAAAAAATGCAGCAGCAGGCGATTGATCGATGTGCCTGTCTCGGCATATAGCGAGTAGTTAGATACGCCAAAAATAACTCCCTGCGAGGCGATGACCAACCCGCCCATGAGCCAGTGTGTGGCGCAGGCGCGAGGTTTTCTTAAAGTGAGCACAGCCAGTGCTGCCAGATAAAACAGCCCCAGTAGGTGAAAGTTCCCTCGAATGAAAATCATCTCAAAGTAATTGGGTAGCGGGTTATAGGGCCGCAGAGCGTAGCTACCGAGCGGGCCAACATGAATGGCGCCCTCCCGCACTCCCCATATTCCTAGCGGGCCCAAATGGGCAGATTCCAGCGCTACGCAGAGCAGCAGCACTGTGGCACAACCCGCTATCGCCTTGAATCGGTAGCGTTTCCAAAGCGCCAGCAATGCAATGAAAAGCAGTCCAAGGCCAAGCCAGATCCACCCCTCGGTTTTGATAAAGCAACCGACCAGCAGCAAAGCTGTGCCAACCGTTGGTAAGCCTTTTCCCGGCTGCTGAGCCCAGAGCAGCAGGGCCGCCAGGCCCATTCCGCTGGTCCCCAGCATCCATAGGTCCGCATAACCCGCCAACGCACCATGCATGCTCACCAGCGGGATAGAAATTAGCGCGTACGTTGCGATAAGGCTGAGCAAGCCGCTGTAACCGGCGTGGCGACACAGTCCGTACATTAGGCTCCCGATCGCAAGCGTTGCAAAAAACCAGGTAAGGCTGGCAGCGTGATCGCTCCAGCCACCGGACAACGCGGACGCGAACGCAGCGACTGCAGACACCGATGCAGGGTAATGAGCAGCGTGCAACGCATAGCCGGTGCCGCCTGACCGCAACCACTGATCCACGGTGTGAAAATCGACTAGAGCATTGTTCAGCACCCACACCTTGGCCCGATACATCCAAGTGGTGAAGGCATCCCAGGGGTAGATATCCCGCGAGAGGTTGTTGGTTAGCACCAAGAGCAGATGCCCGGTAATGAGCATGATGATCAGTAGGTGAGGCAGATGGGCCCTTACCGAAGCCAAGTGAAAAACGGGTGCTTTGAAGCGATTGGGATGCATAGCACTGCGGAGTAGCGGCAGGGCAATGAGGGCGCATCCAAAAACCGCACCCCAGCTCGCGGTGCTCAGCGGGACGGGAGCGCCAGTCAGAAAAAGGATCAGCAGTGCGGCGGCGATGAAAAAGCCTGCCCCGACGTCTATCCAGACGTTGGTTTGCCAGTCCGCCCGGGCGCCGAGCGCGCGGCAGGCTTGAAAGCCCGCCAGCCATAGGAGCGATAGGCCAATGAAAGTGAAAGCCATATGAGCAAGCGTATGGATGCAATGCCCCATTATGCTGTCAGTCGGTACCTTTTATAAGGTGGAAATTTATAAGGTGGAAATTTATAAGGTGGAAATTTATAAGGTGGAAATTTATAAGGTGGAAATTTATAAGGTGGAAATTTATAAGGTGGAAATTTATAAGGTGGAAATTGGGGCT
>Ga0181597_10003021_pt1 | contig 17903 bp, 20 predicted proteins | sample 041ome_5_FD_148647 | JGI IMG/M metagenome (GOLD analysis project Ga0181597, IMG submission 148647) | Coastal salt marsh microbial communities from the Groves Creek Marsh, Skidaway Island, Georgia - 041403US metaG (spades assembly) | ecosystem: Environmental > Aquatic > Marine > Intertidal zone... | reverse complement strand
ACGCCAATCAAGGCGGCGGCATAACAAGGGCTGGGATCCACTTATAAAACCAGACCCCGTTGTTCAAATTTCCCGAGCCACTTCTCCACATTGTCGAACCAAAGTTCGGCAATGCCATCGATAGCGATGTCGGATCCCACGATATCGGCACGGCTCGCCTCCCCCACAATATGGCTTTGTACATATCGGCGAAGCCCTGGGATGCCTCGCGCCAACGGCCCGTGGATTTCGAACCAATGACGGACGAATTCCTCGTGCGTTGTGCCATCCTTGCGGGTCAAAAATGAAATACGCTTGATCAAAGGGCTATCCTTTCGGCCATGGTTTCGGCGATCATAGGGGACAGTTCCGAAATACGCCCAGATTATGTGAGTGCAGCAGATGCCCAATCCAACCGAAGTGCTTGCCGCGACTGGCGATGGCCTGATCGCTATTGTTAAGCGTGATTGCCCGACCTGTGAATTGGCTGGCCCCGTTTTGGCAACACTGCAACAAGCAGGTCAGCTTGATGTGTATAGCCAGGATGACCCGTCTTTTCCGGAACAGGTTTCCAAGGTCATCGACGACCGGGAACTAGCGGTCTCCTATAATTTGGATGTGGAGATCGTACCGACGCTGATCCGTGTGCAAAGCGGCAAGGAAACAGACCGGACATACGGTTGGGATAGTGCGGAATGGAGCCGGGTCGCAGGCCAGCCCGTTGGCGAGGGCTTACCGCCGATCCGCCCGGGCTGTGGTGCTGCCAATGTTGAGCCGGCGGCCCTCCGCATGTTGAAAATCCGCCATGGTGAAACCGGCCTGACAGCCAGGTCCGTAACGCTTGGCGGCGAGGAAGACGATATAGAAGCCGCCTTCGCGCGCGATTGGTCGGACGGCCTGCCCGTCGTGCCGCCAACAGAGGCCCGCGTGCTGGCGATGCTTGAAGGGACCAGCCGGGATTCGCAGGAAATCCTTGGCATCGTGCCGCCGAACCTGGACCCGTGCACCGTGGAGAAAGCCGCTATCAATGCCGTAATGGCCGGATGCAAACCAGAATATTTCCCAGTGGTGCTCGCGGCGCTCGATGCGACGCTCGACCCTGCGTTCAACATGCATGGGGTTCTGGCGACAACGATGTATGTGGGGCCAGTATTCGTGGTCAACGGCCCGATCGCTCAGCGGATCGGCATGAACGGGAAGCACAATGCGCTCGGCCAAGGCAATCGCGCCAATCTAACGATTGGCAGAGCTGTGCAGCTCATCATCCGTAATGTTGGTGGCGGGAAACCGGGCGGGATAGACCGCGCCGCTCTCGGCAATCCCGGCAAGCTTAGCTACTGCTTCGCGGAAGATGAGGCCGGATCATTCTGGCGGCCGCTCTCAACGGATTTTGGCTTTAATGAAGGCGATAACACCGTCTCAGTCTTTGCAGGATATGGCCTTCAGGGCGTTGTTGACCAAAAATCCCGCGATCCAGAAAGCCTCGCCCGCTCAATCTCGGAATGCTTGAAGGCTATGAACCACCCGAAGCTTTGGCCAGCAGCAGACGCGATTCTCGTCGTTTGCCCCGAACACGAGCGCACCTTCAAGGCCGCCGGATGGAGCAAGGCTGACCTGATGCAACGGCTGATGGAGCTTATGACCGGCCCAGCAGACGCTTTGGTTCAGGGCGAAGGCGGAATTACTGAAGGCCTGCCAGAAAGTCGCCGCGGCACAAGCGCATCCAAGTTCCGCGACGGCGGCCTATTGATCGTTCGTGCAGGCGGCGGTGCGGGCATGTTCTCCGGCATAATCACCGGCTGGTCCGCATCTGGTGACCGGGGCAGCCTGCCCGTCACGAAGGCGATTGGAAACTAACTATTCCGCCGGTGCCACGTGGGCTTCGTTCTCTGGCTTGACCCGGTGCGTGACCATGCGGTCATGCAAGTTCGTGACAATCCCGCTGCCTGTCTTCAGGCAAAGAAACGGGAAAAACGCATGAACCAAGCACGCGCACGCGCCGATGAACATTGGTATGGCGAACGACATCGCTTGGCCCATATGCTCAAAATAGCCTTCACCTACGTTGGAAGGGTGATCGGTGAACGGGTTAGCCATAGCGCGTCTCCAGTGCTTTACAAATTCCAGTGAATCATAGGCAGGTATCGCGAAAAAACATTTCAAAGTTTCTGCTAAAATGCCAATATAGGAGAATATTTTTCTCTTGATTGGACGTTCAATAGACCATGGACAGCATCGATAAACGCATTCTGAGATTGATCCAGCAGGATTCGACGCTTTCTGTCGCTGCAATCGCAGAGCAGGTCGGCCTGTCACAGACACCCTGTTGGAAGCGAATACAAAAGCTGGAACGGTCTGGCGTTATCCAAAATCGGGTCGCATTGTTGGACGCCGATACGCTTGGTCTGCCGGTCACAGTGTTCGTATCTGTGCGCACCAACCACCATGAACCGGAATGGCTGGAAAAGTTTGCCGATGGTGTCAGCCGGCTGCCGGAAATCGTGGAAGTGTACCGGATGAGCGGAGATATTGATTATCTGCTCAAGATCGTCGCCCCAGACATTGCTGGATATGACCGCATCTACAAGCGCTTAATCAGCATCGTCGAAATCTATGACGTCTCATCCGCCTTCGCGATGGAACGGATGAAAGTCACGACCGCCCTACCGCTCGATTACGTGGCGACAGTGGATTAACGCTGCCCGTCATTCTGTGCCAGGATACCGCTTCCAACACCAACTTAGCGGGCAATTCCATGGCGCATGACTACACAATCTTTGACGGTCTCATCATCTCTAACTGGGGCCGTCCTGTTTTCGAGGAAATGAATGCTGGCGGCCTTGCCGGTGCCAATTGCACCTGCGCCGTATGGGAAGGATTCGAGGCGACCATGGGCAACATCGCCCGCTGGAAGCGCATGTTCAAAGATAACGCGGACCTGATTGTGCAAGCCCGGTCCGCCCAGGACATCCGAGACGCCAAAGCTGCTGGCAAGACAGGTATCGCCCTAGGCTTCCAGAACAGTTGGCCAATTGAAGACGACCTGGACCGCGTATGGCTGTTCCATGATGTGGGCGTGCGCACGATACAAATGACCTACAATACGCAGAACCTGGCTGGTGCCGGGTGTTGGGAATCGACGGACCCTGGCCTATCAGATTATGGCAAGCGGCTGGTGGCGTTGCTGAATGAAGCTGGCATCTTGATCGACCTTTCCCATGTTGGTCCACAAACATCCAAAGACGCGGCTGAGGTCTCCAAGCGGCCTGTTGCGTATACCCATGTGGCACCAGCAGGCATGAAAGACCACCCGCGCAACAAGCCGGACGACATGCTAAAGCGCATCAATGGCACAGGCGGGTTTGTTGGTGTGGCGCTGTATGCGCCATTCCTGCCCAAAGGCGATGATTCGGACCTGGGTGATTGTCTGGACACGCTGGAATACGTGCTGAACCTTCTAGGCCCAGAAAGGGTTGGCCTCGGCACTGATTTCACCCAAGGCTATGGCGCGGACTTCTTTGAGTGGCTGCGGCGTGACAAAGGCATAGGTGCTGGCGTTGCTGGCCCCATGACGGGATCTCGCCCCGCCAACCCGAAGGGCCTGGATGGCATGTCTGAATATCCAAACTTGATCCAAGCCATGCAGCAGCGCGGATGGGATGACAGCCTGATCCGCAATGTTATGGGCGAAAACTGGCTGACCTTCCTGGATGACGCCTGGACCCCCGCATGACACGCATCCTAACAACCCACGCTGGCAGCCTGCCACGCCCATTGGCGCTGACCGGCCTATATGCGCGGAGCTCACAGGGCGGCCACGTTGATCCGATTGAATTGGCGGAGGCTGGCAAAGCAGCACTGACAGGTATTCTCCAATCACAGGCGGATGCAGGTGTGGATATCGCCAATAATGGCGAGCAGCAGCGGGAAGCGTTCTTTCTCTACCTCCGCCATCGCCTTTCCGGCATTGGCGGGCGGTGGGAGCGAAAGCCGCAAGCGGATGTTGCGGCATACCCAGACTTCCAGGCGGCAATGGCGGCAGCGAATGCGGAGAAAACTGCCGTATCCAACTTCCAGCCGCCCAAAACCATTGGGGCCATCGCCCATGAGCACCCAGAGGCTTGCGAAGAAGAGTGTGCAGATTTCGCCTCAGCGCTGAAGACCGGCGGCCATCAATTTGCGGGGACATTCCTAACCGCCCCCTCCCCTGGTATCGTCGCAGCCGCCCTCAAGAATGAGCATTATGACAGCGAGGAAGCGTATCTGGACGCGCTCGCGGCCGCGCTCCGTGTCGAGTATGAAACCATCCTACGCAATGGCCACATGCTGCAGCTCGACTGTCCGGAGCTTGGGCTTGAAGGCCATGTGACATATGCGGGCCAACCGCAAGCGCATTTGAAATTCGTTGAACGTGCGATTACCGCTATTGCCAAAGGCATTGATGGCCTACCGAAAGAGCGTATTCGCCTACATCTATGCTGGGGCAATTACGAAGCCCCCCATGACCAAGATACAGCGCTCGCAGACCTATGGCCGGTTGTGAAGCAAGCGCCAGTTGGCGGCTTTGTGCTGCCGTTTGCTAATCCCCGCCATGCCCATGAGTGGCGCGTTCTGAAAGCCTCCCCACCAGCGCCCGATCAAACCATTACGGCGGGGGTCATCGATACGCTCACAAACTTTGTCGAGCATGAGGAAGTGGTTGCGGACAGGTTAGAACTCGTCGCCCGCGCCATTGATGACCCGACCCGCATCACGGCCTGCACGGATTGCGGCTTCGATACATCCGCTGGAATGGGCCGCGTTGCGCCAAGCGTTGTCTGGGCAAAACTTCGGGCGATGGCATCAGGGGCCAAATTGGCGAGCGGACGCTTAGGGCTGGACGCCTAAGCGCCCTTTTTCCAGCAGCCCACCATGTGATCGTCCACAAGACCCATGGACTGCATGAACGCATAGCAGATCGTAGGGCCGACAAAACGGAACCCCGCCTTCTTCAGCCGCTTTGAAAGCGCTTCAGCGGCGGGCGTTTTACCAGGTACATCCGCCATAGACTGCGGCTGGTTAATCAGCGTTTCGCCATCCACCGAGTCCCAAACGAACTTGGAGAACCCACCCGGTTCCTCATCCATCATCTTTAGCCAGGCTTGGGCATTGGAGATGGTCGATTCGATCTTCAGGCGATTGCGGACAATGCCGCTATCCGCCATTAAGCGATCAATGTCAGCCTGATCAAACTGAGCGATCTTTACTGGATCAAAATTGGCGAAGGCCGCGCGGAAGTTATCGCGTTTTCGCAGGATTGTGATCCAGGACAGCCCTGCCTGAAAGCCTTCCAGGCAGAGCTTCTCGAACAGCACGCGATCATCCCGCTGGACGACGCCCCATTCCTCATCGTGATAGCGCTGATATTCGGGATCGTCGCCACACCAGCGGCAACGGTCCCGGCCATCAGGGCCTGTCAGCAATCCACTCATGCTGAACTACATCGAGCGCAGTTTCGGATCGAGCGCATCACGCAATGCATCGCCGAAGAGGTTAAACGCAAACACAGCAAGCGTAATCGCGAGGCCTGGGAAGATGGCAACCCAGGGCGCAGATTCGAAGAACTGCTCAGCGCCGCCACGAAGCATCAAACCCCACGCCGCTGTAGGTTCCTGAACGCCGAGGCCGAGATAGGAGAGCGACGCTTCCAGCAAGATTGCCTGGCCAACGAAGCTTGTGACCATGATCAGATATGGTGCCATCACGTTTGGCACCATATGCACCAACACGATCCGGGTATGGCTGAAGCCAGAAGCACGCGCCGCATCCACATAAGGAATGTCACGCAGTGCCAGCGCACTGGAGCGTACAACACGGGCGCATTTGGGAATGAATGGAATAGTAATCGCGATGATCACGTTCCAGGTGCCAGACCCGAACACAGACACAATGGCGAGCGCCATAATGATCAGCGGAAACGCCATGAACACGTCCATGATCCGCTGGAAGATCAGGTCGAACCATCCGCCGAGATAGGCGCTGGTGACACCAAGCACCAGCCCGAGCGTGGCACCAACAAACGCTGAAATAAAGCCAATCTGCAGGGCCGTACGGGAACCGTAGATGATGCGGGAGAAGATATCCCGGCCAAGCTCATCAGTGCCAAGGAGGTAGGTCAGGTTAGGGCCGATCAACTGATCTGCGAAGTTCATATCGAGTGGATCTTGTGGTGCAACGACCTCTGCAAACAGAGCGACGAACAGCATCAGCAAGATGAAAACGGCAGACCCAGCGCCAAGTGGCTGGCGGCGCGCCATGCGGCGGACTTTCTGGAAGAATGTGCGCTGCGTAGGTGCATCGGCAGTCGTGGTTGCGGTGTTCATTTGCAGGCCCCTAACTGTACCGAATGCGCGGATCAAGCCACGCATATATGAGATCAATCACGATGTTCATCATCACAAAGATGAACGCCACCAGCATCACCAGCGCTTGTGTAAGCGCGTAATCATGGTTGGTGACGCTATCCACGAAGAGCTTGCCAAGACCATTCAGATTGAACACCTGCTCCGTCACGACCAAGCCGCCCATCAGGAACGCGAACTCAATACCGATGACTGTGACGACCGGAAGCATGGAGTTCTTGAGGGCGTGGCGGTTGACCACCAGCTTTTCGATAACGCCTTTAGCGCGGGCCGTGCGGATATAATCCTCGCGCAGCACTTCAAGCAGCGCCGAGCGCGTCATACGGGTCGCCACGGCTGAATATCGATAGCCAGTCGCGAGCGCCGGCCAGATTAATTGCGTTAGGTTGCCAATCGGGTCCTCAATCGGAGAGACATATTGGATTGGCGGGATCCAAGCTTGGCCGAACCAATGCTGCGTCGTCCACAACAGTCCCAGCATGATGAGAATGCCGAGCCAGAAGGACGGCATTGCGATACCAGCGATGGAGAAGCAGCGGACGACATAGTCGATCCAGGTGTTCTGGCGGATAGCAGAGATCGTGCCGAGCGGGATAGCGATGATGACGCTAACGATTGTCGCCATGATCGCGACCTGTAGCGAAAGCACAGCGCGGACGCCGATTTCTTCTGATATAGCGCGGCCGGTCCACATGGACTCCCCAAAATCACCAATGAAGAAGCCGCCAAGCCAGCTAAAAAATTGAATATAAAGCGGGCGGTTCAGACCCAATTCATCGCGGCAAATTTCAATCAGACCAGTGTCAAATGACCCGCCTGTGCCAGCATATCTAAGCGCACAAATGTCGCCCGGAATCATATGCATCAGCGTGAAGACGAGAATGGCGGCGCCAATCAGCGTCGGCACCATCATCAACATGCGTTTGACCAGATACTTATGCATCGGTTTCTCTAACAAGTTGGGCCCTAGGCAAAATGCCAGGCCACATTATCTCAAGCATTCCGAAAGATGGAACGCCCGCAGATCGCAAATACGATCCACGGGCGCATCCTAGTCGTTAGACCTTTAGCGGCTTACTTGTCCGCGTCAGGGTCAAGCCATACCGTATCGAGCGCTTGGCCCAGGTAATGGCTTGGGCTGACTTTCCAGCCCTTGAAGTGGGAGCGGTGGACAGTCGTCCGGCGCCACCAAAGCGTAATCATCTGCGTAACCTGATCGTGGAGAATATATTTCTCATAGGCGCGCATTTTGACCCGCTGTTTAGCTGGATCGGATTCGAGCAGCATGTCCTCATACATCGCGTCCAGCTTACGATCGACCACGCGGGAATAGTTAGCGGGGTTTACGTCGGACGAGAGATACTTGGACGTGTCGATTGGTGGGTTGACGATGGACTGGCAGTTAAAGTCAATCGAAACGTCAAAGTCACCGGATTCACGCAGCGTTGCGTAGAATGGGCCGGTTGGCTGAACCTTCTGTTCGAACTTCAGGCCAATCTGGCGCCACTGGTCAATCAACCAAACGCCAACAACCTTGTAAGGCTGATCAACGCCGCGGTTGTTGAAGACATAGGTCTTGGAGAGGTCCATGCCAGCTTCTTCAAGCAGCTTACGCGCTTCTGCGCGGGAGGCTTCAAGGTCTGCCTTGTAGCCGTCCATCTGCATCAGCTCTTCCTTGGTCGCAGCGAGGCTGTGATTCGGGTAGACGATGCCGCCAACTGTTTTAACAATGGCGATCTTAGACAGATACTGGGACCCCCCCCAACGATCAACCGCAAGGGTCAGCGCACGGCGAACGCGCAAATCATCAAACGGCTTACGGGTGTGGTTCGGCGTAGCCAGCAGCACGCAGTTCCAATCCGTTTCCTGCACATTGGCTTTGTCGCCTAGCGCGCGGACCAGATCGTCACGGGTTTTGGGTGGGAAGCCACGGAACTGAGCGCTGGCGCGGTTGCCACGAAGCGCTTGAACCTGAATGGATTCCTTATTGGCGAAGATCGCGGTGATCTTGTCCAGATATGGCAGGCCCTTCAGATAGTAATCCGGGTTCTTTTCGCCGGTCATGAAAGCGCCCGGCTGATACTCCTTAAAGACGAACGGCCCGGAACCCAGGATGTTCTTCTCATACCAGCGCTGGTCCATGTCCAGCTTGGCTTTGGAATAGATGAAGTTATAGGGGGCTGCGAGTGCTGGAATGAACGACGTCGAGGCGTATTTCAGCTGAAACACCACCGTTGACGCGTCTGGCGTATCAACCGATTCCACCATCTTGTAGAAGCTCTTCCGGGCGCTGGAAACGCCTTTTGGTGGGAAGATAATCCGGTCGAAGCTGGCTTTCACGTCCGCAGATGTCAGCGGTGTGCCATCATGGAACTTAACGCCTTCATGGAGTTTGAAGGTGAAGGTCTTGCCGTCATTCGTGCCCTTGGGAACGTCGCCAACGCAGAGATCGCAGACAAAGTCTGCTGGATCAGCTGGGTTCTGCGGGTTGACCCGAAGCAGCGTGGAATAATATGGGCGCACCGGATGGATGACCGCATAGGTCGTCTCACGGTGAGCATCGAAGCTTGGTGGGCCTTTGGCCGGCACCACATAGGTAAAGTGGCCGCCATATTTCGGCGTTTCGGCGATAGCTGCGCCAGTCGTGAGCATCATGCCCACTCCGACAGCCGCCGCCGCATAGGCGCGTATTCCCTGCATCCTGAAATTCCTCCCTTGGATAAAAACAACGGACTGCCAAACTTCGCTGGCTAACCCGTACGCAAAGCACCGTAGCAACACGCTATGCTAAGTCAAACTGATTCCGATGTTTCACCTGAGAAACCAGCTATTCCGCCTTCGGATACCAATAGGCCAGAAACTCCGCATAGGCTGCCGGCTCATCGGAACCCTCGACCTCAATCAGATGGGCTGTGGAGCAGAGCTTTTTGCCCTCCCCCTTATCCTCAACACTCTTCAAGGTAATCCGGCTGCGCAAACGGATGCCGTCGCCGATTGTTACGGGGCGGAGGATTCGGACTTTGTCGAGGCCGTAATTCAGATGGTAGTCGCCATCGGGCGGGTTCAGACCCTTTTGCTCATTAAAATAGGTCAGCAGGCTTACATAGAAAAAGCCGTGCATGATGGTGTCCCCATAGGGGCTTTCAGCGCGGGACCGCTCCTGGTCGCAATGCATCCAGGTCCGCCAACGGGTCACTTCGCCAAAGACGTTCACCTGTAATTGGTCAACGCCAGTCCAATCCGTCAGGCCAAGTTCCTGACCCACAAAGTCCTCTACATTCGCCAGCAGAATTTCAGGCAGTGCCATGGTCAATGATCTCCATCTGCTCGTGTCAGGCTGTTGCTTCTTTGGCAGCACCAGACGCTAGAAGTGCTGCCGCCTCGTCTGCCGTGAAGCCGTTTTCGGCCAATATCGCTGCAGTATCCGATCCAATGACAGGCGCTTTCGCTCGATCCATCCCTGGCTCCAGGGCTGGCAGGCCCGGAATATTCAACAGCGTCGTCGGCTCTGGATATCCAGGCTGCGGGAGTTTTGCGAACAGGCCAGTTGCATTTGGATGCGGGTGGTCAGCAAACTCAAGGTAATCATTGATCACCTCATTCATGAGGCCTTTTTCAGAGAACAATCCGTTCCATTCCGCTGTTGTCTTGCTTCTGAAGATGGGAATGATGCGCGCATTGATCAGGTCAATATCTGCAACGCGCCCCGCGTTCGATCGATATTTTTCTTCCGCCTTCCAATCGTCAAAACCGAAGGCATCACAGAATGTTAGCCAATCACGTTCTTGCAATATTAGAACTTGCAAATATCCATCAGAACACCTGTATACGCCGCCCGGTGTAGAGCCTGGTGGCGGTTCTTGGCCTTCCTGCAGGGTGCTTGTCATCCGCACACCCTGCAGATGCGCGGCCCCCTGCATCAGCGAGATATCTAGGAAGCGCGGGCTTGGATCATCGCGTTTTGCGTAGAGCGCAGCCGCAACAGCTTGATGCGCGAACATGGACGTTGTCATATCGACAACAATCGGCTGCGTGCGGAGCGGAACACCATCTGCACCACGATTGGCATGCATAAAGCCCGTGAATGCCTGCAATACCGGGTCCATTGCCGGTTGGCGGCTTAGTGGACCGGTTTGGCCATAGCCTGAAATGGAGACATAAACCACGCTTGGCGCGATCTCTTTCACGACCTCATAGCCGAATCCCAGCCGGTCAATCACACCAGGACGAAAGCCTTCCAGAAAAACATCCGCGTCTTTCAGCACCCGCTTGAGCGCGGCTTTCGCTTCGTCTTGTTTCAGGTCCAGGCAGAGCGAGCGCTTGCCGATATTGCCGATGAGTGAGAACGCCGTGTGTTCGCCATAGCGCGGCCCGAGAATACGTGTCCAGTCGCCCACCGGCGGCTCGACCTTAATGACATCCGCCCCCCACTGCGCCAGTAGCATTGCGCAATATGGCCCAGCGATCCCTTGTGAGAGATCGACGACTTTTATGCCCTCATAGGGGCGCTCGAAGCTCATGGATCATCCTTTTGTCAGGCCGTAGGTCTCAACCGGAATGCGGTCAAATATTTCCCGCTTGAGGACAGCAGCAGCACTCGGCGCGTCCCGGGCGGTGCTGAGCAATACAGCGAATTTGTCGTAAAGTAGCAGGAACCGGTCCAGGAAAAGTGCCGCGTCACGCACGGCAAACCGTTCGCCTGCAGTTTCCGCTACCAGCTTATTATCGGCGGCGATAGCGGCACGGATCGCTTCATCAAGTTGCGGTGTCGCGACATCCACCTGCAGCCCCCGCGCAGCGGCGGCGCGTAAAGCAGCATCCGCCATGTTCTGATATCCCCAGACCACACCAACAATGCCATCCGCTGTCGCTGTCAGCACGGCCCGGCGTTCGTTTGGGGTAAGAGATTGCCAATATGCGGCAGAGCCCAGGAATGCAGCACCGCCGCGATAAGCACCAAACGGTGCCTTCAAGGCATAGCGCGCGTGGTGCCATACATCTGGGTCGGACAGTTCCATTGGCGTTGCGATCGCAGCCGTAATGGCCCCCTTCGCAAGAAGATCACCCGGATCGCCATCTTCCTCATGCGCACGACCGCCTAGGCGTTGGATCAATCGATCCCATGCGCTCCCCGGCGTCAGCGCGGAGAGGCTGCGGAACGCCACTACCGTATTTGCTGGCGCCTGCGACAGCATCACATAGCGGGCCGCACCATAAGCCCCCAAAAACACAACGCGCCGGCGGAAAAAAGACTGCCTGCAAGCAACGCAATCTAACGCAAGTAGTTCTGTCGCTGCGGCTGCAGCGGCGAGCTCATCCTCACCACCAGCAAGGCCAAGCTCTGCCAGCAATGCGGCATAGGGAAATGCTGTCGGAAATGCCGAAAGCGCTGCTGCACCGAAGGCGTAATCGTTGCGGCCAAGGGATTCGATTGCAACCGGATCACTTGGCGGCGGCCCGTTTAAAAACAGGCTGAGCTTGGGCGCGCCTTTGGTCTTCGCCAGCCGCTCGCCAAATGCTCGCCAGCCGCTTTGGGCCAGTGGATGATCTGGCCCAAAACCGATATGCGCACGAGCAGGCTCGGCAGCGCGTGTCGGGCTGGACAGGACGATGAGTGTAGCGGCCACAAGCAACCAAGACCAACCCATCACGCGCAACCCCGCCCCCTCCTTACGGAAGGGGCGGGGCGTTTTAACGATCGTCACGTTTTTCTGATTCAAAGCGAGCCTTACACTGGATCCCAGACAAAATAGTCCGCAGAGCGGTCATTCGCCAGGAAATGTGGCTTGAATGCAAGCATTGCGTGCTCATGGATTTTCTGTGGCGTCCAACCATCGCTGCGATGCACTGTGCGGACAGGCCGGTTCTTGCTCATCAGCATGATTTCGTTGGAGCGGACGTAGAAAATCTGCCCCGTCACCTCGCTCGCAAGATCAGACAGGAGATACACCGTAGGCGCCGCGATCTTCTGCGGGGTCATGGCTTCCTGGCGCTTGCGACGCGCTTCACCTTCCGGCCCCTTGATCGGGATCGTCTCAATCATGCGGGTGAACGCAGAAGGTGACACGATGTTTGATCGAACGCCAAAGCGCTGCATGTCCAATGCGATCGATTGCGAAAGGCCAACAATACCCAGTTTCGCCGCCGCATAGTTCGCCTGGCCAACATTGCCAACAAGCCCGGACGTAGAGGTGAAGTGCACCATCGCGCCAGATTCTTGTTTGCGGAAATGTTCCGCCGCCGCCCGCGCTACATTGTAGTAGCCGTTCAGGTGAACGTTGATGACGGAATCCCAATCATCCTCTGTCATCTTGTGGAAGATAACATCGCGCAGGATGCCGGCGACATTCACAACACCATCGATCTGGCCGAATGTATCGACCGCCTGCTGCACCATTTCCTGGGCGTCATCCCATTTGGAGATATCGCCGCCATTGACGACAGCTTCGCCGCCTTCAGCTTCAATGTCTGCAACAACCTGCTGAGCAGGGCCAATGTCAGCATCGCTCTTGCCATCAACGGCTGCACCCAGATCGTTCACAACGACCTTAGCGCCCTCGCGCGCCGCCAGCTTGGCGATTTCAGCGCCGATGCCACGGCCTGCGCCGTTGACCAGCACTACTTTGTCTTGAAGAACCCCGTCTGCCATGGGTCCAAATCCTCTTCTTATGCCTGAATTACTGCTTTATCCGAATTGAGCCTGATCTTTAGATCGGGTCCCAACAGAAAATGTCCGCGGAGCGATCATTGGGAACGAAGCTTGGCACAAGTGCAGGCATCCCTTCCTCATGGATCGACCGTGGCGTCCAGCCTTCTTCGCGATGAATGGAGCGGATGGGGCGGTTCTGGCCGAACAACACCTGCTCATTCATGCGGCTGCCAAAGATCTGCGCCGTAACGCCCATCTCATTCGCCGCGTCGGACACGAGATACACGCACATAGGCGCAATCTGCGCTGGCGTCATCTGCTTGATTTTGGCCAAGCGTTCCTGCTGTTCCGGCGTGTTTGACGGGATCGTCCCGATCATCCGGCTCCACGCGAATGGTGACATGCAGTTAGAGCGCACGCCAAACCGCGCCATATCCAGCGCAATGGATTTCGACAGGCCGATAATGCCAAGCTTTGCAGCCGCATAGTTCGCCTGGCCGAAGTTACCAATCAGCCCTGACGTTGAGGTGAAGTGCACCATCGAGCCAGATTCCTGGGCGCGGAAATGATCTGCCGCCGCCCGGCTGACATTGAACGTGCCTTTAAGATGCACCTGGATGACCGCATTCCAGTCGTCCTGGGTCATCTTGTGGAAGATGACGTCGCGCAGAATGCCAGCAACGTTGATCACGGCGTCGATCTGGCCGAACTCATCAACCGCCTGCTGCACCATGCGCTTAGCAGCTTGGAAATCAGCGACGCTATCGCCATTCACAACAGCTTCGCCGCCATTGCTCTGAATCTCTGCGACCACTTCTTGTGCGGGTGTAGAATCGGCACCGCCGCCATCCACATTGCCGCCAAGATCATTCACAACGACCTTCGCGCCTTCCGCCGCAGCCAGCTTGGCGACTTCCGCGCCAATACCGCGTCCTGCGCCGGTTACAAGGACAACTTTGCCCTCCAACATGCCATCAGCCATTTAAAACCCTTCCTCCGTAACTCTGATTCGGTTTATGGGCCGAAGCGTAAACCGTCATGAACGGGAATAGCAATCAGGCCGCCCAGCTCGACCGCGCCTGGATCGCCCAGCGCCCGTCTTTGAAGGTCACGATATACAGTGACTTGTAGCTGCCAATGGCCGATCCATCTTCACGGAAGCGCGTAAACTGCACACGGAAATGGGCCTTATCTGGTCCATCGTCGATCAGCTCAACGTAATCCCATGCGGTACGCGCCCAGTCTGTGGATTGGCCTTTGCGATCCCATACCAATGCATGGAAATCTTCCGGCCGCTCCATCACTGTCACTTTGCCGCTATGAAAGCGGACATGCGGAAAGTGGTACCAGCGGGTGCGAATGGCCTCAGCGTCTTCAGCATTAAATGCCGCCATGAAGCCATCGAGTGCGGCCCGGGCCGCCTCTTGGTCAACTGCCGAAAGCGCGCTCAATCGCCAACCTCCGCAAGCTCCGTCTCTACCGCCAGGATCGGACGGCCTTTGATCGATTTGGATGGTTGACCATCAACGCCAACCGGTGTCTCGCCAACAAGCGTGATCCGGTAAAGCTGGCGATCAAAATCACTCTGGAAAATGTCAGACGGTGCGAGGTGTGATGTCGACCGATTATCCCAAATCGCCATATCCCCAGCGTTCCATTTGAAACGCACAGTATATTCTGGGCGGACCACATGCTCCCAAAGCATTTCCAATATCTGCTGGCTCTCGCGCGGATGCATGCCGACGATGGATTTCAGAAATGACGGGCTGACGAAAAGCTGCCGTTGTCCTGTCTCAGGATGGACGGTGACAAGCGGATGCTCCGTCTCTAGCTCGCGGCGCTTCACGCTTTCATCGTACGCATTGTCCTTCGCCGCACCTGCGGGCGGCTGGAAACGATGGACGCCGCGCAGGCCATCCACAATACCGCGCATGGTTTCAGAGAGACCTTCATAGGCTGCATTCAGATTGGTCCAAAACGTATCGCCGCCATAAGGCGGGATCGTAACGCCCCGCAGGATGGAGGCCTTCGGCGGGTTAATCGCTGCCGTGATATCCGTATGCCATCCAGTCCAGGCGCGCTGCATGCGAGCTGCACTGTGGGTTTGTGCCGTTCGGTGCTTCGCGACCGAATACACTTCCGGATAATCCTCGACATGGCCGAAGACAGCATGGCCAATGGTTGGATCGCCAAGCGAACGCGCGAAGGCCACATGCTGCGCATGATCCAAAGGCTGATCGCGGAAGAAAATCACCTTCCAGTCCAGAAACGCCTGATAGATGGCTTTTGCGTCCGCAGATGACAGCGGCTGGCAGAGATCAACTCCACTGACTTCGGCCCCAATATGCAGCGTCATTGGCGTAATGGTGATATTCGACATGGCGTCTCTCCTTCGACATTCCAGCAGCTTTCAGCCTGTCCGGCTCAGCGCTATGCTCGCAGTTTAAAGCAATGCCTGACAAGGAGCACATGATGCGGGGTCGCGACGTATTTCTGGAAAGCCTAAGGCTTCACGATGCAAAACGGATATTCGGCAATCCCGGCACCACGGAAAGCCCGCTGCTCGATCATCTGGCAGACTACCCGGACATCGAATACGTGGTGGCCTTGTATGAGGCCGTCGCCGTTGGTGCCGCCAGCTTCTACGCGCAGTCCAGCGGGAAGACGGCTATTGCGAATCTGCACGTCGCACCCGGCCTCGGTAATGCTGCGGGCATGATGTACAGCACCATGCGGGCAAATGCGCCGGTGATCATCACTGCTGGCCAACAAGACACGCGCATGCGGCTGCAAGGTCCCGTGCTTGGCCATGATCTCGTTTCCATCGCGGCCCCTGTTACGAAGTGGGCCGTGCAAGTAGAGACGGCTGATGAGATGGCGGACATCATGCGCCGCGCTTTCAAGGTCGCAAACGAAGCTCCTAAGGGGCCTGTATTCGTAGCCCTGCCGATCAACGTGATGGAGCAGGAAACGGAGAACGCCGCCGTCACGTCTGGCCCGCTACACCAAGCGCCCACGGGCGACATGGCCGCGCTCGCCAATATCGCCGCAGCCCTCTCCGCCGCTAAATCTCCCGCCATCGTCGCTGGCGATGATGTTGCGCGCGCCGGGGCGAATGGCGAACTGCTGCAATTGGCCGAAAAGCTTGGTGCCAGTGTGTGGACCGAAGGCATGCACGCCCAAGCCATTGCTGACACCCGTCATCCATTGATGCGCGGCGGATTGCCGTTTGAAGCAGGCCCGATCAAAGCCATGTTGGGCGATGCTGACTGCGTGTTGCTGATCGGCGGCCCCTTCTTCGAGCCCGTATGGTACGAGCCCGGCAGCCCGTTTCCTGATGGCGCGGATGTCTTCCAGATCGAGCAATCGCCACAAATGCTGGCGCGAAACTTCACCCTGAATTCTGGCGTTATCTCCGCGCCCAAGCAAGCGCTCGCCGCCCTTCTGGAAATGTCAAAGCCTGACGCATCCGCCGCCAAGGCCCGCGTTGATGCTTTGACCGCCGCCCAAGCCGATAGTCGCGAAGCCCAAAAGGCCCGCACTGCCCGCGCCGCAGGCCGTCGTCCCATGCCAATGTCCGTTGCCATGGCGGCAATGGCAGAAGCACTGCCGGATAACGTCGTGATGGTCGAAGAGGCAATTACGGCCAGCACCGACTTCTCCCGCTCAATCGATTTTGCTGGCCCTGGTGATTATTACGCCGGTCGCGGTGGTGCTATTGGCCAGGGGTTGGCGGGTGCTATCGGCGTTTCCGTCGCGAACCCAGATCGGCCAGTTGTGTGCGTCTCGGGTGATGGGTCTGCCATGTACAGCATCCAGGCGCTTTGGACGGCGGCGCATCACAATCTAAACCTTGTGTTCGTGATCCTGTCGAACCGCGAATACCGCATTCTGAAACACAATATTGACGTTTACCGCGGCCGCTTCGATGCCGAAAGCAATCGCGGCTACACCCACATGGACCTAACTGGCCCCGACTTTGGCTTTGTTCAGATGGCCGCAGGCATGGGCGTTCCGGGCGAACAGGTCTCAGAACCTGAGGAATTCACCGCCGCCCTCGCCCGCGCCATCGCATCGGACGGCCCGGCTTTGATTGACGTGGTGATAGAAGGTAAAGCGAAATAGCGGCAATCAAGCTGCGGGCGTAACGGTCCCATTGAGGGCCACATATACGCCCGGCGGCGAGAGACGCACTGCGGCAATGGCCATGCCAAGATTGAAATCTGCATCGGAATCTCGGAATTTCTCCGGCAGCATGGCGCCGGTCAGCACGATGGTCTTGCCAGAAATGCCGGCGAGCGCCGCCGCCGTCTCGCCCATGGTATCCGTGCCGTGGGTGATGATAATCCGCGTCTGGCTTGCTGCTTCAACCGCCGCCCGCACTTCGGCGCGGTGAGGGTCCTCCATGTCTTGGCTATCCATCTGCATCAGCGTGTGCTCTGCCCAGCCTTCAGGAAAGTTCACACGCGCTAGCACAGACCGGTATGCCGGGTCACATATCTCGAATGAATACCCATGATCGGCGTCGCCGGGTGGATAATCCTTATCGATGGTGCCGCCGACTTGAATAAACAGCAGATCATCAGAGCTTTGCGCAGCATCGGTCATAGCAGCAGGTTCGCAATCTCAATCAGGTTCTCATCCGGGTCATAAACATAGACTGAGAGCAGTGTTCCGGTGGCACCACTCCGCTCACCGGGTCCGGTGATGATGGGAACGTCTTCAGCGGCCAAATGCGCGATCACATCATCCATTGGCGTTTCGGTGATGAAGCAAAGATCCGACCGGGGATTTCCCATTTGCGGCTCCTGTCCGATGGTAGCCGAGCCAAATCAGCGCTTTCAAGCATTTTGTGCCTCCAGCTTGGTTCATTG
>Ga0181597_10003015_pt1 | contig 17914 bp, 16 predicted proteins | sample 041ome_5_FD_148647 | JGI IMG/M metagenome (GOLD analysis project Ga0181597, IMG submission 148647) | Coastal salt marsh microbial communities from the Groves Creek Marsh, Skidaway Island, Georgia - 041403US metaG (spades assembly) | ecosystem: Environmental > Aquatic > Marine > Intertidal zone... | reverse complement strand
AGCCCCTTGAATGCCGCCATCTTCAAATAATGGTTTGACGCCAATTAGTTGCGGTAAGTTCTTCAAAGAGACTGTTGTTCGCGCAATGATCGGCCTGCCGCCAACATCAAAGACGCTGGCCTTGATTTCAGCCTCAAGTGGACGCGTGGTGGCAGGAAGGTCGTCCAAATCGACCGCGATCGCTGCTGCACCGCTTTCGTCTGTTTCGCCCAAGCCTAAACCAAGCCTGACACCCGTTACGGTGGATTCCTGGGCGAGCCCGAATTTATAGCCTTTGAAGGCGGGCGCTGGATTCCGTGCTTCACGAACCGTGGCTGCGACTTCAACCGGAATATCGGCTGCTGGGGCACCATACAAAAAATCTGCCTGGACCGTCGCCATGATGGATTGGCCATCGCGATTTGCTTCGACGGTGGCTTCAATGCGTGGTGGAACAAAGTCTTCCACCAAGAAGCTGGTAGCCCCGATGGCTTCGCCCTTTGCAGACGCATGCAGGCTTGCGCGCCATTTGCCGGTTGCTGCTGTGGGCGGCAGTGAAATGGTTGCGGAGTATCCGCCTGCTCCCATATCGCGGAGTGAGCGCCGATAGACTTCAAGTCCATCCTGGCGGACAACACGCAATGTTAGCGGTTGGCTTTCGACAGCGGTGGAATTGGGGGAGCGGAGCAATGCAGTGAAATGTACGGGCTCCCCAGGACGATAAACGCCGCGTTCCGTCCTCAGATAGGCATCAAGCGCCCCCGGCGCTGGCCTGCCATCAACGCCACGATCTGACAGATCGAGTGATGAGCGGTTGAGGTCCAGATAAACAAAGTCGCCCGCCTCTCCGTAAGCCAGGACAGAATGTGGCGTTGCATTGCCTTGGCCGCGCAAATAACCAATATCGAACTTTCCAAGCCCCTCAGCATCAGATGTGACGGTGGCCAAGTCGGCACCATCATTGGACTTCAGCACAAGCTTTGCGCCAGCCTGAGGCAACGCGGAGCTGAGTGATCTGACTGCAACTGTCAATCCGTCGAGGCCTTGGAAGGCGGTCAGGCCGATATCAGATACGACAAACCATTGTGCCGTCGCCCAATAGGCGTCGTGGAAATCAGTTTCTGGATCTTCCGCTACGGCCAAGTAAACGCCAGGCTTCAGATCCGGCATGACATCGCCGATTGCCAGGGCAGTCCTGGCGGATTGATTCTGTTTGCTGTCGATTAATAGATCGCCGGTCCAGACATTTCGGCCAAGCTTACTGGCGGCACGGCCAACTTCATTATAGCTGACCTGCTGACCGATTAGCCCACGGCGGAGATTGGCGACGACATCGCGGTCATCGACCCGCAACACCAGGACGCGGACTTTATCCAGATTGACGGTTTCAATGGGCAACCCAGCGGACCCTGTTAGTGGCAGGATCAGGCCGGAGGATGGGAACGCAACACGGCGTGGGCGATCTGGCACGTCGAGGTCAACGGTCTGCGCCTTCCGCAGCATTGCATTGGAGCCGCGCAGGCCTGCATAGATTGTCAGCTGGTCTTCCTGGCCGTGGGGAAAGCCTTCGACGCAGAGCTGATTGTCATTGATGCGCGCCGCAAGCTTCGCCCCATTCTTGCTGGATACATAGGTTTCGAGCGCTGCCGGTTGCTTCGCATCCAATTTTGCATCGAACGTTACGCAAACGAGCGGCGAGCGCCTATCAGCTTCAATTGATGCTGTTGGCTGCCGCAGCATTGAGCGTGCTGTCATCGCAAAAATAGCGTCTGTTCGCGTATCATAGATGCCTGCAAGACATGCTGTCGCCGCCTGGCGTGCCTTTGGGTCGGCCGTTGCTGGGCAAGCTTCTGCGCGGCTTCTGGCCCATGAGCGTTGCGTCCGTTTTAGTCGATCAAGACGGGTGCCGCTCAAGACCCTTCGGCCATTGCGATAGGCATCCGCCATGGCGGCATCTTGCGCCGCTAGGGCATCGTCACCGCAAATCAGCTTTTCGACATTTGTTGATGCTTTGGCGCAATCGAAACTTGGGTCAGCTGCCTGCGCCGCGCCAGTTACGAGGAATGAAGCGAATATTATTCCCAGTACGGTTAAACGTGTGCGCATGGCTTATCCCCGAATGTCACCGACTAATGCGCAAAGCTTACCATGTTTCTGGGCGAGATTAAGGCGGTGAACGATCTGGAAAGCGGCAACGTCATAGACTACATTCGAAAGGTCACATCCGTGACATCACTGAAGGAGAACGGCAAATGGCAGGGGTTGGTGAAACGGCCCCCGGATTCAGCCTGTCGAACCAGGATGGCGCTCAAGTTTCTTTGAGCGACCAAGCTGGCAAGTATGTGCTGATCTGGTGGTACCCCAAGGCGGATACGCCTGGTTGAACGATTGAAGGCAAAGGGTTCCGTGACAGAATCCAAGATTTTCAATCAAATGAAGTGGTTGTAATGGGCTGCAGCTTCGATGCGCCCAGTGACAACAAAGCCTTTAAAGACAAGTTTGATTTCCCATTCGACCTGTTGTCGGACACGGATAAGAGCATGTCGATCGCGTACGGCGCGGCGAATGATGAATCGCCCCGCCCGACCCGGATTTCCGTATTGATTGGACCGGACGGCAAGGTCGTCCGCCGCTTTGATACGGTGAAACCGGCAGAGCATCCAGAAGAAGTGCTGGAAGCTCTAGCGCATCTGTAAGCGCTGAGTGGTTATGACGGGCGAAGGGCCGGTGCGATACGAATCGCATCGGCCCTTTCTCTTGCCATCCTTGGGACCGCTCCATATGGTCGCGCGATCATTCAGGGGACCAAAATAATGTCAGATCGTTTGGCGGGAAAAACCGCTGTCGTCACCGCTGCTGGCCAGGGTATTGGCCGGGCCATCGCAACCGCATTCCGCGACGCCGGCGCGAAGGTCTATGCGTCAGATCTCGATGCGGGAAAGCTTGATGGCTTCATTGGCGTTGAAGCGCGCGCATGTGATGTCACATCCTGGGAGTCAGTACGCACGCTGGCAAAGGAAGTTGGTACGCCTGACATTCTTTGCAATGTGGCAGGCTTCGTGCACCACGGCGACATTTTGACAGCGACGGAGGAGGAATGGGATTTCGGGTTCGATTTGAACGTCAAATCCATGTTCCGCACCATCAAGACCTTCCTGCCTGGCATGCTGGAGCAGGGCCACGGCTCGATCATCAATATGGCGTCTGTGGCATCCCACCTGGCGGGGGTTCAGAACCGGCTGGTCTATGGCTCCAGCAAGGCGGCTGTTATTGGCCTGACCAAGCAGGTCGCGCGTGACGTCATTGCTGCTGGAATTCGCTGCAATTGCATTGCACCGGGTACGGTACAATCCCCGTCGCTGGATGATCGGATCAACGCCTTTGATGATCCAGTCCAGGCGCGGAAAGATTTCATCGCGCGCCAGCCTATGGGTCGCCTTGGCACGGCAGAGGAAATCGCAGCGGCTGCGATGTACTTGGCCTCAGACGACAGTACCTACACGACCGGAACAGTCTTTGTCGCCGATGGCGGCCTGACGCTTTAATCTAAGGATAAATCCATGAACACGATCGATCTTTCTGGCCGCCATGCTGTTGTCACTGGTGCAGCTCAAGGCTTCGGCCTGGCCATCACAAACCGCTTGCTCGCATCCGGTGCGAAAGTCTCCATGTGGGATATTGATGGTGATGAGCTTTCAGGTGCGGCTGGCAGCCGGGATGGTGCCACCGCCGTTCAGGGCGATGTGACAGACCCCGCATCCATCGAAGCCGGATTAAAAGCCAGCCGCGCCGCCAACGGGCCCGTTGATATTCTGGTCAATAATGCGGGAATCGCTGGCCCAACCGTTCCCGTCGCAGAATACCCTATCGCGGATTGGAAGCGGGTGATCGAGCTTGATCTAAACGCTGTATTTTACTGTGCCCAGGCCGTCGTGCCCGAAATGATTGAGCGGAATTATGGCCGCATTGTCTCAATTGCATCCATTGCGGGCAAAGAAGGCAATCCCAACGCCGCAGCCTATTCCGCCGCTAAGGCTGGCGTGATTGCGTTGACGAAATCTCTCGGCAAAGAGCTTGCGGGTCATGACATTGCAGTGAATTGCATGACGCCTGCCGCTGCGAAGACCCGCATTTTCGATCAGATGAGCCAGGAGCACATAGACTACATGCTCTCTAAGGTTCCTCGCGGGCGGTTCGTCACTGTTGAGGAAGTTGCCAGCATGGCGACGTGGCTCGCCAGCGAAGAAATGCGCTTCACGACCGGTGCCGTGTTCGACATCTCAGGCGGTCGCGCCACGTACTAACGCCGATTGGGCAGGGCGGGTATCGACACGCCCTGCCCGTCTACCGGTCAGGCCTGTTCGGCCCAAGAAGGCCCGAACTTTCTCGGCGTTAAACCGTGTAGGAAATCGCGGAGTAGTATTTCTTGGCATATGAAGCGATCAGCACTTTTTTGTCCCTGCCGTTGATGATCCGCCGCGCGCCTTCCCAATCTTCTTTTGTAGCATTCATGTGTCAACGGCGCCGTAAAAACCAGCCATTTGGGCGCCTACAAAACCAGCCACTGAAGTCGATGAAGCCCCATGCCCGGCGATCGCCGGGCATGGGGCTTTGTTACTCAGGATTGGGTCTATTTGGCCTTGCGCGCCCGGCTCTGGGCGAGACGGTATGAGGGCGCATTCATCTCGAGGATATGGACGTGATGGGTCAGCCGGTCGAGCAGGGCGCCAGTAAGGCGCTCGTCGCCGAAGGCGGCGGTCCATTCGTCGAAGGGCAGGTTCGAAGTGATGACGGTGGCGCCGCGTTCGTACCGCTGGCTGATCAGCTCAAACAGCAACTCGGCGCCCGTCTTGGAGAGCGGCACGAAGCCGAGTTCATCGATGATCAAGAGCTCGACGGTCGCCAGCTGCTTCTGCAAGCGCAGCAGACGCCTCTCGTCCCTGGCCTCGATCATCTCATGCACGATGGCCGACGCGGTGACGAAACGGGTCTTGATCCCGTGCTGGCAGGCGGCGAGCCCAAGGGCGATGGCGACATGCGACTTGCCGACGCCCGAGGGACCGAGCGCGATGACGTTCTCCCGGCGGCCGACGAACTCGCCTCTGGCCAGATCGAGGACCAGCTTCTTGTTGAGGGCTGGGATTGCATCGAAGTCGAAGCTCTCAAGGCTTTTGATCGCCGGGAAGCGGGCCGCCTTGATGCGCCGGTCGATCATGCGGGCCTCCCGGTCCAGAAGCTCCAACTCGATCAGGCGGGCCAGATACCGGACATGGTCGACGTTCTCCGCCGCGCACTGTCGGGCGACCTTCTCGTACTCTCTGAGCACGGTCGGCAGCTTCAGCTTCTTGAGGTGATGCTGAAGCAGGATCTCCGGCGCTTCGCCGGCGGCGCTCATACCCAGGTCCCCGAGGTCAGTGCCATATAGTCGGCGGGATTGGTCTTCTCAACCGTCGCCAGCGGCACATGCGGATAGTCCGTCAGGTCCAGCCGTGGCGGCCGGCGTTCGACCCGGCAGAGCGCCAGATGCTTGACGGCGCCGGCACTGATCGCTCCAAGCTCCAATGCGTCTTTGACTGCGGCCCGTACGACGCTCTCGGGAAACACCTTGAACAGCTGCAGGACCTGCACGAACTCCCGCTTGCCGGCAGCCCGCCGGTTCTTTGGACTGAGACGCGCTTCCATCAGACGCCGCAGATGGTCGAACGCCGGACCAAGTTCCCAGCCTTGCAGTGGGGCGGCTTGATCCAGCGCGTTCACCTTCCGCTCAATCAGGTCCAGATAGTGCAGCGGGTTAAAGACGAAGTCGGCATCTTGGTAGGAACGTTTGTGGCGGGCGACCTCCGCCCCGCCGGCCTCGATTACGACCTCATCGACATAGCCCTTCACCAGAACGTCCCTATGCGCATAGGCGGTCGGGACCGAGTAGTCCGTGTTCCGATACCGCACGAGCGCCTGGCTGCTCACGCGGCCGCCGCGCTTGTGGCAAGCGTCGAACGGCGTCGCCGGCAGGGCCATGAAGGCTGTCCGGTCTGCCGCAAGACGATCCGCGATTGATGTGCCCTGCGTCCCCCGCAGGATCGACGTCTGCCGGGCGAGGCAGCGTTCCAGTAGGTGCGCGTTCAGTTCGTCGATGTCCGCAAAGCGAGGGATCGGGACCATGAAGGTCCGGCGGCTGAACCCGACCATACCTTCGACTTTGCCTTTGTCGTTCCCCTTGCCGGGCCGACCGAACCGATCCTCGAACAGGTAATAGGACTGCAGCTGCTCAAACAGCTGGCTGCGCTTGCGTGTCCCGTCCCCCAGGATCTTCGCCACCGCCAGGCGCGTGTTGTCGTACAGGATCGACAGGGGGACGCCGCCGAAGAACGCGAACGCCGCCACGTGGCCATCGCAGAATGCCTCTGCCGTCTCGCCCAGATACGCCTTCACGAAGATCGCGTCGCTGTGCGGCAGGTCCATGACGAAGAACCGAACCTTCTGCTCAACGCCGCCGAGAATGGCCACCGCCTCGCCAAAGTCCGCCTGTGCATGGCCCGGCGGATGCGCCAGCGGCACGAACGCCTCTTTCAATGCCTGGCGCCGAGGACGCACATGGTCACGCACCGTCGTATAGCCGCCCGTGAACCCACGCTCGTCCCGAAGACGCTCATAGATCCGCTTCACCGTATGACGTTGCTTGCCATGCGATAACTGATCGGACTTCAGGATCTCATCGATAAACGCCGCATGCGCGTCCATCTGAGAGCGCTTGCGCGACGCCTGGCGCCGATAGCCGGGCGGCGCCGAGAACCGCACCATCTTCGAAATCGTGCCCCGGTCCAGGCCAAACAACCGCGCCGCTTCGCGCTCGCTCATACCGTCGCGCAGAACCGCACGACGAACTCGGTGATACGTCTCCAAACCATACATCCCCGCCTCACGCTCGATTACTCGAACATGAGACTGCCAAATGGCGGGGTTTTACGCCGCCCGCAGCTGGATCATACCGCCGCTTCCGTGGCTGGATTTACAGGCGCCCTTACCACACGTCCTAAGAAAGTCCTTAAGGACCACTCATTCCTTTATGATCTGATATGGATTTTTCCGCTTTTTAGGGCTCAGCTAAGCTGCACAATCTTACGCTTAGGTAGTCTATCCTGTGCCGTTGTTAGTTTGTTAGACGTTGCCTAAGGACCCTGCTTCTGGGAACCTAGTGTCAGTATGTAGGAGGTTGGCTATGGGTCATCGTATCAGTGCTTTTGTAGCTGCTCTAATCCTAAGCTTAGGTTTAGCTGTAGCTCCTGTAGCTGCTGACCCTATTCATGATGCTGCTAAGGCTGGTGATGTAGCTGAGGTGAAGGCATTGCTGGCCTCAGGTGTGAAGGTCGACGCGAGGAATAAATATGGCCACACGCCTCTGCACTGGGCCAAAACGTCTGAAATGGCCAATGTCCTTCTAAAGGCTGGGGCTAAGGTCGATGCTAGGGACAAATATGGCCAAACACCTCTGCATATTGCCTGGACGGCAGACAAAGCGAAGGCCCTCCTGAAGGTTGATGCCAGAACTGAAGCTAGGGATCGCCTTGGCCAAACACCCCTGCATATTGCTAAAACTGCAGCGATAGTAGCCGTCCTTCTAAAGATTGGAGCTAACATTGAGGCTAGGGATTTGGGAGGTAAAACTCCGTTACACGTAGCAACAATTTTAGGCAGGACAGACGTAATAAAGGCTCTCTTAGCAGAAGGGGCTGACGGAAAAGCCAAGGATAATCGGGGTAAAAACCCCTTCGACATAGCTATGTACTACGGCCACATCACAAACACAGAAGCATACCAGCTCCTAAATGATGCCCAGTACGATTAGCCTCAATCCATAGGCACGCTACAGCTTTGCATGGTGTAGATTTTATCGAGCAAATATCCTTTGGCAGTGTACATATAAGCAGCACCCCCCCCCTTACCCCCGGCCAGGCCTAAGAATAATAGTATCTTTAGCCAGCAGCGGCACTCACACAGCTCCCAGTAGGGGCACAGCCAAAGGGCATCACTCAGTAGGAAATGTCAGCTCCTGGGCTCTACCAGCATGAGTCAAAACTAAACCAAGCTAACCAAGCCTCTGTAACCCGCAGTTTTCCTAGTCTCATTATATTTTGTGTCATCTATAACGAGTTGGTTCAGGGCTATCTGAAGAGTGTCTGAAGGCAACATCCTGAGCTGAGACCTATCTACTTTGTCAAATGACCAAAGAAAAACAGCCAGAAGCCACAACATTTGGTGCTGAGTGATTGTTAGGGCACTGCATATAGCGTCTCACTATGTATCTAACTAACTGAGCTTCTTATTTTATTGCTCATTTGCAGAGTGCCTACTGCATCAGCCAAGGAGCAGGTGTTCTAACTAATTCGAATGCTACACGCGTCTGATGCCTGGTAGTGCGACTGTTGTGAGTTCAAAGGCTGAATGATTCGGTTAGGAAGTGCCTACCTGGATGACTTAGGTCGAAGCCTGGTGGAGTGATTCTAGGAGAAAAATGTCTCCTATGTGTCTCCGGTTCCCCAGATTCTATTTTCTGACTTGTCGTGGGAATGTTCTAAGTCATTGGGAAAATTGGTCGGAGCGGCAAGATTCGAACTTGCGGCCCTCTGCTCCCAAAGCAGATGCGCTACCAGGCTGCGCTACGCTCCGTCCATTCAGCATCGACTCTATGTGACCGACGCCGTGGCGGGTGTGTAGCGGGTTCTACGCTGCTACGTCAATCGCCGCCGTAGCTCTGGATAGAAAATATTTGCAAGAAGGAAGAAACTGAAGCCGATACTGGTGACGATAATGACTGCAGTTGCGCCACTTTCCAGGGATCCCGCGATCCAGCCAATGTTTAAAATTCCAATTGGCCCGCAGCCAATACACATCGCCAATACGCCCATGACACGCACGCGCATATTTCCCGGTGCCCTGGATAGAATCAAACCGGACTGCATGGACCCGAACCCCGAAAGCCCAAATCCGGCGATGAACAAAAATGCGCCAGCAGCATAAATCAGCGATACGCCGCCCAGCAGCCCCATTGCTGCGAACAACCCCATGCAGGCGATGTATGTGCCAGCACCAATCGCAAATATTCGCGCAAGCTGCGCCGGTTTAGCGAAGCCCGCGACCAGGGATGCCCCACAGAGCGCGCCAAGGCCTTCAAGGCTAGTAAGCGCCCCGGTTTCCAAGGCTGTCATTGAAAAGCTTTGCACACCAACGACAGGCAGCATGGATACACAAGCGAAGCCAAACAGGTTCAGCACAATCGTGATAACCAGCACGGCCTGAATGACTCGTTCTTTGCGAATAAACCGAAACCCGGTCATCAGGCTGGCGAACACTGGCTCTCGACCAGTACTTTCGCTCCTTGCGCCCCTTCGGACGCCTGCCAGCAAGAATGCGCCCATGAAGCAGACAAAGGCCCCAAACGCGAAGGGGCCTTGAATGCCTGCAAACTGCAAAAGTGCCCCGCCCAGAAAAGCGCCGGATGCGCGCGTGATGCTATTCGTGGCGCTTTCGAGGCCCATTGCGCGAGGCAGTCTTGCCGGACCAGAAATATCGCCAATCATTGTCCGGCGCACCGGTAGCTCAAATGACCAAAAAATGCCGGAATATGTGACGCCTATCGCGACGTGCCAAAGCTCAAGCGAATCGCGCATCGCAAGCACGGCAAGCGACGAATACATAATGGTCATCAGCAATAATAAGCTGACCAGGATCACGCGCCGGTCCAGGCGCTCGGACCATGCGCCGCAGAACGCGCCGAGTAAAAACATCGGCAACATCCGCAGGAACAGCATGTAGGAAACCGCTTCTGCGCGGTCTGTGACCTGGAACGTATAGTAACCAACGACAATCACATCCATCCAACGCATCACGCCGACTAGGCCGCCTGCAATCCAAGTGCGCATAAAGTCGGGGTCAGCGATGAGTGACGGCGGGCGCTGTGCCGGATCGCTGGGCGCTAGGGCGGGGGCATCGGTCATAGGGTCAGGGGCAATCTGGTGATGCGCATTCTCTGGCGCTTTGTATTAAAGCGTTGCTGTGCTGAAATAATCATCAGAACAGCATAACGTTTAATCTGCAGCCAAAGTCAAAGGAACATTCTCCCGATGCCCACAATCGATCACGCCCGCCTGACCGACGCCATTGCGGCTATTGTCGCTGCTGGTGGCAGCGAGGCCGCTGAAGCGCGCACCGTTGCTGATAACTTAGTCGGTGCGAATCTGGCCGGGCATGACAGCCACGGCGTCGGCATGATCCCGGCTTATATTGGGAATCGCCTGACGGGCGGTCTTGTGGCGAATGCCCATGTTTCGGTGGAAGTCGATAACGGCGCGGTCGTCGTGCTGGACGGGAATTCAGGCTACGGGCAGGTCGTTGGCCAAGAAGCGATGGATATAGGCATTGAGCGCGCACGGGAGTTCGGTGCGGCTGTCATTGGCCTTCGCAACGCCCATCACATCGGGCGGATCGGCCAGTGGGGCGAGCAATGCGCTGCGGCTGGCCTGGTCTCCATGCACCATGTGAATGTCATGGGGCATAAGGCGATTGTGGCACCGTACCGGGGAACGGACGCGCGCTATGTCACCAACCCCTACTGCGCGACATTGCCAGCGACTGACAACAATCCGCCAACCGTGCTGGATTTCGCAACGTCGATGGTTGCTATGGGCAAGATCAGGGTGGCCCGTAACAAGGGTGAGCCCGCACCAGAAGGGGCGCTGATGGATTCTAAAGGCCAACCAAGCCGTGATCCCAACATTATGTATGAGGAGCCGATTGCGGGCGCTTTACAGCCTTTCGGCGCGCATAAGGGCTATGGTCTTGCACTCATGAATGAAATCCTGGCCTCGGCCATGACCGGCGGCCTCGGCTGCCGTCCGGAAACGAAATATGATCCGCCAAAGATCATCAACAACATGCTGTCTATCATCATTGACCCAATGAAGTTGGTGAGCCGCCAATTTTTCAATAGTGAAGTTGACGCCACCATCGCCCACGTCAAAGCCTCCCCAGCGGCGGACCCCGCCAAGCCCGTCCTGGTGCCAGGTGACCCTGAACGGGCCTCCCGCAGCGCCCGAACGAGCCAAGGTGTCCCCGTTGATGACGAAACTTGGCGTGAGATTACCGCTGCCGGCGTCAGTGTTGGGCTGACAGACGCTGAACTCAACAAAATCGCAGGATTGGCGGCTTAGGGGAGGGACGGGACATGCCGACAATCGCATCAGACAAACTCGAAGACGTTTGCCGCCAGATTGCCCTCGCCAGAGGCAGCGATGCAGCGGAGGCCGAATTGGTGGCCACAAACTTGGTTGCCGCTAATCTGACAGGCCATGACAGCCACGGTGTGGGCATGCTGCCGCGCTACATCAAGGCGACGTTTACGGGGGAATTGGCGATCAATTCCCACGCGGAAGTCGTCACCGACCAGGGCGTTATCCTGCAGATCGATGGCCATGCCGGATATGGCCAGGTGATCGGCCATGAAGCGATGGAAATGGGCATTGAGCGAGCGCGGATGTTCGGCCTCTGCGTCATGACGATCCGCAATTCCTTCCACCTCTGCCGCATTGGTGCCTGGGGGGAGCAATGTGCTGCGGCGGGCATGGTGTCCATGCATCATGTGAATGTCGTCGGGCATCCGGGCATGGTGGCGCCGTTTAGAGGGTCTGACGCGCGCTACGCCACCAATCCTTATTGCGCCGTTCTACCCGCCACCGCCAATAATCCGCCGACGGTGCTGGACTTCGCGACCAGCGAAGTTGCGGCAGGCAAGGTCCGTGTTGCGAAGAACAAAGGCGTGCAAATGGCACCTGGCGCGTTGATCGATTCCAAAGGCCAACAGACGACCGACCCGTGGGTACTCTACAATGAGCCCAAGGGTGCCATTGGCCCGTTCGGCGGCGTGGAAGCAGGCCACAAAGGCTATGGCATGGCAGTGATGAACGAGATGCTGGCCGGTGTCCTGTCTGGCGGCCAGACCTGCCGGCCAGAGACAGATCACGACGAGGATGTGATTTTAAACGGCATGCTCTCCGTCATCATCAATCCTTCGAAGATGGTTGATCTGCAGGCCTTTGAAGCTGAAGTGGACGCGACCATCGCGCATGTTAAGGCATCACCTGCCGCCAATCCTGATGAACCCGTGCTGGGCCCCGGTGACCCAGAACGCCTGACGCGGGCTGAACGTGGTGCCCAGGGCGTGCCAGTGGATGATGAAACTTGGCGCGAGATGCTGGAAGCCGGTGTCAGCGTTGGAATTGCTGAGGAAGACTTACGCGCAATTGCGGGCGTGAACTGAGGCACATTTATTCCAGAACCCTCGCCCCCCAACGGAGGGAGAGGGCAGGGTGAGGGGGGTGCTAGTTACAGTATTGAGTGCCTGCGGGGCTAACGCTGGTTCCTATCCGCAACCTTCCCCCCTCACCCTCTTCCTCTCCGCCCGTTGGGGGGCGAGGCGACCCTCACGGAGGCTTTCTCAATAGCGTGGATATTTCGCAATGAGGCGCTCGCGCTCGTAGGCTGCCAGGGGAAATATTCTTGGCGTTGCGGAGTAGAATTTATCTGGCCTGCAATTGGCGGGGCGCCCGCACATCAGCAAGGTTGGATCGGCGTTGTGGCGGAGGCCGAGGACATGGCCGAGTTCATGGGCAATCACGTTTTGGGTCACGTTTGGCAGATGGAACGGGTTGAACCGCGCACCTTTGATCGCGACCATCGCTAGTCCATAAGTGCGGGACCCGGCGGCAAAGGATACGAAGTTAGTGTTTGCCAGAATAATCACCACGGACCCGCAATATCGGCGGATGTGATGCGGAACGTTCTTTGGCCCATAGTCCCGATTAGCAATCATCGCGCGGCTGTGATTAGCGGCATAGGTCTCATCGGCGCGGGCGAGGGGGGCAATGCGGATGTTGCCGAAGCGGAAACCGCTGCCGATACTGCTCAATTCCTCATTCCAGAACGCAATGGCCTTCCGGGTCATCACAATGCGTGGATCGCCCGCCTCTGCCAGGATCACGATATCTGGATTGCGCAACCAAACACGCCCGCGCCCAGGCAGGTACCGGAATTGCGCGCCGGGAATACAGGCCTCGTGTGCTGTAGATGTCGCTGGTTGGGCTTCAGCGCCTGCAAACCAACAGGCCAGAGCAAACGCTGCGATCAGGGAGAGGCAAGCTTTCAACCAGTCTCTCCCTTGGGTCGGTCTAGTAATCGCCGCGCCTGAGCGCACGGGCCTGGCTGCGTTTCCAGTCGCGGTCTTTGATATCGTTCCGCTTATCGATCTGGCGCTTGCCTTTGGCGAGGCCGAGTTCAAGCTTCGCGCGGCCACGGTCGTTGAAATAGAGCCGCAATGGCACCAGCGTAGCACCTTCACGGCGGACAGAGCCGATCAGGCTATCGATCTGCTTTGAGTGCATCAAAATCTTCCGGTCTCGCCTGGGCGAATGGCCGAAGTTCTGCGCGCCTTTGTATTCTGGGATATGGGCATTGATCAGCCATATCTCGCCGTTCTTTTCACCGGCGAAGCTTTCGCCAATGCTGGCCTGGCCATTGCGCAGGGATTTGACCTCACTGCCCGTCAGGATCAAGCCGACTTCAAGCGATTCCTCAATCTTGTAGTCGTGGCGGGCGCGGCGGTTCTGGGCAACGAGCCCGTGAGAGATCAGGCCGCTGCCCTTTTTGGTCTTAGCGGCCATGGGTCAGGTCTTCCTTAAATTGGAATAAGAAACGCCCGCGACGGATCACCAACGCGGGCGCTCTACATGGGTATCAAATCAGATAAGATCAAGCGCGCTCATAGCGTCTTTCATGCTCTTTTGCGCAGCTTCCGTTGCGGGCTGCATAGGCAACCGAACTTCAGGCGATGCTTTCCCAAGCAGGCTCGCGCCATATTTGGCACCAGCGGGGCTTGGTTCCTGGAACATAGCCAGATGCAGCGGAATCAGGCTGTCATTGAGCTGCGTAACCCGTTCCATAGCGCCCTGTTGCCAGGCTTCATGCATCATGGAGCAAAGCTTTGGTGCCACATTCGCTGTCACCGAAATACAGCCAACGCCGCCCTGCGCCAAATACGGGACCGCAGTGCCGTCTTCGCCAGAAAGCATGCACCAGTCTTTGCCGATCAGATTTTTTTCGACCAATGGGCGCGCCAGGTCCATCGTCGCGTCTTTTACGCCGACAACGTTGGAGAGCTTGGCGATCCGCGCCATGGTTTGTGGTGTGATGTCTACGATGGACCGCGGTGGGATATTGTAGACGATCATCGGAATGTCAGCAGCGTTGTTCACGGCCTCAAAGTGGCGGAACAGGCCTTCCTGACTGGGTTTATTGTAGTAGGGCGACACCACGAGAATGCCGTCAGCACCTGCTTCCTTGGCATGCTGGGCAAGCGACATGGCTTCCGCAGTCGAGTTTGATCCAGCGCCTGCAATGACCGGAACCCGGCCAGCGGCGGTTTCGATGCAAAGCTCGACCACGCGTTTATGTTCATCATGGCTCAAGGTGGGCGACTCGCCGGTGGTGCCGCACGGAACCAAACCGTGGGAGCCTTCGGAAATCTGCCATTCGACGAATTCCTGGAACGCTTTTGCGTCCACTTCGCCGTTCTTGAAAGGGGTAATAAGAGCCGTCAATGAACCGCTAAACATAATAGAGCCTCCGGGCATTCCACAGGCGCATATCGCCTGATTTGCGGGACGATAAACCTGAAGTCCCGCGCTCGCAAGGAAGTGCTTTGCGGATCAGGGGCGCTGCGCTTAGATTGCTGCCATGCAAGGCGGCGATCAGGCCGGACATTTTTGAGGAGGCTTGCATGGCTGATAAGGTGCTCGAAGGAGCTGGCGCTTGTGTATTTGATGCGTATGGCACGCTGTTTGATTTGATCGGCCCGGTCGCTCGCCGCGCGGCTAGGGTCGGCGATAAAAGCACTGCGTTGAGTGAGTTATGGCGCCGCAAGCAGCTTGAGTATTCCTGGCTGCGGTCCCTTATGGGCGAATATACAGATTTCTGGACGATCACCGGCGACAGCCTGGATTACGCGATGGACGCGCTGGAAATTGATGATCTGGTCCTGCGGTCTGACCTGATGCAGCTTTATCTCTCGATTCCCACATATGATGAAGTGCCAGAGGTCCTGGAAACCCTGAAGGCCGGCGGCTTAAAGACGGGCGTACTGTCTAACGGTGCACCGATCATGCTGACCTCCGCGATCAATTATTCGCAAATCACGCCATTGTTAGATGTCGTATTTTCTGTTGAGGACGTTGAAGTCTTCAAGCCGGATGTGCGGGTTTATCAAATGGCTGTTGATCGCCTGAAGCTGGAGCCGCAGGACATCGCGTTCTTCTCCTCAAACGCTTGGGATGCAGCGGGGGCCGCTAGCTTTGGCTTCCGGGTGGTTTGGGTGAACCGCCTTGGCGCGCCGCGGGAACGCTTACCCGGTGAGCCCGTTGCTGAGGTACGCTCGCTCGCGGATGTGCCAGCCTTGTTTGGGCTCTAAGGCGCATTACGTCTATCACTGAATATATCTTGTCTGCATTAAAGGAGCCGCCCCATGGCGCTGACGAAGATTCCTGCCGCTGAAGCTGGCATGCCCGATTTTCCGTTTGCGCCGCCATTAACGGAACCTGATGTCTTCAGCCTGACAAGCCACGCCCGCGCTAAGGAAGCGCTGGAACTTGGCCTGAAAATGCGGGAGCCAGGGTTTAACGTCTTCGTCGTCGGCGATGACCGCAGTGGCCGGATGACGGCGACGTTGAAGTTCCTCGAAGATGAGATGCGCCAGCGGCCGAAGCCAAATGACTGGCTCTACCTGAACAATTTCCGCCGCCCCCACCGCCCACGCCCAATGGCATTACCTGCAGGCATGGGCCGCCGTTTCCGGGACCGGATCGCAAAACTGATCCCCCAAATCAGGGAAGGCTTGCAGCACGCCTTCGGTGAGGAAAGCGCGCAGGCGGACTTGCGCAAGACACAGGAAGCCCTGGCGGCTGAAATCTCCAAGCGCCTGGAAGCCTTGCGCGGCGAAGCGCGTGCGCAAGGCCTTGACGTTGCGCAGACGCCGCAAGGGATGCAGGTCGTCCGTGCAGGCGGCGAAGACGCACCGGAATGGCTAAGCTTGCCGGAAGAAGATCGTCGTAAGATCGAAGCTGCAGGCCGTGAAATTGGCCAGAAGCTCGGCGCTTTCAACGAATGGGCCGCTGGCGAACAGAAGAAGGTTGCAGAGCAAGCTCAAGGCATGAGCAAGACGATCGCTGAATCCGCAATTGCTCTGCTTGTTGATGGCGTCAAGCTAGAGTTCACGGAACACACCGGAATCGCCCGCTGGCTCGATGCATTGAAAGAAGACGCTGTTGAGAATCTGCAGCAATTTAGTGCCGAAGCGGCCAAGCAGCCTGGATTTCAACCGCCGGAGATCCGCTATGCGGTCAACCTGCTGGTGGATCACGCTGACGATGAACATCCCAATGTGGTGCTGGAAGCCAACCCGACATACCAGAACCTGTTTGGCCAGTTAGAATATCGCCAGGCCGGGGCGGGGGTTGCCACGGACTTCTCTCTCATCCGCGCTGGATCATTGCATCGGGCCAATGGCGGTGTGTTAGTGTTGCGTGCAGAAGCGCTGGCCGCTCAACCAGTTGCCTGGCAATTCTTGAAGGGCGCTATCCGGGATGGCGTGATCCAGATTGAGGAATTGCACCGCTTCAATGGCATTCCCATTGCTGGCGCGCCACGGCCAAAATCAATTCCTCTGAAGCTGAAGGTCGTGATCGTCGGCGCGCCGCGCTGGTACTACACGTTCTTTTCGGCAGACCCTGAATTCCAGGCCTATTTCAAAATCAAGGCCGATATCGATTCCGATATGGAGGCGACCGCCCCCAACCTTTCAGGCCTGGGTGCCGTTGCGCAGGAGATGGCGGAGAAGCGCGGATCATGCGCGTGTTCCGAAGGTGCGCTGACGGAGCTGTTCGGCATTTCAAGCCGCTGGGCTGCTGATCGCACAAAAATATCCGCCCGCTTCGAAAAGCTGGATGACTTGATCGCAGAAGCCGTCATCATCGCCCGCAGCAATGGCCGCAAGGACACGATTGAGCAGGAAGATATCCAGGCTGCCCGTGCAGCCAAGCTCCGCCGAAATAAACGTGTTGAAGATCGCTCCCAAGAAGCAATCCTGAAGGGCGCTATCAAAATTGATGTTAAGGGCGAGGCGATTGGCCAGGTGAACGGGCTGACCGTCCGTAGCCAGGGTGATCATTCCTTTGGTGGCCCATCTCGCGTCACGGCGCGCGCTTATATTGGGCGCCGTGGCGTGCTGAATATCGAACGCGATGTCGCCATGGGTGGGCCTATCCAGCAGAAAGCGGCGATGATCCTGCAAGGCTATTTTGCTGGCCAATTCGCCCGCCGCATTCCGCCATCCTTCACGGCGTCTATGACGTTTGAGCAGAATTATGGGGGCGTGGAGGGTGACAGCGCGACCCTGGCGGAAGCGGCTGCAATCATCTCCGACTTGACGCAATTGCCCGCACGCCAGGATATCGCGATCACGGGATCAATGAACCAGTTGGGGGTCGCGCAGTCCGTCGGCGGCGTGCATCACAAGGTCGAAGGGTTCTTCCGCAGCTGTGTTGAAGCCGGTGGATTAACAGGAACTCAAGGCTGCATCGTACCAGCGAGCAATGCCGATAGTTTGGTGCTGGATGAGGAAGTGACCAGTGCGATCGCTGCCGGAACCTTCTCTATCTGGACAGCAGAAACACTGTCTGATGCTCTAGAGCAGCTGCTCTCAACGCCAACAGGTGAGCCCGATGACGATGGCGATTATCCGCCAGACAGCATCTTCGGCCGGGTTCAGGCCACCCTCCGAATGTTTAATGATGAGCTTAACCGATCTGAACGATTTATAGGATAGAACCACCCTCAG
>Ga0181597_10003002_pt1 | contig 17940 bp, 7 predicted proteins | sample 041ome_5_FD_148647 | JGI IMG/M metagenome (GOLD analysis project Ga0181597, IMG submission 148647) | Coastal salt marsh microbial communities from the Groves Creek Marsh, Skidaway Island, Georgia - 041403US metaG (spades assembly) | ecosystem: Environmental > Aquatic > Marine > Intertidal zone >... | reverse complement strand
AAAACTATCGGTGTGTACGAGAGAGGCACGCGTAAGTATACGATGGATGGGATTTACTCTGACTTAGACTCGCTGCAAATCGTCATCAACGACGCCGGAGCCGTTGAATACTTCAAGAATGAAATTCGCTTTTACACCAGTCAACAGACTCCCGAGTACCCGCTGCATGCGGATGTCTCTCTCAAGGCCGGTTCTCTCACAAACGTTCACTGGGTCGAGCGCATCGCGTCGCCGCCGCCGCCATCGCCGCCGCCACCGTCGCCACCGCCGCCGTCGCCACCGCCGCCATCGCCGCCGCCGCCGTCGCCACCGCCGCCATCGCCGCCGCCATCGCCACCGCCGCCATCGCCACCGCCGCCATCGCCTCCACCGCCATCGCCTCCACCACCGATGCACGATTTTGACGAGACGGACACAGATGGCAACGGGGGCATCGATAAGTCAGAGTTGACCGCCATCATCGAGAAAGGTGCGAGTTTTCCTAGCAATGGGTACGCTATAATTTCAGACCAACTTTGGCATTCGACGTTGGATATGGACGGTGATGGGCTTCTGAACGCACAAGAATTCCTCAGTGTGGCGCATCGTCTGGCTCAACGGACACTGTTTGTCGAGCCAGTGCTCGTGTTCCCTCCGCGGAAAATTACATACGACTTCGATTTGTTCACCGTGCAGAGTGTTAGCGCTCCGATCGGCGACGAGTCTCACCAGGATGCGCGTAGCCAAGTGTTCGGCAAAGCGTGCGAAAATTTCATCGTGCGAAGATCGACATCAGCCCATGTTCCGTACTCTTCTGAAGGATGGAACGAGTGGTATGATGAGCTCAGCGCAGAGGGTGGGGGTGATGTTGTGTCAAAAATCGATCACTGTCGCCCTCTCGAAGACGCCGAGTTCGATGCCATTGTCGTCGGCGATCAGACCTCCGTGTACGCAACACCGTTACTTGCTACATCTCCCGGCTCGAATAAGATTTTCGTTGACTTAGATGCCGCACTACTGCACGACGTAGTTCAAGATGATCCGCAGACGCTGTTAGCGCGCGTCAGTCGTCCTGGATTGGATGTCGCGCTGTGGAGCACGCGGCAGCTGCCAGAAATCGTGCATGTATTCAACAAAAATGACGTCGTCGCGCAAGCTGGAACTACAGACGACACTGGTGACCTACATGAAACTGGTACCATATTTTCGGCGACGGCGGATATTGATGTCATCAATCTAGAGCTGACCCATAATCATCAGGTAGAGCAGAAAATGCAGGACGATACGACGGTGGTCGTTTCGGGCGCCGTCATGTTCCCAATAGAATGGACCGAGTTGTCCGAGTGTGGACTTTTTGAGGCAAACATTTATGTCAAAGATGAAAGCGAGGCTGGTGCACCGCGACAATTCACTACAGACGAGACTGGCTGGTTCGAATTCGCAGTCACAAACGGGAAAACCTACACGATAACCGCGGAATATGACGGTCACGAAATCTGCTATTCGGGAACCACCATCGTGGAAGCTACGAGAATTTGGAGCTGCGACGGTAAACCGACCGCAGTTACTCTCCACGCTGTATCATCGAAAAAGTACGTTTTCTTCTCAGACACGACGACGGCGAACGTCGATTTGGGTGTCTATCAAGGTGAGTGTGAAAAGCTTTACACAGGGGCGACTTTCAAAATTACCCCCATCAATGGCTGTCACCCACCAGCCATCTTCACTTCGGCTCAAGTGTCCGGCTGGACTCTACCTGACCGCGACAAGGAAAACTCAGACGTTATACCAACATATGAAGAAGTTCCGAATGGAAGACGATGGCCACTCGCCGCGATGGATTACTCAGTAGTGATCGAAGAGGCCCCATCCACAGCGAATTTCACGGCGATGCGCGAGGAGAAATATCCGAACGCGTTGTGTCATGTTGGAGTAGACGGCATCATTCCATACTTCCGCCAGCATCCAACAACGATCGAAAGGCTTGTACCATTACGCACTGAGCACACTTGGTATTCGGCGAGATACAAGTACCACGGTTATTTGTGCGCAGAGTTCGTAGATCTTTCTGTAATCACCGACGATGGCGATGACTGCTGGGACGTTGATAGCGTGAAAGCTGGTGGCATTAGACACAACCACTTTGTTGGGATATCGCCATTTTTTGATGATTTCGGTGGAGAGGGGCTCTTTGCTTTGGGGCCGAAAGTTGTGAGCGCCAAAGTACTTGAACTGCATGTGGAGAATGGTTCACTCGATGAATGCTTGACACTGCCTAGCGCCGAGAGCGGCGGGATGACGGTGGCCATGTTCAGACAAAGCGTCACCGATATAGCCGAAAATCCATGTCACACCGATCGCAATGGAGGACCATTGTGCGACTTTGACGTTGAGATCGATCCGGAGAGCGACAAACTTTTATTCCCCACGGATGAGGGCGAGAAGACGACGGATCGACTCATTGTCGCGGGAGATCCCAAGCTCTCAGGAAATTACCGCAGATCTGTCGAACTGACTGTGGGTAGATTTGATGGTTCGATGACAGTGACAGTTCCGTTGAAACGAGAGCTCATCTCTCTTGGCTCGAAACCGCGAGGCGAAGGGATCTACGGCGAAGAAAGCGATGACGTGTATTGGGCAACTGTTCCACTCGAAGGTTTGGTGTACATGACGGTACATGATCCGCCCGGTGGCAACTCTTACGCCGAACTTCTTATGGGCACGGAAGTGACCATGTCCGTGGAGCTTTCAGACGAACAAGCGGCGTCTGTGTCGAATTCACACGAAGGCGGTGGCGGCGTAGAACTCGAAATGGAGGCGAAACCGGGTTTTGGCGCTGGATATGGCATGGAGGTTTTATTCCAGCTCGGAATGCCTCTCTTTAAGATAGATTTTGACGCATACCATGAGGAGTCTGGACCAGAATTCTCGGTTGCTCAGAGTTCCGCCGTCGGTTGGGATCTCACGGCTACGATAAATCGTGTCATACGGACAAGTACCGACGTCGCCATCCCGGGACGACAGGGCGATGCGATTCTAGGTGGCGGCGTTGAACTTGTCTACAGGCTAGCCGATGCGCTCGATCTTGCGCTAAGGGAAGACGATAAACCGTGCTTGCGGATATCGACGGCGATCACATGGATGCCGAGGAAACCCACGTCCTACATATTCACGGTACACTCGATTGAAGCGAAAGTGATTCCAAACTTGCGGTATTTGCTTTCCGTCGTGGAAAGCGGCCTCATCGTCGGGGATGATTCTAAAATGGAAGCGCCTAATTGGCCACAGTACATCGCTGACAAAATTAACGTGTGGCAACGCACACTTTTGTGGGCTTCGCCAACAGTGTACAAGGTTCCTATGGAGCCGACTGCGGAAGGCGCTCCCGTGTTGTACGGTAAAAACTACAGCGCAATGGAGCGCATCATGATTCCTTTTATGGATGAACAATCCGCGTTCGGTATGGAAGCCGAGAAAATGGAAACATCGTTCATAAGTGACGCGAGCGGTCCGATTTCTACCCCAATAGACGAGTTGAAGCTTGCTTGGAAGAGAATCGACAGAGTTAGTCCATACATACATGGCGTTCCAGGGGACTTGGGCGACGCGGATGGTACTATAGACACACTTAACGACTTCATTCTCTCGGATGAGACGGATGAATCTCGATGGTCCCAGCTCATCGGTGGCTACGTTAGCAATCCCGGGACTTTATTTTCAGACGTGTTGAGTGGAAACCTTGGGTTCCGCGGTGACGACGACAAGAACGACGCCACCCCAGACGTCGGCAAGGTTTTCTGGTCACGAAAGAGTGAAAGGATGAAGCCGAAGTTCCTCGAGCAATTTCAAGAAGCGGATGAGCTCGTCACGACAATGGGGATGAATAGCCCCACTCGTGAAGATCTGAACAACACGGTTTCATCCTGCATCACAGAAAAATGCAAAACGCAGGCTCTAGACGTGTCGTCACAACTACTTCAATCGAGCGATCTTAGCGATCTTACGCTCGGAGAGGATGCATCCATTTACATGAACGATACGAAACGAGTCGATGCGTCGTTTACAGGGCGTATGGGTCCCCGCGGCTACTCCACCACAGATTCGAATGGACCCGCTGATGAAGCAATTTTACTATCGTTTAGCGGCGGTGGTGCTTCGACAGAGTACATATTTTCTTCCAACGAAAACGTCGACGGTCAAGATTACGCATGGACGCTCAGCCTGGACGGCTCAGCTGAAAACGGATACTCCTTCGCGGGTTCAATCGCCATCGTCAAGGGGCATGTAGGTGCTACCACGGATATGAGCAAGTCAGTTTCAAAAAGTCGTGCCTTTGCCTGGGCAAAGTATGAACACATGAGCACGATGTACTCATTAGGTGACCCAGATTTTGGGGATAAGTTTGTGCTCCAGGTCAGTTCCGACAAACGTTTCGGATCTCCAGTGTTCATCACGATGGGCGGCAGAAGTCGATGTCCGGGAGAAAAATGGACGATGTTCCGAGAAGCTGGCGTTACCATAGGTAAGGAGTCGACGCATAACACGAATCTGAACCCAGGAGAGCACGCTTTGATCCAACTTCTCATCAGCAATGAGTCGCCCTACAAGGAAGTGGCCGACATGGGCCTTCGTTTGGTAGATGGAGTCGCCGACTGCGTTGGAAAAATCATCGCGGCTGCTCATAACGCGGCACAGTTGAACGAGGACAACGCAACGTTCGTAAAGAATGCAGCATACGCCATGGCGGATAGCCACGAATGCTTTGCGTCAGAGTCTGATGACATTCAAGACCTGAAGGCGCGGATTGAAGACATCGTAGCGTCATACGAACAGTCAATGAGCGTCAGAGCAGGGAGATTGTTGGCAAACGCAATCGCTCGTCTCACGCAAACCACTACAGCACAAGGAACACTCCTACAGGGAATGAAGTTCTCGATCAATGGTATTCAAATGTGGTCATTCGGTGAAGTCCTACCTCTACGAAGATTGGCTGGAGAGCGTATGGATTCGCAAAGCGTTGTGCGCGAGAGTCGCGTGCTTCTGAGCGTGGAGCCAAGCGACGGAGTGTATGAAAGCTCGTACCTGGGGATTTCCTTGGTGAGCTTGTGTGAGTCGATGATTGAAGAATACATGTATCGCCCGATCATCTCGAGCAGTGTTACACTCGGTGCCATGTCGTGGAGTAAAGATTGCCCTCAAGTTGCTTTTCACTCGTCTACGCTCAGCAAGGAAGCAAGTTACTTTGAGAAGAGCGCAGCGTCTGATTCGAGCGTTTTGAGCATCTCGGTCGTAAATCCGAATAGATATTCTCTCTGGCCCAAGGAAACTGCATCCACGTCCGAAGCGTTGGTGACGAATGGGAATCTCGCCTACGTCTACGTGCAATATCGTTCGGTATCAGGAGGCGAATGGATCACAGCGAAAGACGCCGTGCGCGGTGCCGGCACGAATAAGAATTTCAATTTACTTTGCCCGGAGTCGCGGGGTGGAGACGGTTGCATCTTTGACTGGGATCTAAACGACCCTTACAACAAACTTCTGAGTGGATATAAAGATGGGAAATATGATATCCGATTGAAAACAATGTGCGTGGGCGGATCTCACCTCGCAAAGCCGTCAGTGCACGAATTTGTGAGCGATCAAAATCTCATGGTGAAGATAGATACGAAGGACCCGCTCGTCGGTGATTTCAAATATGTGAGCTCACAGGTAACGCAACGCGTCGATTTCATGGAAGACATTGATTGCACGAAGCAAGTGATCACGGCCAAGCGAGGCAACTCGTCGACGGGTCCCTTCGAAGCCGTTTCCAACGAAGACTTGAGACAGTACGTCCTTCAATGCGTTAACGATGGCGCTGGTGGTCACTGGTTGATGAAGTTTCCATACTTTTCACAAGGCTATCACAAAGTGACTGTTACGGAAGTGACCGACGTCGCAGGCAACCCAGCGGCTGAGTTTGAATTCGTCGCACCTGTGCGCGTCGGCGCGAGCACCGCCGAAACGCCACAACTAGGGTCGTCGGGATCTTCTCCACGACAAAAATCATCTCTCGCATCATCGAGCCCTCAAGATGACATCGACGGCAGTCAAAAGGTCGCAATTTTTTACACTCCCTTCGCGTTCACGCTGTGCGTCGCGCTGTTCGCGTTCGCGTTCCGCGCGCGCGCGCGTCCAGCCGACGCCGAAATGTCCGAACGTACGTCGCTCGTCGCGACGACGTCACGCCAAGTCGACGGCTACAGCTCCGTCATCTGATTGACTTGGACGTAAAATCCAAAACACCGTCATTTTAACTATTTCAACTCTACAGTACAACTTACAGTACGACATCTTTAATGCAACATCTTTATTGAACATTAACAATGAGCGCGCTCGCGTCTCGCCGACTGCGGCGGGTTTAGGCCTCCTCGACCGACCTGAGACTCGATCAAGTAAGAGCCCGCACTCGCCGTCGGCGCGGCGCGCGTTCGTCGACGATGTCCGACATCGAGATCACCGCGCCCGCGCGCGAGGTCGACGCCTCGCGAGATCGCCCGCGTCACCGCGCGTTCGTCGCGCGCGCGCGTTGGGTGTTGACGATGATGGTGTTGGCGACGGGGGGCGCGTTGGCGCTCGCGACGCCGCGCGCGCGCGATGCGCCCGTCGCGAGCGCGAACGATGACCGCGTCATCGACCGCGGCGTCGGTCGGCGCGCGCTGAGCGTGTACTACAACCGAAAAATCGCGGGAGGGCAGCAATTGAGCATGCAACACGGCGCGTCGGCGAGACCGGGGCGCGCGAGAGACTCTCGCGAGGCGAATTGGGTCGGCGACGAGATTAATCGACACGTTAAACTCAACGCCGACGCGGGAGGACCGGAAACCCCGGAGATCGAAGTGGGATCGTCGAAGTCAGAGTTTGAAGGGATGGACAACAACCAAGACGCCGCGACGCAGGATTATATCCTTCGCCGTCGTCGACGAAAGCGAAGAGCGGAACGGAACAAGGAAGCGGAGAACGAGCATCAAATCATCGAAACCACGCCGGCCGCAGATGATAACGACGACGCGATGCAGTCGGCGCGCGAGACGTTGGGGGTGACAGAAGGTGCGACGAAAAGGGAGATCACGAAAGCTTTTTACAAACAGGCGAGGCTGCATCACACGGACAAGGTCGGGCCGGCTGGTAAAGAAAAGATGCAAGAGATCAACGCCGCGAAGGATCTTTTACTCACCGCGAGCGATAATTCAGACTCTGATTAGCGTAATGTGTTACGTAAATGTACATATTGTGTAATGTTACTGTACAGTGTTCCAATTATTCCACGGGAAAAGCGCGCGCGCGCGCTTCCCACGCGACGCTTTCAAGAGCGTTGACGTATTCGCGTCCTTCGCGCACGGTCGGGTCGCTCGGACGACGGCGAACGCGCGAGGTGCGACCGCGTCGCGCGGCGTCGGCAAACGCGTACTCGCGCACGTCGTACCGAATGAGAACGCCAGCCCCCTCGTTTTCATAATCGCGCGCGCGCCACGGACGAACGACGCGCACGATTTCCGCGCCAGCAGACGTGTGGAAGAACACGCCACGATCGAGCGCGTCGCCGTGGACGTATGCTTCGTACGTGAGATTCGGATTCAAAGCTTGCGTCGAGCGAAATCCTCGCGTTCGCGTCACCGCGCACGCGTATCTCAATCCCGTCTGCTCGGCGTAGTGTAACACATAATTACGAAGCTCTTGACCGACGGACGCGCCCGAATCGCTCGCACACCTCGCGCCGTAAGCCTGGTCCACAAAAACGTCCAGAAGTTGAACGACATCCGTCGATTTCGGCTCGCGGCGATTCGACTCCTTCGTCTCCCACGTGGCGTCGAGCGGCGCGTCGACGCTTTCGACGTATTGCGTGTACATGACGCCTCGGACGTCTCCACTCTTGATGTCTTCCACAACAAAGTTCATGCTCGCGTTGTTTTGAACGCGCTCGCGCACGGTCTCCGGCGACGTCCGCATCTCTGGCGTTTCAACCCACGCCTCGGCCTCGATGGCGACCAACGCGTCGACGTCTTTGAGCGTCGACGGCCGAACGCGGAATTCTCGTCGCGCAAAACGGGCGGTGATGATACACGCGTCCTCGCGCACGAACGCCTTGAATACGCCGCCGTCGACGAACAGACCTCTCGATGCGGCGCGCGCTAAAGCTTCGCTAAGAAGCACGTCGCCGTCGCACAACGTCAAGTGATCGCCGTAAGTCGAGCATCGAGCGACGAGCACGCAGGCATCCGTCTCCGCGTCGCGCATGGACGACTCCAACGATTCCATAAAAATATCTGCGTCATCGCAGGCGGTGCGCAAGCACACCACGGCGCGTTTCGTTGACGACGCGTCCTCACCGCGCACAAACTCGACAGCATCGACGAAATCTCGCGAGACGTTTCGTTCGAATTCCAACGTGTGCGAAATCTTTCCGGAATCGTCGCGAAGCGCGCACCCGAGCGCGTCCACGACGGCGCCTGCTGATTCCTCATCCGAGAGCGTTTCCCCGCACGCTTCCGCGATGATATACATACATGATAGTCGAATAGACTCGTTGTACTCGATTTTCTGCCGCGCACACGCGTGAAGCGTCAAAATCATCGGTGCGTCGTCGTTCGTCGCATCGTCGCGAAGGGTCTCGCCGCGCGCCTCGGCAAACGCGAGCCAAGTCTTCTTGCCCGGCGAAAGCGCGTTCTTAGCCTCGTTGGGCGCCGACGCCGGGACGACGTATAACGTAAGAAACTTGCGCGTGACCCAATCTTCACGCTCAGCCATGACGTCGGCGTCGCACGCGACGCCGTCGCACTCCACCACCGCGACGTCGCGCGCGGAATGCGCAAAGACTTTGACACCTTCGACGTCGATCGGCACTGCGCTCAAGATGGGCACCGCGCGACACGGCGACATTCGCCAAGCCTCCTTGCGAGTGGCATCGAGCATGAGCGTTCGAATAAACGTCGCCCCATCCGGTTCGCCCGCGATTTCGTTCGCCGCAGTGGTGGCGAAGAACCGGTCGACGACGAAGTCGACGCCCAAAATTGATTCGCGAGTCGGAACATCGAATCTAGTTCTCAACAACGCGTCCACGTCTCGCCGTACGAAACGCATGACGCCGTACACTTTTGTGTCGAACGGGTCGTCGACCTCGACGAAGTACTCCATCGTGCCCGGATCGGAGTTGACCTCGGCGACGTCGTCCTCACACGCCTGTGCCGCGGCGTACCGAGAAGTTTCCTCGCACGTCCCACTCGATCGCAGCACGTGCATCTGATACGTTCGTGCGGCGCAGCATTTTTTCCGCTCGTATTTCGTGTGTGCGCGCGCGACGACGAACGTTTCGCCTTTGAACCGTCGTCGGAGCGCGACGTCGCGGCGGCGCGTTCGAGCGACGACTTCTCTCGCGACGTTGTCGCCATCTAGCAAACGCAAAATACACGACTTCATCGGCCCTTCGTCGTCATCGTCGAAATCGATCGTCGTGTCATCCGCGGAATCGCTCGAAGTCGACCGACGCGACGAGAACGGCCCCATAGGACTCATCGTGTTGTCGTACTTTGGCGTCGGGACGCGAAGCGCGGGGGGCCTGCGCGCCGCCGCGGGCTGAATGTCACCATCGCGCGCGTCTCCCTTCGCCTGCGCGTCGACGGCGACGACAGCGACGGCATGGACGCCATCGGTCGTCATCGAGCGCGATCTCACTCGACCGCGCGTCGTCGTCTGCGCGCGCCGAGCGTTTTTATCCGCTCGCAAAAAGGTGTCTGTTCGCCTCCCAATCGCTCGAGCGAAAAACTCCTCACTCAAAACTCGCCGCTCTCTCTCACGAACGCCGCGAAGCTCGACCAAACCGACGGTGCGTCCCTTCGAAATCGTTGATACTCATCCTCGGAGACGTCCGCGAGCGGTTCATCGAACCCGAACCCCGTCGCCACGAAGACGCTCCCGACGCTTCGACTCGCGTCGTCCCGCCACCGCGTCCACTTTCTCGGCTCTCCCACCTCCCCGTCCCCGTACTCCTTCTCGCGCGTGAACACCACCATCTCCCGACCCTCGCGCGCCAGCACCAGCGTCTCGTCCCAGCACGCGCTTCGATCGATCGCGCCCGCGCCGTCGAGCAGCGCTCTCAACCCGTCGCCCCCGACCCTGTAGTTAAAATCCTTCGTGTACGGTCCCGGGAACCCACCGAGCGCGCGCACGCACAGTCCGCAGTCGTGCGCGACGACGCCCGCGCACGCGCGGTCGCACCGCTCGAGCGCCAGCGCCGCTTTCGCGACCGCGACTTCTCTGACACTGTTTGCCTGTATCTCCTCGATCGCCGCGCCGCGCCACGCGTCGACGCGCGCCGGCGCGCGCGCGCGGCGCAGGTGCTCGCGCATGCGTCGCAGTTTCCCATCGTTCGTCGTCGCGAAGACGAGCGTCGGCGTCGCGGCGTCGAGCATGGCGCGGTCGAGGTGTGGAGACGACGACACTCATCGGCGCGATGGCGACGCGCGCGAGCGACGACGACGCGCGCGCGCACGAGGCGCTGGTGCGGTGCACGAGGTACGTCGAGCGCGCGCGCGACGAGGCGCGGGAGCGCGCGCGCGAGCGAGCGAGCGCGCGATCGAGCGATGGATTCTGTTGAGATTGACGACGACGTTCGATGACGAACGACGACGCGCGCAGGTGCGCGCTGGACGCCGCGACGGGCTCGGACGATGGTGGAGTGATGTTTCTGGGAGATCTCGCGCGCGAGCTGCGAGAGGAGCGAGGGACGAGCGCGGTGTTGAGGATGACGGGGGAGACGCTGGAGCGGGTCTTCTTCGCGCGGTTGGCGCGCGACGACGGCGGCGGCGGCGGCGCGAACGCGGGGTTCGACGAGCGCGCGGAACCGTACGCGTGGACGGTGGAGACGTACCGGCGGGCGACGGAGGAACATCGAAGGTTGGGGACGAAGAGCGATGGGGCGTCGACGGCGGCGCGGGAGGAGCTGCAGAGTTGCATGGAATTTTGCGCGTCGTACGGAGGGTTGTTGTTGAATCCGGCGCTCGCGGGGACGTTTCCGCAGAGCGAGTGGGCGGCCGGGCGAGGGGCGTGTCAGTTGTTGGACGCGATGCGGACGGTGGGTGGGATACCGCACGGATATTTGGAGCGATTGGCGACGCGGTGCGAGGACGAAGGTTTGGACGAAATCGCCGAGCGCGTGTTCGACGAGTTGCGCGTGTCGACGCGAGGGATGAGTCCGTTGGGGGAGTTTGACGAGCACTTAAAGGTGATGTATCAGCTGTGCTCAGTGAAAGCGTTCGCGACGGCGCTCGTGAAGCACAAGCGGTGGGTGCCGATGAAGAGTCATCTGAGCGCGATTAACGGGAGGCAGTTTGAGACGGAGAGCGTGCTCGGTTGGTTCTTCAGACCGAGCGTGTTGCCGGACATTCTCGGATGCGGCGAGCCCGACTGCGTGGGCCCGTACTTTAGTAACGTCACGAAGCGATTGAAGCGAGACGTGGAGGCGTCGTACGGCATGTTACGAGGCTGCGGCAATCGCCTGGTCGAGGGACTGTATCAGATTCTCTTTGTCATGTTGAAACACGGTGGCGACGTTCGCCAGGGCGTGCTGAACTACCTAGATGCGTTCATGCGCGTCAATGCCGGGCGTGGCAAGATGCGCATCCATCCTCAAGTCGTCGCGTCGCACGGTGGTGCGCACAATTTGAGCATGGTGGCGTTGCGTCTGGCGATGCCGTTTTTGGATCCGCAGAGCGGCAAGTACGACAAAATCAGCCCGGCGTACGTACGAAGTCGCGCGTGCAGGATCAATTTGACGGACGAGACGCGCGTCGCGTGCACCGCGGACGAAGCTGTAGCGGCTAAATTGTCGACGTCGGAAGACAAAGAAGATTGGGGATTCATTTGCGAGTGCTTTTACATCACCGGACGAGCGTTGCATTTGGGCTACGTCAAGTGCATCGCCGAATACGCGGCGTGCACGCGCGAGATCCAAGACATGCGAGAGGCGGTGCGGGATTTACGAGGAATGTTAGACCAGCAATTGATGAGCTCGCCCGAGCGAGAGCGGTACGAGCGCAAACACGAAGAGATGACTGCGGAGATTGAGCGCGCACTCGAAAGAAATTTGCAATTCGACTGCGCGCTTCGCGATCCGCGGCTGATCAGCGAGGCGATGCAGTACTATCGTCTCGTCGCTGTTTGGCTCATGCGTATCGTCGCCACGAATGGGGACTACGAGGCCGGGAACGGATTCACCTTTGCTCAAATCACCATGGACAAGTTCCCTCAGACGTGTCCGGTGGCGTTCGGGTGCTTGCCCGAGTACGTCATCGAGGACTTGGTGGAGTTCATTCTGTACATCTCTCGCTACGCCCCCGATGCGCTCGATCACGAGCCGTTGGATGAGATTATGAACTTCTTCATCACATTCATGGGCAACACGGCATTCGTGAAGAATCCGTACTTGCGATGCAAATTCGTCGAAGTCTTGCGCCACTGGATCCCGTTTGAGGATGGCTACCAATCGCAAAAGCTCATGACCTTATTCGAGGTGAACCCGGTGAGTTTGAAGAACTTGATTCCGAGTCTGCTGTATCTCTACGTCGACATCGAGTTCTCGGGAGGCGCGAACCAGTTCTACGAAAAGTTCAACGTTCGATATCAAATCGGTGAGCTTTGCGAATACTTGTGGTCCGTGCAATCGCACCGAAACGCATGGATCAAGCTCGCGAGCGAAGACCCTGAATTTTACACTCGATTCCTGAACATGCTCATCAATGATGCAATTTACTTACTAGACGAGGCGATGAAAAAGCTTCCGGAGGTGCGCCAGACGGAGACGGACATGCAAGACCAGGCGGCGTGGGAGGCGCGTCCGCAGCAAGAGCGCGAGGAACGCGAGAGCGAGTTTCGCCAGACACGGCGTCATTTGCGATCTAACCTCACGCTCGCCATGGTGCACGTACGCATGATGGCGTACACTTCGTGTGACATCGCACATCCATTCTTACGCCCCGAGATGGTCGAACGTGTCGCTGCGATGCTGAATTACTTCTTGCTCTTCCTCGCCGGTCCCGAGCGCCGAAAGCTGAAGATTAAAAATCCCGAAAAGTACGGCTGGGAACCTAAAGAGCTTCTCGGCATGATCACCGACATTTACGTCCAAATCTACGCCGCGGACAAGGACAAAGCGTTCATCGCCGCCATCGCCGCCGACGGCCGGTCCTATCGCGACGAAGTCATGCTCGAAGCCGCCGCCATCGCGCGCGGTTTGCAGCTCCGCTCCGAGCGGCGCGTCGCCGCGTTCGAGAAACTCGCCGCCGACGCCCGCACGCGCGCCTCCGAGGACGAAGAAGAGGAGACCGATCTCGGCGACATTCCCGACGAGTTCCTCGACCCGATCTACTGCACCCTCATGCGCGATCCGGTCAAACTTCCCAGCGGGCACTCGTGCGACAGGAGCATCATCACTCGACACTTGCTCAGCGACGAAACCGACCCTTTCTCGCGCCAACCCCTCACCGCGGACCAGCTCGTCCCGGACGACGACTTACGCGAGAAGATCGCCGCCTTCATCGCCGATCGCAAATCCGCGTCCGGGCGTTAGCTCGCCGATTGTAATCAACCGAATCTCGACTCGCCGCCGCGCCGCGCCGGTTGGTTTCGCGCGCGTCGACGACTGAGTGACCGATCGCCATTCCTCCGCGCGCGCGACGCCGATGACCACCGCCGCGTCGCCCACGCCGTCGTCGCGCTTCAAACTGATCACGTCGACCCTGCTCGACGCCGGTCGCGTCGACGACGCGCCGCTCGACGCCGCGCTCGACGTCGACGCCAGTTCGTCCGCCAATCTTCCCGCGCGTCCGCTCTCGCGCGCCGACTACTTCAGGCGCCTGCGCGCGTTCAGAGACTGCGTGCGATGGAACTTCGACAAGCCGAGCGCGCTGCAAGGGCCCGCGTGCGCGGCGCGAGGGTGGACGCTCGAGGCGAGAGATTTGCTGCGGTGCGAGACGTGCGAAGCGCTGTTGGCGTACCCGGGAAACGTGGATAAATTAGACGAAGACGCGCGAAAAGACGTCAACGAACGCGTGATGAAAGACTTAGTCGACACGCACGAGCGCGGGTGCGCGTGGCGGGAGACGGGATGCTCGACGAGCGCGCGCGGATTTCCGGCGGCGAGCGCCGACGAGACGCGCGCGGATTTCGCGAGTCGAGTAGACGCGATCGCGCGTCGAGGAGGGAAATTACCCATGGTCGTGGGAGCTTTAGAGGACGAAGGACGATCGCGACCGACGAGCGAGGCGATCGGGGACGGGGAGAAGGAGAGGATTCGCGCGTTGGTGCGAGACGCGCGGACGCACGCGGAGGAGGCGGAGACGAGCGCGAGCGACGACGCGGATGACTTGACCCCGCTCGAGCGAAGGTCGGCGATCGATTATGCGACGGAGATGGGGTTGTTCGGTTGGTCGCCGACGGTCGTGGATGGGGATTTGGAGACGGACGCGAAGGGACGCGCGGCGTATTGTTGCGCGCTTTGCGGCGTGCGCGCGCCGGAATGGACATTCACACCTCTGATTGCGAGTCGTAAGCAGCTCGCGATGGCGCAGAGTTCGTCGAGCAAGAAACCAAAGACGACGCTGGCGGCGCTTCGAGGTGCCGCCGGTGGGACGTACGGTTTGGGGACGTTGCGGAGCGCCGTCGCCGCCGCCGCCGCCGCGCCGTTCGCCCCGAAACTTCACGAGGAGAAACCGGCGCACTCGCCGAGCGTCAAGTCGAAATGGGTCGCCGCCGTCGCCGGCGCGAGCGTTCTGTCCAAGCTCACGGCGAGCATCGCGGGCGGTGGTGCGAGTGATGCGAAGGTGGATTCCACGCCTTTTGGTTCGACGACGTCGTCGACGCCGTTATTCGGTAGCCCGCGTCCGGTGACCACGATGACCGACGCTACGCCGTCGGCAACGCTCGATTCCGAACAAGGTTCAAAGTTTGCGTCAATCGTCGTCGCCGCGGCGACGAAAAAACTCGCCGCGGCGAAGAAGCGCAAACGCGTCGCCGTCGACGAAAACGCCAAGCTCAACATCCCCGCGCTCGCCGTGCGTTTCAACGTCATCGACGAGCACTTGCCCTACTGCCCCTGGATCAGCACTCGACTCGACCATCGCGACGTCGACCCAGGCTGGCGCGCCACGCTCGACGTGCTCGTTCCGAGCGCGGCGGCCGACGCGCCCGACGCCGCCGCGCGCCGACGCGCCGACAATTTCAAAGTCGTCGATTACGCCCGCGCGCGCGACATGGTTCGCAAGTACTTACCGTCGTCTTAGGTTTACGTTTTAAAAAGGTTTAGGTTTAAATCAAACATCGCGCGCGCTCGATTCGCCCGTCGCGTTTCGCGGAAACGAATCGCTCGTCGCGCGCGTCTCGCCGCGTCCGCACACTCGGCGCGCGAGCGCCGCGAGATGCCCGACGCCGTCGCGCGCGCCGCCCCCCCGCGCGCGCCGGCCGCCGCGCCCCGATCGAGGCGTCGAAACCGCGTCGCCGCGCGCGCCGCGAACCGCGACGCGTCGTCCGACGACGCCGCGCTCGGTCGATCTCTCTTGGCTTTGGCTCTGGCCGCGACGCTGAGCGCGGCGCCGACGCCCGACGCGCTGGCGGCGCTGAGCAACCCGAACAGTCGCCTGCCGCGCAACGCAAAGGCGGCGCTTCGACGCGCGGTGCCGGCGGTGAACGAAGAGACGCGAGAGATCCAACGCAAACTCGAGGACGCGGCGTACCTGATGCGCATACCGCAGCGCAAGCCCTGGGCGACGATGGCGAAAGACGTCGATGAATCGCGGAAAATAATGCTCGAAAAGAAGACGGATGTGTTTGAAAACGTACGGCCGAACGATCGAGCGGAGGCGGAGGAGGCGTACGCGCGATTGGATGACGCGCTGGAACGGTTGAGTCGGGCGGCGGCGACGCAAGACTTTGATACGTTTGACGCGAAAATCGCGCAAGCGTTGGATTCGCTGTCCGTCGTGCAGATCGCGCAAGCGCCGGGACTGCCGTTTCAAATTCCAGCGAAATATCAGGCGTTGCCCAAACTCGTCGGGCGCGCGACCGTGGAATTGAAGGTGCGGAACGCCGACGGCGGCGGATTTGGGTTGCTCAACGGGGATAAGTTGGATGAGGCGACGATCGAAATCACCGTCGATGGCTACAACGCGCCGGTGACGGCGGGAAATTTCGTCGATAACGTCAAGCGGGGGGTGTACGACAACGCACCGTTGCGACGAAGCGAGACGAGCATCATGGGCGGCACGAACGCCGACTCGCAGGAGAGCGTGCCGCTCGAGATTAAATCGAGCGATTCGTTCGATCCTTTGTACCGCTCGCCGCTCGACGTGCAATCGGGCGAAGCGATTCCGAGCATTCCGCTCAGCATCAACGGTTCGGTGGCGATGGCTAGAAGTAGCGACGGGCAGAGCGATAAGGAGCAATTCTTTGTGTATTTATTCGACAAGCGAAGCGCCGGGCTCGGCGGTTTGTCGTTCGAGGAGGGGGAGTTCGCCGTGTTCGGGTACGTGACGAAGGGCGAAGAATATTTAGGTTCAATCGGCACGAACGCGCGCATCACGAGCGCCAAGGTTACGAGCGGAGGGGATAAATTGGCCAACGCGAGAACCGTCGTCGAGCCGGTGCCGAGCGATTTCTCCGCGCCGGACGTGGCAGTGTGATGATCGCGCGCTGTACTAGTACTGCTCGTTGCTCGCCGCTTGTTAATACATTTCATTTTCGTTACGCATCGCGCGTCGGCCAGCGACCGCGGGCGCACCGCCCCGAATCGTCACGCGGCGGCGTCCGCTCGACTAACGTTGGCGCCCCCCACCGACGAGCCGAACGATCTAGAAATCGCGCGTCGCAACGCGCCACCCGACGACGACGACGACGAGAGCGACGACGACGAAAAGAAGGACGACGACGACGACCGCGCGTCGCCGCCGCCGCCGCCTTCTTCAACGAACGGTCCGTCGGCGAACGCCATCATCGCCGCCGCCGCCGCCCACAGCGCCACCATCACCGCCGCCTTCACCCCATCCCCCACGCGCGTCGTCCGCGCCCCCTCTAACCGCGCCTCGCTCGCCCGCGCGCGTTCGACCGCCTCCCGCGCCGCGGCGAGCCACGCCTCGCTCGATCCCCAACTCGCCGGCGCGTCGCTCGCCGGCACGCTCGCCGCGTCCCGCGAATCGATCCTCCACCGCGTGTAATCCCCGCACGCCCCGTGACACGCCCACGTCGCGCTCGACAAGGACGTCGGCGACGCCATGTACCGCCACATCGGGTGCGGTATGCGCTGCGCGCCGCCGCACCGCTCGCAACGATATCGCAGCGCCGCGCGTCCGCCGAGCGCGCACGCCTCGCACGTCTCTCCCGTCGCCCTCGCCTGCCGGCACACCGCGCACCGCCGAAGCGGCGCCGCGACGAACGCCCCATCGACGCGCGCGATCGCCGCGCGACACCGCGGACACGCGGCGACGCCGTCCCCCGTCTGAATCAAAATCTCGACGCATTTCGCGCAAAACTGCGTCGTCGACGCGCGCGCGCGCGCGCCGCAGCACGGCAATCGCGCGAGCGACGCGTCGTCGACGTCGTCGTAGCACACCGCGCACGTCGGCGCGCGCCGCGCGTCGTCGTCGCTTCGGGACATGATTCGCGCGCTCTTCGCGCGCGGCTCTGGCGCCACTTCGCGTCGACGCGCGCGCGGCATGCGCTCGACGCGCGTCGCGCGAACCGGCGGCGCCGCGCTCGACCGTCGCTCGACGCGGCGCGCGGACGCGACGCGCGCGGCGGGCGGCGCGCGTCGAGCGCGTCTCGAACGCCGCGCGCCTTATCCGCGGGCGTCGCGTTCGCGCGCGCACGGCGACGCGACGCGACGCGCGACGCGCGCGCGCGCGGCGTCGAGCGACGCGACGGTGTTCGACGCGTCGT
>Ga0181597_10002995_pt1 | contig 17959 bp, 18 predicted proteins | sample 041ome_5_FD_148647 | JGI IMG/M metagenome (GOLD analysis project Ga0181597, IMG submission 148647) | Coastal salt marsh microbial communities from the Groves Creek Marsh, Skidaway Island, Georgia - 041403US metaG (spades assembly) | ecosystem: Environmental > Aquatic > Marine > Intertidal zone... | reverse complement strand
GTAGATGGGCTTAACCCGCTGAATGCCGGTCGTCTGGTCTCGGGTCTCGATGCACTGACGCCATGCACACCCTTAGGCAGCGTTATCCTTGCCAAGGAAACCTTGAAAGATTTAACCGGCAAGCACGCCGTCGTTATCGGCCGCTCCAATCTGGTCGGCAAGCCGGTGGCGCAGCTTTTGCTGAAAGAGAATTGCACCGTCACCATGGCCCATTCGCGCACCGCCGATCTGCCCGCCTTATGCCGCAGCGCCGATATTCTGGTCGCCGCTGTGGGCATTCCAGAAATCGTCAAAGGCGATTGGGTGAAGCCGGGGGCTTGCGTCATTGATGTCGGCATTAACCGCATCGACGCGCCGGAAAAAGGCGAGGGCAAAACCCGCCTTGTCGGCGATGTTGATTTCGCCGCCGCCGAAGCGGTTGCGGCTCATATCACACCGGTGCCGGGCGGGGTCGGCCCGATGACCATTGCCTGCTTATTAAGAAATACGCTGACCGCCTTTTGCCGTCAAAACGGCTTTGTCGAAGTGGAGGTCTAGCCGCTTGCACCGTGTTATTTTCTCCGCCCGAGGAGCTTCAGCCGCAGCGCGTTCAGCTTGATAAAGCCTTCGGCGTCGAACTGGTCATACACCGCGTCTTCTTCAAACGTCACATGCGCTTCGGAGTAAAGCGAGTGGGGGCTGGTGCGCGACACCACGGAGACCGAGCCTTTATACAGCCGCACCACCACCTCGCCCGACACATGGGTCTGGCTTTCATCGATGGCCGCTTGTAGCATTTGGCGCTCCGGCGCGAACCAGAAACCATTATAGATGAGCTCGGCATAGCGCGGCATCAGCTCGTCTTTGAGGTGCATGGCACCGCGGTCGAGCGTGATTGATTCAATGCCCCGATGCGCGGCCAGCAGCACCGTGCCGCCCGGGGTCTCGTAGACGCCGCGCGATTTCATACCGACAAAGCGGTTCTCGACAAGGTCGAGCCGACCAATGCCATTGGCGCCGCCCAGCTCATTGAGATGCGCTAATAACGTCGCCGGTGACATTTTTTGGCCATCCACCGACACCGCGTCGCCGGCCTCAAAACCAATGGTCACATCGGTCGGCTTATCTGGCGCGTCTTGCGGTGAGACGGTGCGCTGGTAAACAAATTCCGGGCACGGCGCGGCCGGGTCTTCCAGCACTTTGCCCTCGCTGGAAGTGTGCAGCAAATTGGCATCGACCGAAAACGGCGCTTCGCCGCGCTTGTCTTTGGGTACCGGAATTTGGTTTTGCTCGGCATAGGCGATGAGCTTTTCGCGGCTTTGCAGATCCCATTCGCGCCATGGCGCGATGACTTTGATATCGGGATTGCAGGCATAATAGCCGAGCTCGAAGCGCACCTGGTCATTGCCCTTGCCGGTGGCCCCATGGCACACTGCATCGGCGCCGGTTTCAGCGGCAATCTCGACCTGCCTTTTTGCAATCAGGGGCCGCGCGATAGAGGTGCCGAGCAGATAGACACCTTCGTAAAGCGCGTTGGCGCGAAACATCGGGAACACATAATCGCGGACAAATTCCTCGCGCAGGTCTTCGATGAAAATCTCTTTAATGCCCAACATTTCGGCTTTCGCCCGCGCCGGTTCCAGCTCCTCGCCTTGGCCCAAATCGGCGGTGAAGGTCACCACCTCGCAGGCATAGGTTTCCTGCAACCATTTCAAAATGATTGAGGTGTCCAGACCGCCCGAATAGGCCAGCACTACTTTTTTGATGTCGCTCTTCTCGACCATCATGTTCTCCATATCTCGCGCCTTTATAAGCCGAATGGCAAAAAATGGAAGTATTTGCACAAAGGTAAAAAATTTTGCTGTTTCAACCAGTGCGTGTGGTGAAGCGTAGCAAACACGCATAACTATGTTTTGGGAGGGGTTGTTCCCTTTCAGTGACAATCGGGATGCGAGGCCTAATGTTGCGTATTTGCAGTCGTAAATTGGCCGTTGTTGTTGTTTGGATTTCCTGTTGCCCGATTGTCACTCATCATTTTAGCGGCCCAGACCGCGGGCCGCCAATTCAGCCATTTTCTTCTCCGCCGCCGTCTGCTTCACACTGGCAGATTTCAATTGGCCGCACGCGGCCATAATATCGCGGCCGCGCGGGCGTCGCACTGGGCTCGCATAACCGGCGCGATTGACGATATCGGCAAAGGCCTGCATGCGCGCTGCGTCCGAACATTCATAGGGCGCGCCGGGCCACGGGTTGAAAGGAATGAGGTTGATTTTGGCCGGAATGCCGGCCAGCAAGCGCACCAAAGCACGCGCATCGGCATCGCTATCATTGACCCCTTTCAGCATGACATATTCAAAAGTAATACGCTTGGCGTTGGAAAGCCCCGGCCAATTGCGGCAGGCAGCTAGCAAATCTTCTATCGGATATTTTTTGTTCAGCGGCACCAGCTCGTCGCGCAGAGCATCGGTGACGGCGTGCAGCGAAATGGCCAGCATGACACCGGTCTTTGCACCCATATCGGCAATCTCCGGCACCACGCCCGAAGTCGATAAGGTGATGCGCCGTTTTGACAGGCTCAAACCGTCGCCATCGCTCATCACATTCAGCGCGGCGGCGACATTGTCGCTATTGTAAAGCGGCTCGCCCATGCCCATCATCACCACATTGGTAACCTTGCGGGTGCCGCTATTGGAGCGCTCTTGGAGGCCCCAATCCTCAAGGTCGTCGCGCGCCGCTACCATCTGGCCGGTAATTTCGGCGGCGCTCAGATTGCGCACCAGTTTTTGTGTGCCGGTATGGCAAAAGCGGCAGGTCAGGGTGCAGCCGACCTGGCTCGACACACATAACGTGCCGCGGCCCATTTCCGGAATAAAAACCGTCTCGACCAATTGCCCGTCGGCCAGATGGAACAAATATTTGCGGGTACCGTCATTTGATTGCTGCGCCTCGGCCATTTGCAGCCGGTCGAGCGTGTAGTTTTCAGCCAGTGCATCGCGCAGCGTCTTGGCGACATCGGTCATGGTGTCGAAATCACGCGCCCCGCGCGCATAAAGCCAGCTCCAAATTTGGCCGACGCGCATGCGCAATTGTTTTTCCGGCACGCCAAGCAGCGCCAAAGCGGCGCGTAGCTCCTCGCGGGTCATGCCGACAAGGCTGGGTTTTTCCGTTATGTCCATGGCACAGGTTTTACGGGGCGGGGCAGGCGGCGTCCAGCGCCTTCATCGCCGCGGTGACGCCCTTCAGCGAATAGCTATCCGTGGTCAGTGTGCCGCGCGCCGATGTGCCTTTGAACACTAGCTCATTGCCGCGCTTCATGGCGGTGACCAGACGCGCTTGGTCGTCCAGCTTTTCCAGCCAGGCCCATTCATCGGCACCGTTTTCCACCTGCGCGCCAGTGAAAAAGGCGTAATTGTCGCTGCCGATACGCGCGAAGGGTTTCGATGTTGCCGAGAACGGATAGCCGACGCGCACCGATACTTCATTGCGCACGCCTTGGCCGGGGCGGTGCGAGACAATCAGGAAAATATCGCCACGGCGGGCATTTTCCGGTGTGGAGCGCTTTGGCTCGCCGGCGATATAACAGTTTTTCGCCTGCCCGCTGCCGCTGACAAACATCCGCCAATCGCCGTATTCGCCGACCGGCGCTGCTGCCGCCATGCCGGGCGAGGCGGCGAAAAGGCCCAGAAACCCGACCAAAAATGCAGCTCTTAACATGCAAGCCAATCTAGGCTGATTTGGCCCGCGAAGCCAGCCTGCTTTTGCTTGCTTTTATGCGCTCAATAGCCTCTACTGAATTGGCGTACGGATCATTGTACGTGTTTACGCACGGAATATTGTGCGTGTTAGAGAGGTCTCAAGACCATGTCAGCGAGTGGCCAGAACACCGGCTCCGCGCGAACCGAAGTAGAAGTAGATCAAGTCAGCAACCAAAGCGAAGGTGCTGATGCCGCGAAAGAGGCGGGTGCGTTAGGGTCAAAAGACCAAAAACCCGATTTCGCAGGTCTTATCGAAAAGATCGCCGAATCCAAAGATCGCGACGCATTTGCCGCGTTATTCGCGCATTTTGCGCCGCGCCTGAAAGGCTATTTAATGCGCCTTGGTGCCTCCGACGGCCAAGCCGAGGAAGTGCTGCAAGAGGCGTTATTGACGGTATGGCGCAAAGCGCATTTATTCGACCGCAAAAAAGCCGCCGCCTCGACGTGGATTTTCACCATTGCCCGCAATCGCCGTATCGATATTCTGCGCAAGCGCAAATTCCCCGAAATCGACGCCGAAGATCCGAGCTTGGTGCCGGATGCGCCGCCGGCTCCTGATGAGGAAGTCATCGGGGCGCACGAAGGCGAAGCGGTGCGCGCCGCATTGGAAAAATTACCCGAGGAACAGCGCGAACTGGTGCGCTTGGCATTTTATAATGGCTGGTCGCATTCGCGCATTGCCGCCGACACTAATCTGCCCTTGGGCACGGTGAAGTCGCGGCTGAGACTGGCGTTTTCAAGATTGCGCAATGAGCTGGAAGGGCGGCTTTAAAGCTTATCGCCCCTTCACGGTGTGAATTGCACGCCTTTTTCGCCACCCGGCATAATCGGCCGCGCGCTAAATTGCTCGAGACTTTGCAAGCGGTCATACATCACAATGGCACCGGCGATTTGCACATTGACGCAAAACCGCGTCGGGATGCGGATGAGGTGGTCGCATTTGGCACGCATGGCGGCGGATAAATCGCCGCGTTCCGGCCCCATCACATAAGCCGCGCAACGCGGATGGGTGAAGCTCGGCAGGTCAACCGCTTCATCGGTCAACTCGACCCCGACCAGACTGCATTGCTTGGGCAACTCCATTGCGTCGATATCCGACCAGTCATACCACGGCACTGAATGCGGCGTCTTTGAGGTGTCGGAGCGCGCTTCGTGCACGCGGTAATGCGCCTCGACGGTGAAGATAAATGCCGCGCCAAAAGCATGCGCCGAACGCATTAGATTGCCGGTGTTCATCGGCTTTGACGCCCTTTCAATACCAATGGCAAAATAACCTTTCATCCGTACACCTCTTACTGACGCATTATTTCCGCTTCTCATTATGCCTGACTGGCTTATGATGGCGGCCATATGAAGAGGGTTCCCATTTTAAGAGCATGGGGGCTGAAAGAAAACCCCGCGCGGCCAAGCCGCTGCATCGGGCCAGATAAAGGGAGATAAAAATGAAAGCCGTATTGTGCAAAGAATTTGGGCCACCTGAGAGCCTGGTGGTGGAAGATATCGCCTCGCCTGAGCCGGGCCCCGGTGAAGTGGTGCTGGAGGTGCACGCGGCGGCGGTCAATTTTCCCGATGTCTTGATCATTCAAAACAAATACCAGTTCAAGCCGCCCCTGCCATTCGCGCCGGGTGGCGAGGTTGCCGGTGTCGTCTCCAAGCTGGGCGATGGGGTGAAGAACCTCAAAATCGGCGACCGCGTTATCGGCTCGTGCGGCCATGGCGGTTTTGTCGAGGAGATTGCGCTCAATGAAGCTCAGTGCATTCCGGTGCCCGATGAAATGGACTTGGAAACCGCCTCGGCGCTGGTGCTGACCTATGGCACCTCGCATTACGGGTTGAAAGACCGCGCTGCGTTGAAAAAAGGCGAAACGCTTTTGGTCATGGGCGCGGCCGGCGGCGTCGGCCTTGCGGCGGTCGAGCTCGGCAAAGCGATGGGCGCGCATGTCATTGCCGCCGCCAGTTCGCAAGACAAGCTCGATGTCTGTGTCGAGCATGGCGCCGATGACACCATCCTCTACCCGTCAGGGGCGCTTGACCGCGACCAGCAAAAAGCGTTCTCCGATGCGATTAAAGAAAAGACCGGCGGCAAAGGTGCCGATGTGATTTACGATCCGGTCGGCGGCGCTTATGCCGAACCGGCTTTGCGCGCTACCAATTGGGAAGGCCGTTATTTGGTTATCGGTTTTGCGGCCGGTGACATCCCCCAAATCCCGCTCAATCTGGCGCTGTTGAAAAGCTGTCAGATTGTCGGCGTGTTCTGGGGCGCTTTCACGGCGCGCGACCCGCAAGGCAATCAGGCCAATTTGCAAGAGCTTATGGAGATGTATAAAGCCGGTACCATCCGCCCGCATATTTCCGATAAATTCCCGCTCGAGCAAGCGGCCGACGCGCTCAATAAAATGGCCAATCGTGAAGTCAAAGGTAAAGTTATTCTGACCACGGGCCGTTCAGAAAGCTAGACCTAGCGTGTCCAAAGCAAAAGCCGAGCCGGTACGCCAGCCGGTTGACAATCGCCGCGCCGCTTTCTGGCTTCTGGCCTCAGCCGTCATGTTCACCTTCACTGGCGTGTTGGTGAAGACGCTGGGCGAGACGTTGCACCCGTTCGAAATTTCGTTTTTTCGCGGTCTGGTGGCGCTGGCTGTCATCCTGCCGATATTCTCGCGCACCGGTGGCATTTGGGCTGGCATGCGGACGCAAATACCGTTGCTGCAAATGACCCGCGGCGTGGTCGGCTCATTGGCGATGTTTTTGGGTTTTTACGCCATTGTCGCCCTGCCTTTGGCCGACGCCCAAGCCATCAGCTTTTCGCGCAATTTGTTTTTGGTGCCGCTGGCCGCGTTTATTTTGGCCGAGGCGGTGGGGCCGCGCCGCGCCATTGCGGCCGGGGTCGGTTTTATCGGCGTGTTGATTATGCTGCGCCCGGGAAGCGGCGATGCCGGGTTGTATCTCAGTCTCGGCGCGGCGGCGGCTTTGGGGCATGCGTTTTTGGTGGCGCTGGCCACCGTGCTGGTCAATATCGCGTCGCGCTATGACGGGCCGGTGACGCTGATGTTTTACACCAATACAGTGTCGGTGACGCTGATTGCCATTCCGACTTTCTTCGTTTGGCAGACGCCGAATATGACCGAGCTGATGATGCTCATCGCCATGGGCATATTGGCGACGGCGTCGCATAATTGTTTCATCCGCGCTTTTGCCATGGGCGAGGCCAGTGTCATCGCGCCGGTGGATTATTCGCGGCTCATTTTTGCCGCGCTGGCAGGCTGGCTGGTATTTGCCACTGTGCCGGATATGTACACCATCAGCGGAGCGCTGATTATCGTCGCATCGAGCTTTTATATTCTGCGCCGCGAGGCAATGGTGGCCAAAACCGACAGCCAGTCAGAAACTAAGAAAGTTACTAAGAAAGGCACTAAGAGAGGTATTGTGACGGATGCGCCGCCGCCGCCGCCGCCAACTGCTTAGGGCCCTTAAGGCCCTTAAAGCCCTTAAACCCAATCAGCGCTTGCGCCGCGCCGCCTGACTGAATAAAGTCCGCAACATATTTTCGACGAAACTTCTGTGGGAGAGAGCAAATGAAACTCGATTCAAATATTACCGCCATCGTGACCGGCGGTGCCTCGGGCCTCGGTGAAGCCACCGTCCGCCTGCTGGCCGAAAAAGGCGTGAAATGCGGTATTTTCGACCTCAATGAAGAAAAAGGCGAAGCGGTTGCCAAAGAAGTCGGCGGCGCATTCGCCAAAGTCAATGTCACCTCGGATGACGAGGTCGATGCCGGTTTTGCCAAAATCCGCGACGCGTTGGGCCAAGAGCGTATTCTGATCAATTGCGCCGGTACCGGCAATGCGGTGAAAACCGCATCGCGCAACAAAGAGACCGGTGAAATCAGTCACTTCCCGCTCGATGCGTTCAACCTCATCATTCAGATCAATCTGGTCGGCACATTTCGCTGCATCGCCAAATCGGCTGCCGGTATGATGAGCCTCGACCCGCTGGAATGCGGCGACCGCGGCGCTATCGTCAACACCGCCTCGGTGGCGGCTGAAGATGGCCAAATCGGTCAAGCTTCTTATTCAGCTTCGAAAGCCGGCGTTGTCGGCATGACCTTGCCGATCGCTCGCGACTTGTCGCGCGAAGGCATTCGCGTCAACACGATTTTGCCGGGTATTTTCGATACGCCGCTTTTGGCCGGCGCGCCGGAAAATGTGCGTCAGGCGCTGGGCGCTATGGTGCCGTATCCGTCGCGTCTCGGCCTGCCGGATGAATATGCCAAGCTGGCCGCCACCATGTGCGAAGTGAATTATTTCAATGGTGAGGATGTGCGTCTCGACGGTGCCATCCGCATGGCGCCGCGCTAGGGTGCGCAGCCGAATATCGCCGCTCAGATATCCATCTGATTTGAGGCGAGCAATTGACAGCCGGCGATCTTCCAAGATCCGTCCGGCTGTTTTTGCATCATGTAACGCGCCTTATGGCTGGTGCCGCGATCATCGACCAGATAGACATCCTGCAGGCGAATATGCGGCGTGTCGGAGACGGCGCGCGCCGGGCCGGTAAAGCTCAGCGTGCGCGCTTTATAAACCGGTCGATAATGCGCCCGCACCATCGCCATAAAGCGATTGGGGGCGACAAATTGGGCGCGCAAATCGGGTGAGGCGAAACCGAAAGCGGTGACGTCATCCTCGCGCTTAAACGCCTCTATCTGCGCTTCAATGGCGGTGCGAATATCGCGGTCATGCAGGGCCATGGGTTGATGGCGGTTTTGCAAAAGCGCGGCGGCAATGGCGAGCGCTGCCAGCAGCGCCAAAACGGCAATATCGGCAAAGCTGATGCGCCCGCCGCGCATTTATTTTGCCCGGCCTGCAGCACCGGCTGTCTTGTCCATGAAAGTCGCCATTTTGAGGTCGAGCGACGATAGCCCGCCCGCATCATGCGTGGTCAGCACCACATTGACGCTCTTATAGACATTGCCCCATTCCGGGTGATGGTCCATTTTTTCCGCCTGCATGGCGACGCGGCTCATCCACGCAAATGCGGCGTTGAAATCTGCAAAGACAAAGCGCTTTTCAATGGCCTCGCGGCCGCGGGTTTTTTTCCAGCCTTTGAGCTTGGCCATGGCGGCGCGCTTTTCGGCATTGGATAATTTCTCAACCATAGTGCTGTCTCCTTTTAGCCCTCGGATTATGGGCACAGATTGGGGGCGCGCAAATGCACCTCTTCAATATCGGCCAAAATCTCATCGCTGAGCTCGATATCGAAACTGGTCACCGCCAGTTTCAACTGTTCCATACTGGTGGCACCGATAATGTTCGAGGTCACAAAATCGCGCGTCGTTACAAACTGATTGGCCAGCTGCGACGGGTCAAGGCCATATTTTTTGGCGATCGCCAAATAGCCTTCAATCGCCTGTTCCGCGCCCGGCACTTCATAGCGTTGCAAGCGGTCAAATAGCTGCTTGCGCGAGCCTTGCGGATTGGCTCCTCCTTGATATTTGCCGGTCAAATAACCCTGCGCCAAAGGCGAATAGGCGAGCAGGCCAACCCCCTCGCGGTGGAAAATTTCCGACGCGCCAAGCTCGTAAATCCGGTTCAGCAAATTGTAGGCGTTTTGCACCGACACCATGCGCGGCAGGCCTTTGACTTCGGCATGGTGCAGAAATTTCATAATGCCCCAAGGGGTCTCATTGGAAAGGCCGAAATGGCGCACTTTGCCGGCTTTTTGAATATCGGCCAGCGCGCCCAGAATATCCTCAATCTTATTTATCTCGCCGCCCATTTCTTTGTGCCCCATACCGCCGAAAATACGAATGGGCCGGTCGGGCCAGTGCAATTGGTAAAGGTCTATGTAATCGGTCTGCAGGCGTTTTAGACTTTTATCGACCGCTTCATGGATTTGCGCCGCGCTGTGTTCGGTGCCGCTGCCATCATCGCGCAGCCAGTTCATCGGCGCGCGCCCGGCCACTTTGGTGGCGAGGATGATGTCTTCGCGCTTGCCGGTTTTGTTGAACCAAGTACCGATAATTTCTTCGGTGCGGCCTTGCGTTTCGGCGCGCGGCGGCACCGCATACATCTCCGCCGTATCGAAGAAATTAATCCCCATCTCGACGGCATAATCCATCTGTTCGTGTCCCTCGGCTTCGGTGTTTTGTTCCCCCCAAGTCATGGTGCCCAAACAAATGGCGCTGACCTCAATATCGGTATGGCCCAAACGACGATATTCCATAAAATTATGCTCCCTGATTACTGTTCTATTCGCGCCAGCAACTGTTCGACCACCGGCGTTATGTTTTTGACGATGACCTCCACGCCATCACGATTGGGGTGAATGCGGTCGCCGAGATTGAGCCTCGGGACACCGGCCACACCTTCGAGGAAAAAAGGATAAAACACCAAGCCATATTGTTTGGCAAGGCGCGGATAAAGACCATTAAAAGCGCGCTCATAGGCAGGCCCTAAATTGGGCGCGGCCAGCATACCGGCCAGCATTACTTTGAGGCCGCGCGCTTGTAGCGTCTCGATGATTTGCCGCAGGTTTTTCTCGGTCATTTGCGGCGACAGACCGCGCAGCATGTCATTGGCCCCAAGCTCGACAATCACCGCTTGGGTTTTATCATTGACCACCCAATCGAGCCGCGCCAGCCCACCGGCGCTGGTGTCTCCGGACACGCCGCCATTATGCACTATGACGCGGTGACCTTTGGCCAGTAGCGCGGTTTGCAATTGTGCGATAAAGCCGTCTTGCGGGGCCAGCCCGTAGCCGGCGGTCAGGCTGTCACCCAAGGCGACCAAATGTATGGGCGCCGGGTCGCCACTGGCGGTTTGCGCCCGCGCGGGTATCATGAGAGCCAATGCGAGGCTTATCTGAAGGCTTATTATAAAGCCTATGATAACGCCCATGCTAACGCCCATCCAGCGCCGCCGAACGTGCGTAAACAGACCATGCATGCGTCCCATGCCGCCCGATTTATCGCAATTAAACGGGTTTGACGCGGTTTCGCGTTCTATATAGGACAAACCGACTTGTGTTTTATCAGCCATTTAAGGAAAGACCACCCGCATGTCATCTACAGTTATTGAGACAAAAAATTTGACCGTTACCCTGCCCAGTCGGGCCGGTGACGTCAATATACTTCGTGGTATTGATTTAACGGTGGCGCGCGGTGAAACCGTAGGCCTTATTGGCCCGTCGGGGTCGGGCAAAACCACATTGCTGATGGTGCTGGCCGGTTTGGAACCGCCGACCGGCGGCACAGTAAGCGTGGCGGCGCATGATTACGCTGATATGAGCGAGGATGATTTGGCGCGCTTTCGGCGCACCCATATCGGCATTGTGTTTCAAAGCTTTCATTTGGTGCCGACCATGACGGCGTTGGAAAACACCGCCTTGCCGCTGGAGCTGGCCGGTGAAAAAGACTGCCGCGCCCGCGCCGCCGAGTTGTTGGGGGAGGTCGGCCTGTCAGACCGACACGACCATTATCCGGCGCAAATGTCGGGCGGCGAGCAGCAGCGCGTGGCGTTGGCGCGCGCCATGGTGGCCAATCCGCCGGTGCTGTTCGCCGATGAGCCGACCGGCAATCTCGACCAGAAAACCGGCGAGAGCATCATGCAATTGATTTTGAACCTCGCCAAAAATCGCAATGCGACTTTGTTTCTTATCACCCATGACCGCGCTTTGGCGGAAAAATGCGACCGCATGCTGACCATGCGCGACGGGGTGTTGGTCTGATGGTCGCGCCGCGAACCGGGCAAAAACGACTGGGCTGGGGGCTGGCGTTGAGACTGGCGCAGCGCGAAATGCGCGGCGATGGCGGCACCGGTTTTCTGTCCGGTTTCCGGATTTTTCTGCTCTGTCTCATTCTGGGTATCTTCACCATTTCCGGCGTCGGTTCGCTATCCGCCTCCTTGGTCGCCGGCATGGTGGCGCAAGGCCAGAGCATATTGGGCGGCGATATTGATTTCCGCCTCATCCAACGCGCCGCCAATGATAAAGAACGGGCATGGATGGGCGCGCAAGGCGCGGTGTCGGAGATTGCCACCATGCGCGCCATGGTGCGCCTCGCGACCCCCCAGAAAAAGTCCGACGATTTCAACCAGTCAATGCTGGTCGAAGCCAAGGCGATCGATGCGGCCTATCCGCTTTTTGGCCGCGTTGAGCTGGCCGGGGCTGACAATCTTGAGGCGGCACTGACATCACGCTACGGGGTCTATGGCGCGGTCGCAGAACAAGGCCTATTTGACCGTTTGGCGCTGCCGCTCGGCGCGGTGGTGCAAATGGGCGATATAGATGTGCGCCTCAATGGTGTGATTATGAGCGAGCCCGACCGCAATGCCGGAGGTTTTCCACTGGCCCCCCGCCTGATGGTGCGCCACGATACGTTGAAAGCGGCGGGCCTGCTGCGCCCCGGTGCGCTGGTCAATTATCATTACCGGTTGCGCGTGCCGCAAGGGGTCGACAATGTGGCGGTGAAGACCATCGTCGAAAGCGCGCCGCAGAAATTCCCGCTCGCCGGTTGGCGCATTCGCGACCGCAGCGATGCCTCGCCTTCCATGCGTCGCTTTATCGAACGCCTCGGCCTATTTTTGACACTGGTCGGTTTGACCGCTCTGGTGGTCGGCGGGGTCGGTGTCGGCAATGCCATTCACGCCTATTTGCAACGCCGCCGCGAAACCATTGCCGTGTTGAAAGCGCTGGGCGCATCGGGGCGATTTATCTTTCGTATTTATGCCGTGCAAATCAGCCTGCTCAGTCTGGTGGCGCTGACCATCGGCCTCGGTTTGGGCGCGGCGACACCGGTGGTGGTGAAGCTTTTCTTTGCGGCGCTGCTGCCGGTCGAGCTGGCGGTCGGGCTGTATCCGGCTCCGCTTATGGCGGCGGCGGGTTTCGGTCTTTTGGCGGCGGCGGCTTTTGCGCTATGGCCGCTGGGCCAGGTCGAGCTGACGCCGGTGACGGCGTTGTTTCGCGCCGAGACAGGCAGTGAAATGCGCGCGCCGCCGATGCCCTATATCGTCGCCATTGGTGCTTGTTTTATCGCTTTGGGCGGTCTGGCCATGCTGATATCAGAACGCCGCGATGTCGCGCTGTGGTTCGCCTTGGGTGTCAGTCTGGCTTATCTGGCGCTGCGCGGTGCGGCGGCGCTACTGGTCTGGTTGGCCAGAAGGGCCGGGCGTCCCAAGCGCCCCGAATTGCGTTTGGCGCTGGCCAATATCACCCGCCCGCAAGCGCCGGTGCGCGCCGTCATGTTGTCCATCGGTCTGTCGGTGACGCTGCTCTCGGCCATTTCCATGGTCGACGGCAATATTAACGCGCAGATTAGCGGCGACCTGCCCGAGCGCACGCCAAGCTTTTTTCTGCTCGATATCGGCCCGCAGCAAATCGACAATGTTATCGAGGCGGCGCGCGCGCAAAACGCGGTCGGGCCGATCGAGCAAGCGGCCCTGCTGCGCGGCCAAGTGATGTCGCTCAAAGGCATTGCGGCGGCCGATTATAACCCGCCGCCGGAAGCGGCTTGGGTGCTGCGCGGCGATCGCGGTCTGACCTATGCGGCGCTGCCGCCCGAAGGCGGCGAGATTGTTGCCGGCGCATGGTGGCCGGAAGACTATGCCGGCCCACCGCTGGTTTCTTTTGCGGCTGAGGAAGCGGGCGAGCTTGGCCTCTCGGTCGGGGATAAGATTACCGTCAATGTGCTGGGCCGACCGCTGGAAGCGGAGATTGCCAATTTGCGCTTTGTCGATTGGGCGTCGGGGGGGATGAATTTCATCATGGTGTTCTCGCCCCATCCGCTCAAAAACGCGCCGCATACTTATCTGGCATCGGTCAGTCTTGGAGGTGCTGATGAGGCGGCGTTCTTGCGCACCATGACGCGCGATTTTCCCAATGTCACCATCATCCGTGTCAAAGAAGCCATCGCCACCATGCGCGATGTACTGAACAATCTTGGCCTCGGCATTCGCGCCATGAGCTTGGTGACCATGCTGGCCGGCATTTTGGTTTTGGCCGGTGCCATGGCCAGCGGTCATCGCGCACGGGTTTATGATGCCGTGGTGATGAAAGTGCTGGGTGCCACGCGCGGTCGCATCATGCTGGCTTTTGCGTTGGAATATGCGCTGATGGGTCTGGGGGCGGCATTGATTGCCGCCGCCGCCGGCACGCTGGCGGCTTATGGTTTGATTGTCGGGGCGATGCAGGCGGAGTTTGTCTTTTTGCCCGCTACATTGGCGTTAAGCGTGCTGGGCGCGGTGTTTTTGACCGTCACATTGGGGCTTTTGGGCACCTACCGAGCGCTGGGGGCGCCGGCTGCGCCGGTATTGCGCACCGAATAGATAAAATTAAGCGCGAAACGCCTTGAAAATGACAAGATTTGTGCTGATATAGTCAGTAACGCAATTTCGAAAGGATTGAGAGAAATGGCTGATAACTGGTCGGGTAATCAAACCACACAGACCACCGAGGCACGCAAGCAAGCGGTCGATGAGGGTCTGCGCATTTATATGACCAAAGTCTATAACTATATGGGGCTGGGTCTGCTGGCCACCGCGGTGACCGCTTATATCGGGGCCGCTTCGGGGATTTATGTTGCGCTGGCCCAAACCCCGCTCATCTGGCTGGTTGTCTTCGCGCCGTTGGGCATGGTGCTCTATCTGTCGGCGCGTCTGCATCGCATGAGCGAGCGCGCGGCGAAAACCACTTTTTGGATTTATGCCGCCATGACCGGCCTGTCACTGTCTTATGTGCTACTGGCCTTTACCGGCGTTTCGGTGGTGCGTACTTTCCTTATCACCGCCGCTTCTTTCGGCGCGCTGTCGCTTTACGGCTATACCACCAAGCGCGACTTGAGCGGCATGGGCTCGTTCCTGTTTATGGGCCTTATTGGGATTATTCTGGCGTCCATCGTCAATCTGTTCCTGCAAAGCTCGGCCATGCATTTCACGATTTCGGTAATCGGTGTGCTGATTTTTGCCGGTCTGACAGCCTATGACACGCAAGACATTAAGCGGATTTATTTCGCCGGTGACAGCCGCGAGATTGCCGAGAAAAAAGCCATTATGGGGGCGTTGCGCCTGTATCTGGACTTTATCAATATGTTCTTGTTCCTGCTGCAATTCCTCGGCAATCGCGAATAGTCGCGCAGAGTTGTAATATTTTAAAACCCGGCCCCGTCAAACGGGTCGGGTTTTTTTCATGTTCAGTGTCGGGCGATGGCCGTCTAATCGACCAAGCGGAGAGATTTGCGGTCAAAAAACCGCATCAGCGCGGGCAGGTCGTGGCCGCGGCGCAAAACCCGCCCATCCATGGCGCGCAGCACATATTGGCCTTGCTTGCGGTGCAGGGCGGGAATTTTATCAATGCGGAATAAAGGCACTTCGCTGGCGCGGCGGAAGATCGAAAAACACGCCGCTTCGCGGCCATCGCTAATGGCATAATCGCGCCACAGACCGGCCGCCACCATGCGGCCATAGACATTCAACAAATCGCCCAGCTCGTGGCGCGTCCACATCACCCGCTTGGGCGGGGCTTGTTTGGCGCGGCGTTCGCGCTCAAAGGCGTTGCCGACGACGACCAATTGTTTGCGGGGCAGGAATGGCTTGCGCGTTTTGCTCATGGATTTCATGGTGGCGCGATGCGGGCGCGATTGCAAGGGGGCCATAAAAATTGCGCCAAAATTGCTCAGAAATTGCCCTGAAATTGCCCTATTTCAGACTTTTTATTGTCCCAATTATGGTGAAACTGAAGCCTGCTTGAAGAGCCCTGCCCGGCGCGCCGCCTCGTTCTCTCCTCCCATGACAGCGCGCCGGGCAATTTATTTTAAGCCCCATTAAGGGGGGGCACGCCTTGCGCGCGAAAAGCGCATTGCCAGCAGCTTTTTCTTCACCTAAAGGTTGGGGACACAACCCGATAGCGCAGGGCTGGTCGGGTTTTTGAGGGATTGACGAGTCACATCGATGATTGAAGTCGAACATTTGGTCAAAAAGTTTGGGGATTTCACCGCCGTCGCCGACCTCTCCTTCACGGTGGAGCGCGGCCAAGTGATGGGTTTTTTGGGCCCCAATGGTGCCGGCAAATCGACCACTATGAAAATGATTACCGGCTTTTTGCGCCCGACATCGGGCACGGCGCGCATCATGGGCCTCGATATTTGCGACGATATGCTAGCCGCGCAGCGCCATTTCGGCTATCTGCCCGAAGGCGCACCGGCCTGGCCCGATATGACGCCGCGCGCTTTTTTGCAATTCATCACCCGCATTCGCGGTCTCGACAAAGCCGCCGCGCGCGCTGCTGAAGGCCGCGCTATTGAGATGACCGAGCTGCACGGCGTGCTCGACCAGCCGATCGATACATTGTCGAAAGGCTATCGCCGCCGCGTCGGGCTGGCGCAGGCGATTGTTCACGACCCTGATGTGCTGGTGATGGACGAGCCGACCGACGGCCTTGACCCGAACCAGAAATTCCAAGTGCGCCGCGCCATTACCGATATGGCCGCCGACAAAGCCATCATCATCTCGACGCATATTCTAGAAGAGGTGGATGCGGTGTGCGCCGCGGCGATGATTATCGATCGCGGGCAAATTGTTGCCGAGGGTACGCCTAGCGAACTGGCGGCGCGCTCGCGCTATAGCGGCGCAGTAACGCTGACATTGGCGTCGGAAAAATTGCCCGCCGCCCGCGACATCTTAAAGGCTGTGCCGCATCGCGCGGCCGAGCTGGTGACGCGCGGTGATGAAAGCACGCTGCATATTTTTGCACCCGAGGGCGGCGAACCCGGCGCTCTGCTGGCCGATTTGCGCGCCCGTGTCGGCGAAGCCGGTTTGGCACCCCGCGCCTTGGCATTGGAGACCGGACGCCTCGACGATGTGTTCGGCGCGCTGACCGGCAAAGCGCGTCCGGCAGCCGCAAGTTTCGATGCCGGTCAGGAGGGCGGCGCATGATGCGGTCTTTAATGGCAATCACGGCGCGCGAATTTGGCGGTTATTTTGCCACGCCATTGGCTTTTGTTTTCATCATTGTATTTTTGCTGGCCAATGGTCTGGCGACCTTTTATCTGGGCGCTTATTTCGAAATGGGCCAAGCCGACCTGACCAGCTTTTTCATGTTCCATCCATGGCTGTATCTGTTTTTTCTGCCCGCCATTTCGATGCGGCTATGGGCCGAGGAGCGGCGCAATGGCTCGATCGAATTGCTGCTGACCCTGCCGGTGCCCCTCACCGCTGTGGTGATCGGTAAATACATCGCCGCTTTGGCGTTTTCGGCGCTGGCGCTGGCGCTCACTTTCCCGATTTGGGTGACGGTGAATTATCTCGGCCAGCCCGATAATGGCGTCATCTTTGCTTCTTATATCGGCTCGCTGATGCTGGCCGGTGGCTATCTGGCTATCGGCTCGTGCCTGTCGGCGCTGACCCGCAACCAGGTCATCGCTTTTGTTATTTCGGTGGTGGTGTGTTTTTTGTTCACCGTCTCGGGCGCGCCTTTGGTGCTGGAGATTTTTGACGGCTGGGCACCGCAAGCGCTCATCGAGACGTTGGCGAGCTTCTCTCTGCTGACGCATTTTCGTGCCATTACCGGCGGCGTTATCGATATGCGCGATGTGATGTTCTTCGCCACGCTTATCGGCGTGTTTCTCACCGCGACAGTGATTGTCGTCGATATGAAAAAAGGTGAGGGGGCGTGATGCGCCGGGCTCTGACAGCGATATTTCTGGCCCGCCCGCATGCCCTGGCGCTGCTGCTGCTGGCAGTGGTGTTTTTGAGCCTCAATCTGTTTTCCAATCTGGCACTCAGAAATGCGCGGCTCGACCTGACACAGAACGGTCTGTTCACCTTGAGCCAAGGCACGCGCAATATTGTCGCCGGATTGCAGGAACCGATAAGGCTGAAATTTTATTATTCGCAAGCAATAGCCGCCGAGCAGCCGGGTCTGCGCGTCGAGGCGCAGCGCGTGCGCGATATGTTGGAAGAAATTGCCATGGCGGCGGACGGCATGGTCGAGCTTGATATTATCGACCCTGAGCCGTTTTCCGAGGCCGAAGATCAAGCGGTGGCGCAAGGTTTGGTGGCGCGCCCCGTGGCTGAGGGCGAGGTGGTGTATTTCGGTCTGGTCGGCACCAATTGGGTCGATAATGTCGAAATCATTCCCTATTTCGCCGCCGAGCGGCAGCAATATTTGGAATATGATTTGGCGCGCTTGCTGCACAATCTGGGACGCCCGCAAAAGCCGGTGCTTGGCATTATTTCCAA